>Ga0209777_10002875_pt1 | contig 21969 bp, 24 predicted proteins | sample FrelakmetHBP12HB_FD_187147 | JGI IMG/M metagenome (GOLD analysis project Ga0209777, IMG submission 187147) | Freshwater lake sediment microbial communities from the University of Notre Dame, USA, for methane emissions studies -HBP12 HB (SPAdes)... | ecosystem: Environmental > Aquatic >...
AAAACCATCTTCAATTTTTTTAATTTCTTCAGGACTTAAAGTTACTTTTGGAATAATATTTTCTTGCTTTGGTGGAGAAGATTTTACTTCTTCAATAATATTATTTTCTTTAATATTTGTTTCTTTTAATGGTAAATCTTCTAATTTTACCTCAATTTCAGTTTTATTTACAGTAAATGTTTCTCCACTCCAATCTAATAAATCATCTTTTTTCGGCATACCAATGGCTGGATTCATATAATATACCCTGCCAGAAGGCTGTGACATTGCATTATTTAATTCTTCTGTTGTATTTTCAGTTACATTCTTATTTTCAATTTTTGTTTCTATATTACCATCTATTTCAAAAAGTTCTTCAGTTTTAGTTGTTTCAGTATATTCATTATCAGTATTATCATTCTTTTTAAAGAATTGTTCAGTATCTATTGGTGCTTCTTTATCTAATATTGTATTAATTAATGCTGGGTCATTAATTCGACTTATCAAACTTTCTTCACGTTTACTAAGTGCACTATGTATATTAATGTCCGATGATTTCTTCTGTATTTCAGTTACATTTTTATCAAGTAAATTTATATCTTCAGTATCGCTATGTTTTATTCCTTTAACCTGCAGTGGATATCGTTTATCTTCAATAATAATTTGTAATGTATCATTATTAAATATACAATCATCAAATGCCTGACCATCCTTTGCAAATCTGGCTTTAATAATTCTAATATTAGCTAAACTTGCTTCTTGCTGATCTTTGGTTTTAGCTACACTCATGAAGAAATGTGCTTTTTGTACTCTTTTAATGCTACCACCAGTTTGATATGCTTCCACATATTCCGCATTAAAACCACTGCGATTGGTTTGTATTGCAGTCCAAGCAGGTATATCAAAATCGGCAGCCAATGTTTCAAATCCTTTGATAATTACAAGTTCAGCTTCATTTCTATCAGGAGATTTTTTATGTGGTTCAAGACAATCCAAATAGTCAAGTACCAATATATCAAACTTAATACCAAATTTTTTCTGATATCCAATCATCCATTTACGAATATCAACAATTGTGGTATTTTCCTGACTAAATCTTTTAACCATTAAACAACCTTTGCCTATCATTTTCTCACATTTGTCATGTGCAACTTTATTGACTCTACTATTTTCTTCCTCTTCATCCATTTTACTTAAAGCAGAATTTGCCCAAATAGCAAAATGTTTACGTTGAATTTGTTCTTTAGTATCCTCAAAGATAATTTGAGCAACATTTTTGCCTTCATCAAATGCAGTATTAGCTATTTTTGTTAGCAAGGTCGTTTTTCCAACCCCGCTGGGCGTGAGTATCACGCCTATTTCACCCTTACCCAAACCACCACCAGTAAGAGCATCAATAACATGTACACCAGTTGCAATTGGCTGACGAAATTCTTTTCTCAATGCGTGATCAATATTATCAAAAACATTAATACCATAATCTTCATCATCTCCAATATGTGCAACTTTCTGAAAATCGTCTTCTATTTTGGCAATAGTATATTTGCTTTTTATCTCACCATTTTTAACCTTAACAATAATTCCTTCAGCAATTTTTCTATATTCCTGTTGTTTAATAAAATCTGTTGTTTGTCTTTGTACAATATCTCCATCATATAATAATTGTTTATTAATGATTCTTTCATTCCACATTTCAATACGTTTGATTACAGCAAATAACGATTCTTCCTCAATTGTATTGTTAGGATTTTTATATTTATTAATTGCTTGAAATATACTTTGATTCTGAAGATTTGGTACTTTTTCAAATTCTTTAAAATATTCCAGAATTATAATAAAAAGTCTTTTAAGATTTGGGTCATCAAAGTATTCAATTGCTAAATTTGGAATTGTCTTTTCAGCAAATTCTGGTTCAACCAATAATTGCCACATAAGACGTTGTTGAAATTCCGGACCGAGATACGCTGATAGGGTATTGTCAATATTTTCACTCATTAAATATGTGTATTAAGAATAGGGGACAGTTACTGAATTAAAAGATACTGTTATTGCTAATAATTGACTTATCTTCTAATTGGAATTCAGTAACTATCTCCAATAATGATTATTTTACTTAGTTATGCCTAAGTCGCCTCAACATTTCTTCTCTTTTGATAGGAGAAAGTTCTCTTATTTGATTAATAGACAATCCTTTAATGTTAATTAAATCATAATCATCCCACATATTTTTAACGTCAGTATGTAAAATTTTAACTTTTATCATATTAGTAATGCTACATACTTCATCAATTAATTCAGTTGACCATCTTGCAACTGGATTAAAACCATCAACATAAAATATTCTTTCAACAATCGGTTTATCATTAATATAAAACCCGATTTTACATTCAACACCACGAATTGTCTTTTCTTCAATTTGCTGGATAATTGGCTGCGGGTTATATTCCATACCTTCTCTATATTGTTTTGGATATGCATTAACCATAGTCTGATAATAACCATACAATTCATATCCGCTGCCTTCACCAACACTAATACTAGTTTCATATGTTCTTCTGGAAAGTACCTTTTGTAATTTAGTAATTGATCTTGGTAAAATGTCTCTAATATCAATTGAATATCTCGTAAATGGATTACATTTATCAGCATCAAATACTTTCTCACACAACATAACATTTTCCTGATACAGTGAAAACCTAAATAAATTACTATGTTCCTTTTCGTTCATCTTTATATTTTTTTAAATTGTTAATAAACTATACAAATGTATTTAGAATCTTTCTAAATAGAAAGACTTTTATAAATTATTCTTATTGTTTTTATAATACTCTGAAAGCAAATGCTCTTCGCTTGTAATCACAGTATAAAACGGCTCAATATATTGAGCAAATGTACTGCCATATACTGTTAAAAAATCGTCTTCAATCATTAATTTATATGCATTTCCTCTTTCCTCTTTTAATAATGGCATTTCCAATACCAGCATTGCTTCTTTTGCCTGATCATTAAGTATTGGTTCTCTTAGATTAACTAATTTGAAGTTTGTTTTTAATCTATCAATATTATTTAATAAATTTTCAAATGATTTTAATGGTTTCTTTTTATTTAAAATTCTTTCTTTATTGATTTCATCAGCTCTTTTACAAATTTCTCTTACTGTCATGTGCTTATATTTCAGTTCTGGAAAATATTTTAATAAAGTATCTTCTCCCATTCCTTCAATTCCTTTGATATTATCTGAAGTATCGCCACATATTATTTTCAAAATTAATGCATTTGAATAATAATGATTAAAATACATTATATAGTTTGTCTTTGTTACTGGTTGCTCAATATTTGGAAATATTATTGTAATATTTAAATCCAATAATTGTGCAAAATCTCTATCATTTGAATAAAGAAAAATTTCTTCTTTGTTATTATATTTAAGACAATATGCTGCAATTATATCATCAGCTTCCGTATCATCCACTTCAATTTGTCTTAAAAAAAGTTCTTCAGCATATGCTTTTATACTCTGTCTTTGCTTTAAAATTGAATCCTGTTTATCTTTTTCTCTGCGTATTTCTGCAGCAGACATTTCTATTTTTTTATACCATTCTTTATTTTTGCGGTTAGCTTTATATTCTCTGTCAATACGATAACGTTGAACTCCGCCACCCTCACCATCCCACGTAAGGACCACCTTGTTTATCATATGCTCCTTAATTAACTTTCTAATAGTGGTAAAAAAACTATAAAGTCCTCCTATATGTCCAAATGATTGTGTATAAACATTTTTAGCACCATGAAATGAACGTTTAAGTAAATACGAAGCATCAACCAATAATGTACGTGTTTTCATATTTTTTTTCTTTTAATCATATGCTTACTAAATTCATCAATCCAACCATTTTTATGGGCAACTGAATATGCAGTTACTGAATTTAATTTTACATCATTTTTTGTATTATATTTTAGAAATTCTAATCTACACATCTCTTTAGTCCAATAATTACGTGGTTTTATTTTATTTACCATATGTAAGCAAATATCATTAAGCCAATTATTGACAAACGCACATTGATATGCACCATTGGCAAATTTTCTAAAATCGCTTCTATTTTTATATTCTAATGCAATATTTTCACATTTTTCTTTTGTCCATTTTTTAACACTACCAATACTTCCCGCTTTTACTTTGTTTAATATTTTCCATCCATCATTATTATATTTATTAATATAATCAAATTCTAATTTTACTGCCAAGTCAACAGGAATATATTCAGTTATTTGTATTAATTTTGGAATTAATCCCGTTTTATTTATATGTAAAATAACTGAATCAGTTTTACTTTTATTTCTATCACGAATTCTTTTATTTATGTTATATGTTATACCAACATATACTGAATTATCTGGAAATTCATAAACATAAACACATTTATTATATCTATTACCAGTTTTTATCATATGCCAACAAATTTCATCTAACCAATTATTTCTTAAACATGCTTCATATGCACCATTTGAATTAATTTTAAAATCGGTTCGTGTAAAATATTTTAATGCTTCTTCTTGGCATCTTTTTTTATTATTCCAATATTTAAATGGTTTTTTCATAATTAAAAATTGGTAGATAGCTTATTTACTATCCACCAATATTTTTCATTCTATTGCTTCTCCCACTTCTTCACCTGCACTTTTTTCAATTAAATCATCTTCAAATGATATTTTACCATTAGCATCAATATTTTTTGTTGATAACGTAAGATCATCAGCATTAATAGTATCATCTTCAAATAAATTACGAAAATATAATATATGCTGTTTTTTGAATATATCAATATCTTCAGGTGCTACAAAACCAAGCGGGGTTGAAATAATTGTGCCCTGCATTGATATTCCACCAAGCGGTCCGTCAATATGGTTTTTAGCAACACTGATTTTAGTTTCAATGCCATAACTAACAGTACGTTTTTTACTATCTGCAGTTGCTGCCTTTGTTCCATGTGTTACAATACCACCAAAATGATATATAAGTCTTGCACCCAGATTCCATGTTTCACCACCTTTATGCTTAACAACACCTTTATTCATATTATCAATCCAAATTTTCTGAACTGCAACTACTGTATTTGTATATGGTCTGTTGATTTTTCTACTACTTGGTATTGTATTGTTTAATAAATACATAAATGCTTTTTCATACGCACCAGCATTCCACATATTATTCTGGCTATCATCTTTTTCCTGTGCATTGATTGTTTTAATACAATTTAACGTACCAATTGAATCAATTGCAAATAATAAATCATATGGTAGGTCGCCATTTGCTTGTAAATCAAGAAAATAATAAAAACATTTTGCAAGGTCTTCAATTGCAGCTTCTTTTCTGTCTTTATCTTGTACTTTACCAAAATTTTGAAGAAGATAATCATTATCAACTCTAATATAGTTATCAAAATCAAATCCTAATTCAGTTAATCTGTAACTACCCTTTCCCATATTGTTTTCAGTATCAATAAGAATTGGTAAAATTCCCATTTTTTGTGCTGTTACAAGTACTTCACAAATTGCTGTTGATTTACCTGTATTTGTATGTCCACGAACTTGATTAACATAACCTTTAGCGAAACCGGGTAAGCCTGTTGCTTTTTTAAAACCTTCAGACATTGGTATCCAAACTAATGGTTTATCTGGACTATCATCAACATTTGCTTTTTTCTTAAAATTATCAAGTGAAAAATTTTTCTTAGCTGTTGGTTTGCGTACCTTATCATTTGAAGGTACTTCTTCTATTACTTTTGCCATTTTTTTAAAATTTATTGTAAGATAATAAAGGGGAAATGAAAAATTTCCCCTTTTTAATTAATTATTAGTTACATCCTAGAAAGGTAAATCATCATACTCATTATTCGAAGTATTGTTTTCTTCCTGTTTATCTGGAATAACTGGAGCACTTTGAGTTGTGGAAGTTGATTTTAATGCTGCTTCTCCAACGTTAATTGCATCATCTTTATATTCCCCAACATTGTTGGGAGTAATGTTGCTAATTGTAACACGTGGATATTCTTCATCAATTAAATCAGATGCCTGTTCAAATGCTGCATCTTCGTCTGCATCAAGATTACGATTACGAGTATTGGCTGCTTCCTCTAAATCAGGACGATCCGGGAATACCCAATGCTTGTTGTTTGAATCAGTATCATCCCAATAAGGATTAGTACCATTTGCAATCATTACAAGAAACTCGTAAGGAGTAACAAGAGGTGCTTGTTTTGGCTTAAATACTTCTCTCCATGTAATATTATCATCAAGCCACTGTTGCATAACAAGAGCATCAGTGTGAAGTGGTGATTTACCACGAAAAGAAATTGCTGATATTTGTTTGTAAACGTGACCGTTGAATTCACTATCAGCCATTGTAATACTTAAATCAGTACCATTTTTTGCATCAGCAAAATCTGCTTGATTAATATCCATATACTCTTGAAGTATTGGAAGTAATTTATCAAGTGTGCCCTGATTTTTGAAATTGTGCTTAAATCTCCAGAATTTAACTCCATCTTTTTCTGCACCCTTATCAATTCCACGAACAATGTAGAATTTTTTTGCTTCCCATTTATTAGCTTCAGTGAAAATAAGTTTGTTTTTTTCGTAGATTGCTAATTCATCTGTGTTCAAAGTTTCTTTCTTTCTGCCTTTTAATGAAGGATTCTGTTGAATAAGGATTTTCTTTGCTTTATCGCACAAAGGACATGGAGCAGGAATCATAATAGGTTGACCATTAGTGTCAAATACCTGTTTTCCGTTTACCATTTTTGGAACTTTAGGGTCATTGTGAGCAGGGCAATAGACAACAGTTCCATGTTTCTTCTTGCCACCAGATGCGTTAGTAGTAACTACATGAAAGAATGCTTCTTCAATGTGTTTTTTACCATGTTTGCAGGGGAGAATTCTAAAAATCTCTTTGGTTTTACGAGGGACGAAATATTTCGCCAAGATTTCCTCACTTGTTTTACGTTTTTTCTGATTTTGTTTGTTCTGATAATCAGAGAACATCTTTTTCAATTCTGACAAATCGTTACTTTGAGCGTTTGTCACATTTTCATTTTCTGCCATTTTAATAAAATTTTACAGTAAAGTTATTTTTCAATTATAAAAATTGTGCTACAAATATAGCCTTCATTTTCTATAAATACAAGACTTTTTTTATTTAGACTAAATAAAAATAAGAAATTTTATAATTTTTTATTGATTTTATTGTACGAAACTACCATTAGAAACAACAGTAAATGAAAGTGTTTGTTTGTTTTCATAATAGTCGCCATTTTTCATTCTAATCTGAAGATAATAATCCTGCGGAATCAGCCATGAAGTGTCAAGATTAAACTCATATCCTTTGTTTGTTCTATTCACTGGAGTAAATGGTATTAAATCAAGTTCATATTTTTTTCCTATGGTTGTAAATAATCTGTATTCAATATCCAAAGGTAAGAAATTATTTTGATTTGCATAGAGTTCTTTGATAGTTAACTTAATTTTTTTTGTTACACCTGCTCTAATGTTCTCTTTTTCACTAATTCCCCAAAAATAAAAGAAATAATTTTCAAAATTAATCTGATTAGCATTACTAAAATCATAAAATTTATATGGAGAAATTAAATAAAATTCACCTTCATGTGTTGTAGTTCTGCTATTTACAGTTAATGACCATATGTCTTTAAATATAACAGCATCAGGATATGTATTTGAATCAATATTAAGAGTGATTTTATAAATACCTTTACTTACATGAACAATTGAACTGCCACTAAGTGTTGTAACCAAATTATCCTCATAATCATATATATCTACTTTATTTACAGTAATATTTTGCTGAAAACCACCTACATTTACATATAAATATAAATCATTATCTTTGTCCAGATAGAAATAATTTCTATCATCCTTAATATTATCATCAATTAATGTTTCAATATATGGTTCATAATAAGTATTAGTATGTTTTGCATGAAACGCAACTGCTTGCCTCATTGTTGGGTCAAGTGCTTCAAAACTATCAGGAAATTTAATGCCAAGACCAAATGAACTGCCAGTAAATGCTGAAGTACCAGTATAACCTGTACCAAATAATCTTTGATTTATATAATCAGTAACATCGATTTCAATATCTTCGTCACCTTTTTCAAAATGTTCACTTCCAATTATCTGTGTTACACCACTAATATATGCACCCGCTTTTGTCCAAAAAGTATTTCCACTTGCCTGAAACCAGTTAACTGGTTGATTGTTTGGTGTAAAATCTAATGTTTGTGAATAATTATACATGATGGTAACTCCAGTTATTGTAGTACCTGTAATACCAGATAATATAACACCATTTCTTTCATAATATGAATTAGGTGGTTGATTAGGTAAACTAAATTGAAATAAGTTTTTACTGTAATCAAATTCATAACCATTACCTTCATCCCAATTTTGATTTATATTAAATAAATTAAGATCAAAACTGCTTGCTCTATTAATATTTGAAAGATAAGATGCTTTACCAAGATATTCTGGAGCATATCTAATTGTGTTGGTCATATGTAATGTATGCGCACTTATTCTTGCTGGATTTATTGTGCCATCAGCAATTTTAGCACGCAATTCATCAAAGTCCACATCAAAAATAAATCTGCTTAACTCTTTATCAGACGTACCATATGATACTTCCATAACAGGATTTTGCGAGTTGTTGGTCAGATTACTACTTATTAATGTATCGTTTTTTTTGAAATATGATCTAAAAATTGACATGTTCTTTTTCTATATAAATACCCGCATAACAAAAAAGACTACACTTGGTAGTCTTTTTATTATTCTAAATTACAATAATTATAATATCTTTTTTAAATTATTATTCATTAATATTTGTACTGCTTCCTTTTTACTCATTCCAGTTGAAATATTTCTGTTACTAAGTGTAAGTTTTGCCATTTTTATTTGCTCTTCAGTAATTAAATTATTGATTTTATTATTAACTGATTCATCAAGTTCATTTTCTTTCTTTTCTGGTTCAGTAGTTTCAGGTTCTTCTTCAGATGTTTCTTCTGGTTCAGCAAATTTCGGCTTTCTGCTTGTATCAGGTACTTCATCACCTACATTATGTGGTTTAAATCCAAGTAAAATATCTTCCATGTCTTTATCATCACCTTCGCCACTATTAGCATCTGCGCTTGCATTTGCCTGTGCTGAATCATTAGGCGTATCTTTTGTTGTATAATATTCTGGGTCTTCTGTAAGATGATCTAATGTGATCTCCAATGCTACCATTGGGTCATCAGTATGTTCCATTTCAACTCTCATACCCATTAATATTTGCTCTGGGTCAAATTCAAGTGGTGATTTTCCTTCACCTTTCCCACCGGGTATCATTTCACCTGCTTCTTCTTTATCTTGTGCGATTTGTTCAATTTCATCAGCATCTGGTTCATGTGACATACCATCATCAGAATTTGGTAAATGTTTTTCTACATCTGAAGCATGTGGGTCTAAGCCATGAACAGGTTTTTCATCATTAGTTTCTGGTTCATTATCCATTGGCTGATGCGAAATTTGTTCTTCTCCATCACCTTGTAATCCTTTACGCTCTGTATCCATAAATTCTGTATCAGTAACATTATCGTCACCAACTTCAGGTTCTTTACTTTTTTCATCTACTTCGTCATCTTCTATATTTTCACTTAGTTTAACAGAAGATGTTGGTTTTTTTCTTTTTTTAGGATAATGTTCTTTTGGTTTAAATTTTTTGCCCAGCGGGTCTGGATAATCACCCATTTTTACTTCATCAGCTTCATATAAAGTTTCTTGAACACCAATTTTTAATGCTTTCTTAATTAATTCCCTTACCTTCATTGCACTATCAAATTTAGCACCGTTAATTATAAATGTACGTGGTTCACCCTGATATTCAGCAGTAATGCGATATTTTGCATTATCAATGTCTTCAATGTTTCGAACATTAACACCGATTTCTTTAAGTGCATCAACAAGTACATATTGATAAGTTACACTTAACTTTGATTTAAATTTACTACCTGCATCACGTGCAGCTTGTGAATAATGTAAAATACTATTCATATCTTCAGTAACTGTAGTAGGTTTAACCATTGGTTGCATTTTTAATTTCATTGCTGGTTGATCTATTTCATTTACTGGTGCAAATTTATTTAACTCAGGTGCTTTTACTCTTATTATAGGATTTATGGGTTTTTCATCACCATATGCTGCGTTTGTTTGCATTCTTTCAGGAGTTCCACCAAATGGATATGAATCAATTTTCTTAATTGCATCTTCATAAAGACTATCTACTGGTTGTTCTTCTTCAACATCAATATATTTATCAATTACATCAAATAATTCATTTCCATATTTTGCATTAAATTGTTGTAATCCTTTTTCATCCATTTCAACTGATTCATCATTAGTTGTTGAATCAAAAGCAAAACTAGTCATTACAACGTCATTGACATTAAATACACCATCCTGATCACCGCCTTTTGCATTTACTTTAAATATAAACACAATATCATTGCCTTGTTTGTCTTTACAAACTAATTCAACATAACTTTGATCACCCTTTGCTTGACTATTACTACGTACAATATTAAGTTGTCCATTTTTAAGTTGGGTAAATGATAAATCAAGTACTGCTTGTGGATTAAAACTTTGTCCAAATCCTTCATTTAAATTAACTTTGGTAACTCCCTGAAATATTTCAGCGAATCTTTCTTTACTACCAATTGGTTTAAATACTTTCATGTTTTTATTTTATTATTCAAAAATTATTGGATTTTTTGCACCAAATTCTCTCATAAATACACCAGCAAGAGCATTAGCTTCATTTTCCTGCTCACTACCAGTAGCGTTTGAATCTGGATTTATATTTCCTTTTAAACGTTGCATATGATGAATTAATTCATGTGCTAATGTTCTTAATACATCTGCTAAATTTCTATTCACCGCAACAACTCTCAATTCATTTTTTTCTGGTGTGTATTTACCAAAAGAATGCATACCAGCAGCTTCTTTTTCATCATACGATATTGCAATATTTGGCATATTATCACCAAATTTAAGTTTTTCTTTTATAAATTCAATAAATTGTTTAATAACCTCATTTTTCTTCTCTATTGGAAGAACATTTTCATTAAGATTATTAACTCTCTTCATCATTTCAAAGAGACGTTCAGGAGTACCGTATGCATTAAAAACTTTCAAAATTATATCTCGTTAAAACTATTTTGTACATCAATCTTAGATTTTTGTGGTAAGTCATCAAAGTCTGCAACAAATGTACCATCTGGTAATTCATTTATACCTTTTTCATGTTGTTTTTCTCTTTCATCCGTAAACCAATTACCTTTCCAAAAATCATTTAAATTAAAATAAAAAGGATAACTTACGTTCTTTTTACTCATAAGTTTTTCAGTATTAGTTGGTTCACGAACTTCTTCAACTTCAGCACTAAGAGATTTTGATTGCATATTTAAAGCCTGAACAGTTGCATTAAGACTTTCTAATTGATCATGAATGCTTTTCATTGCTTCAATATTATGCTTAATAATTTCGTTTTGTATATTATCAACTTCTTGTGCTGGAGCAGGAGCACCAATACCCATTTCATCACCCATCGGATTTATTTGTTCACCACCTTCTTCTGGCGGTGGAAGTTGATCATTGCCACCAGTTTTATCAAATGCTGGTACTGGAGCATCAACAGGAGCACCTGCTTGTGGTACATCAGCGTTTTGTGGTTGATCATTTGAAGGCGCAGGAGGTTCTTGACCATCTGGTTTAGGTACATCTTCTTGATTACCTGCTTCCATTGTTAATCCCTGACTCGTAGGAACAGGTTGACCATCCTTCGTAGCGTAAATGCTATCTGGAACTTTATCATATTCCTCTGAATCATTGACCAATGGACGATATTTAGGAGACTCGTTGATCTTATAGTCAACACGATGTTTTATCTTTCTAAGATGTTCCTCAAAAAGATTGCTCTTTTTTTCATTTTTCATTGTCGAATGAATATTAATATCTTTCTCTTAATAATTGTTTGCCGTCCTTAGTAACAAAAACTTTATCAACCCTTTCAATCAAGCCTTCACGTTCATCAAGAACAACTTTTTTTGAGTCTTCTTCTTTTGTTTTTTCAGTTAATTCTTCTGCTGGTTGAGCAATAAAATCATTAACAGCTTTTTCTACTTTATTTTCCATAGTACTTATAATTATTTCATATAAATACTACGTTGCTTTCAATTTGACAAAATAACTATTAGATATCTTTTAAGGTAAGCGAAATTAGGAAGTATTTTATAATATGATAGATATACATCGCCCTGTAAATCTTCATATATGACTTTTGATCTTGCTGAAATTTTACTAAGTATTTCTTGAACATCAAATAAAAAAAACTCATACATTTTTAAATTAATACCAGTAATATTTTTTTTATTTGTAATTTTATCTTTATGAAGAAAATAAAGCATTTCATTTTTAAAATTATAAAGCGCATCAATTTCTTCTTCTTTTGGTATTACATCCATCAATCCTTGAACATCGGGAATTTGAAAAAATACTGGGTCTAAATTAATATATGTATACTTTGGCTGAAAATAAAACTGCGGTACTAAACTTATAAATTTTTCAACACCTTTTACATGTGATGATTTGCTTTCTTCAAAGCTCATTTCCCAATACAATTCATTAAAAATTATTTTCTTTTTTAAAATATCAGCATTTTGAATTATCTCATTATTAGGATTGCATGCTTTCATGAAAGACCAACCAACGTATAATGTTGGCAATAATTTATCAACTTTATCATACTCAGTAGGTGCATTAATATAATTAATGTAGTCTACTTTGGTATGATTCACCAATTCTTTTTCATAAATAATATTACCAAGTTTCATATATTAATTTATTTACATATTTCAAAACACTTTCTTCCAACTCATGAAATGGTTTATTATAACCAGCAATTCTTAATTTATTTATTTTAGCCTCAGTAAAATACTGATATTTATCTCTTATTTTAATTGGGGTGTCAATATACTCAATTTTTGGCGGTTTTGCAAGACTTAAAAAAACTGCTTTGGCAACATCATTAAAACTACGTGCTTTTCCAGTACCAACATTATATATTCCAGATAATGGCTTTTCTGTACCCATAAATATACAAACATCAACTATATCATCAATATAAACAAAATCTCTTTTTTGTTCACCATCCTTATAATCAGAACGATGCGATTTAAATAATTTCACTTTATCACTTATAGTAGCTTGATTAGTAAAATGAAATATTGTTGAAGCCATTTTACCTTTGTGTGCTTCACCATAACCATAAACATTAAAAAACTTCAGACCGTACCAATTTGGTGGACAATTTTCTTGTGTTTCTACCCAAATATCAAATTGTTGTTTTGACCAACCATATGGATTAAGTGGTTTTAAATTTATGATATCTTTTTCATCATCAAAACCTTTTTCACCATCACCATATGTAGCTGCGCTAGAAGCATAAATTAATGGTATTTGATTATAAGTACATAAATTCCAGATAAATATTGAACATTCAACATTATATTTGTCAAACTTTTCTCTATCCATTTCTGTGGTATCGGTAATTGCTCCCAAATGATAGATACAATCAATTTCTTTTTCATGTACTATTAACCACTGATAAATTGATTCCAATGATTCATTTTTAACGTCAAGACTAATAACACCAATATTACCCTGTCTTTGCAATTCTGCAATAAGGTTTTTACCAATAAATCCTTCACCACCAGTTACTACTATCATGAACTACTAATTAATTTAGTTTCAGAAGTCATTACTCCCACCAATGTGGGCAGTTCGTTCTGATTTTCTTGTATACGTCCCGTACACAAATAATTTTTTAAAGCAAAATTTTTAATATTTATTGCCGCATTTATATCCCTATCATGTGTTGTATTACAAATTTTACAAGTCCATTCACGGTCTTTTAATGTTAGTTCTTTATTAATGTTACCACAAACATGGCAAGTCTTAGAACTTGGTTCAAATCTACCTATTTGCAAAATATTTTTGCCATACCATTCTGCTTTATATTTAAGCATATCAACAAATGTACTCCAACTAACATCACTTATTGACTGCGTCAAACAGTGATTTTGTAACATGCCATTAATGTTAAGATTTTCAATGGCAATACAATCGTGGTTCTTGATTAATTGTATTGAAATCTTATTTAAAAAATCTTTTCTTTGATTAGTAACTTTTTCATACAAAATTGCTAATCTATGTTTTGTTTTCTTACCTTTATATTTTGAATATTTACTTTGTATGTATTTTAGTTTTGATTGAGCACTACGTAAATATTTGGGATTATCGAATTCTTGTCCATCGGAAGTTACAAGAAAAGATTTAATACCCAAATCAATACCAATAGTACAATTACTTTTAATAGTCGTTTTAATTGGATTTGCAACATTGTTTTCAACGAGTATTGAAACAAAATATTTTCCTGTTGGTGTTTTACTTATAGTTGCTTGCTTGATGTTTCCTTTAAATGTTCTGTGTAAAATGATTTTAATACCTCTTTTAAATTTAGGAATTATTAATTTATTGTTTTCAATAATCGCATTTTGTGGTATATTAAATGATTGTTTTACACTTTTCTTTTTAAATTTTGGAAAGTCTGCTTGTCCTTTATAAAACTTTGTAAAAGCATTGTCTAAGTGTGTTATTGATTGTTGTAATGATTGCGCATTTATTTCTTTAAGCCAAACACATTCTTTCTTTAAATCTGGAAGTTGTTTTATTAAATCAAAACAATCTAAGTTAACCTTATTGCCAGCATAGGCGGTTTGTTTTGTTTCTAAAGCTAAGTTATATACGAACCTACAACTACCAATATGTTTATTTATTAGTTCTTGTTGTGCCTTTGTTGGCATAATTCGATATTTAAATGATTTTAACATCAAATATAAATACTTAAATTTAAAGAAAAATTATATTTCTATAAATAACTATCATAAATTCTTTATTTTATCAATAATATTTGTTGTTGATCTCATATCTACAGGATAATAAACTACCCCGTATTTTGAGTTTTCACTGCCAATTACTTCTTTATCCTTATATTGATCACCAACTATCATAACATCAATCACCAAATGTCTTATCAAATTTCTGAGATCGTCATCAGTATCAAATATAAATACTTCATCTACCATCTTCAAATTCTTCATTATTGTTAACCGAGTATTAAGATCATTAATAGGTCGTTTATCACCTTTCAATCTTTTAACACGTTCATCACTGTCAAGTCCAACAAACAATTTATTTGTTGGGTCAAGAATAGGTGGAACATCACCCGGTTGGTAATTCTTTGCATATCTCAATAAATTAATATGTCCTGTATGTAAGATGTCAAAACATCCATTTGTCCAAATATTCATAATTCCTTTTTACGTTTAAAACCCAAAGAATTTTTATTTCCCATTAACTTTTCACTTATTTTATTTCTTGTTTCTTCATTAAATTTTCTTCCTTTATTGGCAATAGAAATTTTTCTTCTAGTCTCATCAGATAACGTTTTTCCAACTTGTTTTCCTTTATTTGCTTCGCTAATTTTTTTCTTATGTTCTTCCGATAACGTCTTTCCTTTATTAAAATCTCTTAATTTTTGCTTTGCTTCTTCGGATAAATGTCTCCCCTTGCTTGTTTCACCAATTTTTTTTATATGTTCTGACGATAATTTCTTTCCTTTATTCGATTCACTAATTTTTCTTTTATGCTCTTCAGAATATTTCATTCCCAAATTACTATCAGCTTTTTTTCTATTATTAAAAAATGGATTTATTAAATCTAAATAATGTTGTTCATACATTATTAATTGATTTCTTTTGCATCTAAAAATTATTGAAAATTGTAAGTCTGATTCACCATACTTATAATAATGATTTTGTAATTTTTGAGAATGATGTCTATTGTTTCGCAAATCATTCAAATGCTTATTCCATCTTACATGAATATTAATCGCACTTCCGATATAAATCCTTTCTGGTTTAACTTTAGATTGTATTTGATATATTCCAGTAATTTTATTAGTCTCACTAAAAAATATATCTTTAAAATTCAATGACTTATCATCTATACAAATATCATAAGAAGGTTTACCTGTTTCAAGCCAATGATATAAACAATTCCAATCATTTAATTGTTTTTTTGTTAATTCAATCCAATCAATACCACTATTACCACCTCTTGCGGTCCAATAAACAATAGTGTGACCTTCATCATAAAGTTTATTGATTTTAGCAATAGCATCATAATCTGGTTTGGCATTATCGTATCCACCTTCAGTATGACAAATTGTACCGTCTATATCAACATATATCAACATAACAAACTCCTGATCTTTCTTCAAATACTTGTAATATTTCAATATTATTAAAATCCAATTCCCAATCAAATTTACCGTATCTGTTTAATATGTTCCAGAGCCAAACACGACATTCTTCTTTTGTTGGCTCAGTTTCAAAACTAAATACTTTATAATCAATATAGTTCTGATTTAAACGATATTTAATTCTATATGCTTTCATAATTGACTATCTCCTTTCTCTATTCTATAACTATCGTAATCATAATGCATGGTTGATGCTTCAAAAATTTCACTATCTGTTTCCCAAGCAATTAATTGATGCGGTGAACATTTGTCAATGTCAATTGTCATTCCAACAGTCAACATTTTTTCAAGTTTTTCTGCCGTATCTGTATTAATATAAATCAGCTTAAATGCACCTTTAGCTACATACTGAGTTTCAGCCTTTTCTTTATGAAAATGTAAACTGAATTTAGAACCTTTAGTGTTAAAATGTAGAATTTTTGCACAGTAATCTACTCTATTATGTAAGATTAATTCATAACCCCATTTTTTTTCAACGTATTTTGGATTTATAATTTCTATCATGTTATTCAATTTTATGTTTATCAACAATACTCACACCTTTTTGTGTAACTGCCCATCCAGCACACTTATTAGCAAATATAATTGCATCATTAATATTATTTTTTTCTAAATATCCAACAACTAATCCCGCAAGAAATGTATCTCCCGCACCAGTAAGATCACGTACAGGATGCTGAATTGTGTTATAAAAATACATTGCTTTGCGTTCATCATCTTCAATATAATATTTTGCTGCACCAGCCTTACCTAATGTCACTATTACATCATTTGGATGTTCAAACATTAAATAATCCCTGTTCTGATTAAATTCTTTCTCATTGATCTTAATATATTTAACTTTTTTTGCCCACTTATTAATTTTTTTCTTAGTATCCATAAAAACTAATGGATGATTCTTTGCAATATTTTCTATAAGTTTTTCATTTAAAAATCCTTTGTCATAATCACTAATAACAATTGCTTCATATGCTTTATAATCAAAATTTTTAATTTTGTTATATGTGCTAGGAGAAACAAATATCATATCATTTTCATCAACTCTAAGTAACATTTGATTACTTACTTCATCAACATATCTAGTTTTAGTAATACCACTATATGTGAGAATGTCACATTTAACACCTAATGCAATAAGATTATTATATACATTTACTGCCATTCCGCCATTTGATTTGTTTTTTGTTGGTTTAAATACTGGAACAGGTGCTTCAGGACTTAACCTCTCACACTTTCCATATTGAAATACATCTTTACAACCATCGCCAATTACTAAAACTTTATTCATTTTAAAATTTTTAATATCTTCATTATTCTTTTATTATAAAATAACTTTCGCCACTTTTCTTTATTTTTTCTGTTTTGTCTTTAAAAAAATCATTAATTGCTTTAGTTGCACCCAAACAGGTTGGTACGTTATAATCATCAAAAATTATGCAACCCCCTTTTATCATTTTTTCATAAAAAAATTCTAATGATTCTTTATATGAAATATATGTATCAACATCCAAATGAACAAGTTTAAATTTTATATTATCAATATATTTAGATGTATCTTGAGGAAATATTCCTTTATGTATGTGTACTTTGTTATTATTAAATAATTTTTGAACTTCAGTATATGAACTATCTCCAAAGTCACCAATACCCACAACATTATCATATTCAGATTTATTTGGAATTCCTTCAAATGTATCAAATAAATATAAATCATGTTCTTTATTCATTGCTCCAAATATTATCTTGGCAGTACCACCTTTATATACACCAACTTCAGCAATTGCAAATGGTATTTTATTTAATTCATTAACTTTTGATTTAATAAAATTTCTTTTATTAATATCAACAATAGTTTCTCCAAATTTTAACCGTTTACTTGTTATCATAATTTATTTTGTTTTTTCACCAACAATCATAAACGAATCATTTAAATCTTTTCCACTATAAAAAATATTAATAAATCCTTTATGTATCATCCAATCTCTTATTATTTCTGCAGTAAAAACATTTACATGTTTTCTATTATTCCAAGGTCGCCAATATTCTTGATCATAATGTGGTAAATATAAAAATATTACACCACCTTCCTTTAAATAAGAATACCAGTATTCCAAAACTTCAACCCAATTTGAAATATGTTCAAGGCAATGGCTGGAGTATATATAATCAACCTTTTCAAGAAAAGGAAAATTCATTGCATGAAATCCATCATGAAATGCAATATCAATAGGCGTTGCACCCGGGAATGCCCATTCTTTTTTCATGCAACCAACATCATAGCCAACTCCTTTACAGTAATGTTTAGCATAAGGTGCTGCAAATTGAGTACCGTTGCCCATTGTTTGATGCAATGGATATTTTTTCCCATTAAATCTTATTGTTTCTATCATTTATTTTTTTTAAATACTCCCGTTAATATGTTTGTATAATTATATTCTGGCTTTCTAATAATATCTTCAATATTAGATATGTTAATTAAACTAAATCCTTGGCTTCGCATAAAATTAATTAATGCTTGTTCTGAAAAATGCCAAAAATGTTCATTCATTCTTCTATGTTTCCAGTTTTTAAACCATTCATCAGAAAAATTATGATATTCAGGAACACTAATTATAATATATTCACAATCTAATCTATTTAAAAAATATATATCTTTTACATGTTCCAATGAATCAAAAAAAGAAATAACATTAAAATATTTAATATATAATTCATTAATATTCATAATTCTCTCAATACCATTGGGTACATCAAATTCTCCAATATCATAACCATAACAATTTTTTATTTTTTCTTTACATACATTTAAAAATGCACCATTTCCATATCCAAAATCCAATAAAGAATATGGTGTTTTTTTAATTGACGCAATTAAATATCCATATCTTAAATATGAAATATAATTTGTTAATTCACCATATTTTTCATAACTATTTTCAACATAATCTTTATTATAATTAACATTTTCAGTAATATTAATTTGAAATATAACACCATTTTTATCGATTGAATAATTTTCTAACATAATTATAACTATTAATGATAAATATATTTTTTATTTAATAAATAACTATAAGCTGAATGATCATAATAACCACCAGTATTTTCATTAAATCTTCTATATATCTGCATATCTTCAGGCATTATATCCATTGCATCCAATAAAAAAATAATTGAAGTTGCAACAGTATGAATAGATTGTGCTTTTTCCATTACTCCAATCCAATCCAAAAGACTATATCCATCAATTTTATTCATATAAATATTTTTATTGCCATTATTAACAACTATTGGTGTTCTTTGAAAAAATGGACGATGAAATTCATTAATTAAATTATATTTATCACCATCTTGTATATTTAAATAATTTAATAATTCTTTTTCCTTTTCATAATCTCTTGTAATTTGTATATTTCTCCATGTTTCAAGAGGCAAATCTACATAATTATATTTGTTTTTCATATGAAAATGTTCAGATTCTCTAATTATTGATTTATGAAACGGTAAAGTAATATATTCTTCATCTTCAATTATCTGTATACTACTATATTTTTCAATTAAATTTGGTATTTGATTAATTGAAATTATATTAACTGTTGGAAAATTCTTTTTTAAATTCAAATATTCATCACGAACTGGAAAAATGACATTATATCCCTCATTTACATATTTTTGTACTGCAGCCATTACAAATATAATATCACCCAAATAATATGGTTGTATAACTAAAATTTTTTTATTTGCCGTAAATTGTTTCATAATCTTTTTTTATTTGTTCAATTCTTGTTTTTATTGTATCTCTTTCAAAAATACCACCACCTGCATAATGAATAATAAATGATTCAAATCTATTGGCGTTCAGCCAAGATTCAGAAAACATTGTCATATGATTCCATTTATATTCTAATTCTTTAACCTTAAAACCATACTTATGTATATTATAACTTAAATGCACATCTACTGACCCCCATTCAAGCCAATATTGATTTTTATGTGGTAAAAATATATTTTTATGCATTGATGATAATACAAAAGTACCTGCATTTGTATATCCTTCCCTCCAGCCAACATTGCCCCAAGCATTCTGTATACCTAATATTTTTTGATGCCTGTCATATCTTCTGCTTCCTTTATCTTCATAAATCGACCCAATCATGTCTTCAGGAACAATATCAAATATATTTGGACAATTCTTATTTATTAACATATCCGCATCTAAACATAATACTCTATCATATTCATTTAAAATATCATAAACCTTTAAAATTCTGTAATGTGGTTTGTCATCTGCAGTTAGAAATGGCGGATTTTCTGACAATATAATAAAATCAGCACCAATTTTATTTGCATAATTTTTTATTGGCGGAAATGTTATGTCTGTCATTTCTTTAATATTATCATCTGCTCTGGTGACAAGTGCTAATTTCATAATTTTATTTTTAATTTATTAAATTTAAATTCAATATTTTTATTATCAACAACCTTTGTTAATTTAATTAATCCATGTCCACATATAATAATCGGTGCTTGATCAATTAATTTTAAAAATTTACCAACATGTATTTCTCTTCCAATAATTTTAATATCATCAACAACTTCACAATCAATTACAGTTAATTCATTGTTTTCAAACATAAATTTTGCACCAGCATATGGATATCCTACTGCATCTACAAATCTTTTAATTTCTTCTGCAGAATTATTCCAATTTATAAAATAATCATCATGATTTCTCCAAATACAAAATGATTCATTTCCTTTCATTAAATATGGTTTGGGATTGCTAATAACAATAATTTTTATTATATCAACATATAGTTGTGAAACGAGATTTATTGCTTCATTAATTTTTATTGGGTATTTAATTTCAATTGTCCTTTGATAATATATATCACCAGTATCCATTTTTTCAGTTGGTTTGAATGCTGTTACACCCAGATATGAACTTCCTTGAATCAAGTAATTAATTGTTGGAGACCATCCCTTAAATTCGGGTAATTTCGAATCATGTATTACAATTAATTTGTCAAAATTTTCTTTTAATAAAAATTGCCAACCAATCACAAATATTTTATCTACTTTTTCATATTCTTCTGGTGGTAATATTTTTCCTTCAAAAAAAGGTATTTTTCTGCCAAGGCAAATTTCTTTTATTAAATAAAATGAATTATCAAACATTTCTTTATCATTATATGATAAAACAAACTTAATATCAAGGTCTTCAACAATATTTTCCAGAACTTGTTGTCCTTTACTACCAACTAAAAATAATCCAAATTTCATAATATTCTTTTATTGTGGAATACAAAGATATTCACCCCAAGAAGTAAATCCTTGTACTTCATTATATCTCTCATCATATATTTTATAATTCAAATTTTTAAATGTATTAAAATCAAATCCACCGTCTTCAACATTTACAAAACCCGGATAACCATCATATTTAACATCAAGACCAATATGATAACCAATTTGCCATATTGGTTATCATATTG
>Ga0209777_10002876_pt1 | contig 21966 bp, 18 predicted proteins | sample FrelakmetHBP12HB_FD_187147 | JGI IMG/M metagenome (GOLD analysis project Ga0209777, IMG submission 187147) | Freshwater lake sediment microbial communities from the University of Notre Dame, USA, for methane emissions studies -HBP12 HB (SPAdes)... | ecosystem: Environmental > Aquatic >...
CGCCAGCCGGGCGGTCAGGTTCATCGAGCCGACGCCCTTGAAACTGCGGCCCAGGCTGGCGTAGGAGTCCAGTTCCTTCTTCAGCCACTGGACCTGATTCTCGGAATAGTCGGCGACGAAACTCGTGTCGCTCTCGAAATCCGCGGTCGCATCCAGCTTGGTGCCGAACAGGAACATCGAGTTGTGGTGGGCGCTGATGGTGTAGCGGCGGTTCTTCGTGTCCGCCTCAGAGATGTAGCTGCCGGTGACCAGGCCGGAGGCGAACGGCCCGACCGCGTAATTGCCTTCGAACGACGGCATGATGCCCTTCCGGGACATCACGTCGGCTGCGAAGGTGGCGTCCGAGTAGTCGTTGATTGCCCAGTACCAGGCGATGTTCTTGCCGTAGAAGCCCTCCGCGTTGTCATAGCCGACCTTGAACGGCAGGAAGCCGGACTTGCGTTTCTGGGAAATCGGGAAGAACCAGAACGGCGCGGCGACAATGGGCACGTAGCTCCGGTTGTTCCACGGCGCGCGGAGTTCGAGCACCAGCGGCTCGGCGACCACCATGTCTTCGAGATAGACCCGGACCTCTTTGCCCCAGAACCGGTAATGGGGGTGCGGCAGGTCGCAGGTCGTATACGCGCCGTTATCCACGTCGAGCGTCTTCTGTTTCACCAGCCACAGGTCGCGGCCGCTGAAGAAACCCTGGCCGACCTCGGTCGCAGCCAGCGTCATGTAGCCTTTGCGGATATCCACGTCGTAGTGCAGCTCGGTGCCGACCACGCTGTCCTGCGCGGTGCGGAAGACCGAGCGGTGAAACGAGTTCAACCGGTGCTGGTCGATGTCATAGACAATCGAGTCCGAGTTCAGTTTCATGTCCTGGTACCGGACCCAGGCCGAGTCCATCAGGTAGACCTTAGCCTGGTCGGCGTTGTAGATGACCCGCTTGCCGCCGTAGTAAATCACCTCGACGCTCTCGGCCGGTACCGGGGTGCTGGAGGTTGCCGGTTTCCTGGTCGCGGCCGACTCGTTCGCCGCCGGTTTGACCGGCAGACTCGGCGCGACCGTATCCTGTCCCAGCAGCAACAGGGCCAACAGGCTCAGCATCGGCTAAGCTTACTGCTCAGGGCATGATTGTCAATCCGGCGAAGAGTACGCCAGACTCATCCGCAGATTACGTCGATTGCGCAGATTCAGGAATCCGGAACTGCACCACAGAGGACACAGAGAACGCAGGGGGAATCCGGAGGAAGACCGGCTAACGCCTATCGGCTATCGCCTATCTCCTTCATCCACCGATTTCACCGATTCGGGAATCCGGACCAGCCACAGAGGACACAGAGAACAGAGAATGGCTAACGGCTTAAGGCACACCGCCAGTTCGGATTTCGGATTACGGATCTTGTTCGGATTTCGAGCTTAGGACTTAGGTATTTCTGACCAACGGTCCTGCGAGCGAAGCGATGCTGCGAGTGCAACGATACTGCGAGCGCTAGCGATGCTGCGAGCCGAGCTCTAGAACCCGTAGCGCAACTGCGCTCCCAGACTGCCCTCGAATTTCGGAGTGTAGGCCGCGTCCTTCTCGGCCAAGCGCCAGTGGAATCCAAACTCGGGTTGGAGCTTGAACTTCTCGGTGCCGAGCTTCAGGTCAATGGGTACGCCGACGCCCCCGACAATCCCAAGCGTACTTCCGGTTGAAGGGACCTCAGGGATCGAACTGTAGCTGTACCGGATGAAATTGTAGCTCAGTCCCAGATTCGCCTGCCACGGGAACGGTTTGTTGTTCTCGGTATTGCTGGCAATGACCCGGGGCGAAATCTCCAGCCGGCCGGCGGCGAAACCGTTGAACCATGAATATGAGGAGCGTCCGCCCGCGCTCAAGTCAATGTTGCCCTTCATGAACTCGTGCTCGCCGTAGATGCCGATTCCGGGCGACAGGTTCAGGTCAAGGCCGATATCGCCCCGGCCGCAGACGCCGTAGCTGGCCGACACCTGGGGCTCGAACATGAAGCCGTTGCGCCCGGTGGCGCCATAGCACTGGAAATCCCAGGGCGTGAGGTCCAATCCCACGCGGAAGTGCCCTTTGGGTGTCGTCATTGCATTCCAGTAGTATGGGAAATGCTCGTAGCCTGCGTACTGGTCCATTCCCCAGAGCGGCTGGGACAGCATGACAGCTAGCGCCGCCATCAGCAGGGCTCTGACCGTATTCTTCACTTTTCCCCCTTGTTCAGGTCTCTTCGACCATGCTGGTTTAGACTACAAACCCTCGTTGTAGGATTGGGCCTTGTCGAGAAGTCAGGTCAGCCGTCGTCCAGCGCTTGACAGGACTGCTAACCGGCATATGATGTTGACATGATGGACAGAACTTGTCCGAGGAGCAGGGGAGCGCAGGAGGAACTGAGTTGAGCGGACGGGATACCGGCGGGAGCAGGGGAGAGGGCCGAATATTGCCGGATGAGGAAGCATAGGATGTACAGGAGATTTGCACTCGCGGTGTTGGCCATCGTGCTCACTTCCGCGTTCGCATTCTCGCAGGGAATCACGGACGGGGCAGAGAGACAGAAGCTTGATTCGACTTTCTGGGCCAAGTACGGTCGGAACTCGACGATTGACTGGTCTGACACGAGGAACTGTGTCGGACTGCTCGAAGGAAGATTCGCCACCGGCGACAGCGCTGCCGATAGTGTATCTGCGGTCCGGGTTGCCGTTGAGTTCCTCAACGAGAACCACGAGATGTTGGGTACGACAGGAGCGGACTTGCGTCTGCAATTCCTGCGTCTTGACAAACTCAGCAACCGGTACTCCGTCGACTTCGTGGAGTACTATGAGGACGTCAGAGTGGAGCGAGCGGCGACCAGCGTTCTACTTGAGCGCGACGGAGTCGTGCTCCAGGTCGGGAATGGGTATGTTCCAGACATCGAGGTTCCCGTGGTCCCAGTCGTGTCCGGCGAAGATGCAGTTTCGACTGCGAGGCAGTCGTACGACTTTCCTTTTGGCCCGGATGAGACGCCCAGCGTCGAACTTGTCATCTATCCGCAGGCGGTCGACTCCACCCTGGTTTGTCGTCTAGCATGGCGCGTCAAGTATATCAAGTACACGTACTTCATTGACGCCCATGATGGCAGCCAGATTGCCCGGATTGGGAACTTCGCGAGATGAGGGCGCAGCCGCAGGTTCAGCGAACTACGCCGAGTCCCGGAAATCGCTGAGGGGAGAATGAGATGCTGGACCGTAGGATGAGAAGGTCATGGCGTTTCCTGCTCATGGGAATCCTGATTCTGGGTTTGACGTTGGGGATGACGTGCAAGAAGAACCAGCCGCCGGATGCGCCTGCGATTCCGTCGGGTCCGGCCAGCGGACGCAAGGGCGACAGGCTCAGCTTCTCGACCACAGCCGAAGCCCCGGACGGGGACAGCGTGACAGTCAGGTTCGACTGGGGAGACAGCACCATGTCGGACTGGAGCGAGCTGGTTCCAAACGGTGACTCGGTAACGAGGGCGCATGCCTGGCAGCGACTGGCCACATACTCGATTCGGGCGCAAGCAAGGGATACCAGGGAGACCACTTCAGTCTGGTCCTCGGAGCACCAGTTGAGGATTGCCTCTTTTGCTGTTACCTTTGGCGACTCCGGCGACGACGAAGGGTATTCGGTTCAACCGACATCCGATGGCGGGTACATCGTCGTGGGCTTCACCGCGTCCTTTGACGCAGGCAACGCCGACGTCTGGCTCATCAAGACCGATGCGTCAGGCAACAGGCTCTGGGACAAGACGTTTGGCGGTTCAGACTACCTCGACAAGGGCTATTCGGTTCAGCAGACATCCGACGGCGGGTACGTCATTGCGGGCTATACCATGTCCTACGGCTCAGGCGGGCGTGACGTCTGGCTCATCAAGACCGACGCGACGGGCAATAAGAGCTGGGATAAGACCTTCGGCGGGGTGTATGACGACGTCGGATGGGCAGTTCAGCAGACGACTGACGGTGGCTATGTCATAGCGGGCTTCACCGGCTCTTACGGCGCGGGAGTCTACGACGTCTGGCTTATCAAGACCGATGCGGATGGCAACGAAGTCTGGGACAAGACCTTTGGCGGGACCGGCACCGACTGGGGTTTTTCGGTCCAGCAGGCATTTGACGGCGGCTTCATCATCGCGGGTTTCACGGATTCCTATGGCGCGGGAAGCGATGACGTCTGGCTCATCAAGACCGATGCTTCGGGCGACAAGGTCTGGGACAAGACGTTCGGTGGACCGGGCGACGAGTGGGGCAACTCGGTTCGACAGACGTCCGATGGCGGTTACATCATCACGGGCAACACCTACTCCTATGGCGCAGGCGGTGAAGATGCCTGGCTCATCAAGACCGATGCCTCAGGTAACAAGACCTGGGACAAGACCTTTGGCGGGACCGGCACCGACTGGGGCAGTTCGGTACAGCAGACCTCCGACGGTGGTTACATCATTACCGGTTCGACGACTGTCCCTGTTCCAGGCTACCGCGACGCCTGGCTGTTCAAGACCGATGCATCCGGCAACGAAGTCTGGGACAGGACCTTCGGTGTGACAAGGGACAACGGCGGCTACTCGGTTCAGCAGACGTCCGATGGCGGCTATGTCATCGCGGGCCGGACCATGTCCTTTGGCGCGGGTGGCTACGACGTCTGGCTAATCAAGACCGACGCGGAGGGGAACTAGAGCGGGGCGAAGTAAGAAGTCAGAATTCAGAAGCCAGAAGTCAGAACTGCGGAAGCGGAGAGTAGGACGGGTCGGAAGCGAGCTGAAGCAAATACGTCAGCTCGACGTCCGAGCTTCGGAGACTCGCGCGTGAACAAAGACCGCGCCTGGCCGGACGCGAGCAATTCAGTCCGGAGAGAGGAATTGTGATTGCCGAACGACCGAAGGAGAGGACGGCGACCGGGAGCCAGAGCGTGACCACGGGCAAGTCTTTCGCGCTTGCCTAGCCGGCGCTTCGCGACTATAATGGCATGATGTCTAAGAAGAACCCTGAGGTCTGTTTTGACGACTTTCATGCGGTGGAGTTCATGCGTCGGCGTCGCGCCGAAATCGAGAAGGAAGACGAAGGACTCACCTGGGAACAGCGAAGCGAGAAGACGTTGCACCTGCTCGCGAGCAACCCTCGGTGGCTACGTCTGCGCGGAAGGGTGAAACCGACCCTCAGTGCCGCTCCGCTCCATGTTGCTGACCGCTGATTAGTCGGCATACCCCGTGGGCAGGACGAGACGAGAGACGAGGACTGAGTTGAGCGGACAGTAATCGGGCGGGAATAGGGGAGAGGGCCGAATATTCCCGGATAAGGGAGCATAGGATGTACAGGAAATCTGCACTCGCGGTGTGGGCCATCGTGTCCCTGCTCGCGTTAGTATGCTCGCGCAGGATTCCGCTGCAGGGGACCAGGCAGGAACTCGAGAAGGCCTTCAAGGCCAAGTACGGCGCTAACACCATGATTGTGTGGAACAACGCGACGAACTGCGTCAGTCGTCTTGATGGGAAGTTCGCAACACACCACGTCGTGACCGACACTCTCGCTGCCATCCGGGTAGTTATGGGCTTCCTGAAGGAGAACCGCGGTCTGCTGGGCACCGGAGGAACCGACCTACGCCTCAGGAGGGTGTGGACAATGGGCGTTGGTGAATACGGAGTCGACTTCGACGAGTACTTTGAGGGCATCAGAGTAGAGCACGCGGAAACTCGCGTTGAACTCCAGCGAGACGGAACCGTGATCGGAGTCGGAAGTCGGTACGTTCCAGACATCAACGTCTCCGTGGTCCCGGCGATTACCCTAATTGACGCTGTCTCGGCTGCCGCGCGGTCATTTGCAGCGGAGCCATACGTCCCTCGGGGAAGTGCCCCAAGCGTCGGACTTGTCATCTACCCAATCAGGAGTGAGTCGCCCGTGGCCTGTCATCTCGCATGGTGTGTTGACTACGGCTCGTACACGTACTTCATAGATGCCGTTGACGGTAGTCAAATCGAGCGCCGGCAGAACTTCATTTCGGACTAAGGAAGCATGAAGACGTGATGGGCCGCAGAGTCCGAGCATCTTGGTGTTTCCCGGTCATGGGAATCCTGATTCTGGGTTTGACGTTAGGGATGACGTGTAAGAAGAAGAACCAGCCGCCGGGTGCGCCGTCGATTCCGTCAGGGCCGAGCAGCGGGCGCAAGGGCGACACGTTGCGCTTCTCCACCGTGGCCGAGGACCCGGACGGAGACAGCGTGGCAGTCAGGTTCGACTGGGGCGACAGTACGATGTCGGATTGGAGCGGGCTGGTCCCAAGCGGAGACTCGGTTGTGATGACGCACGTCTGGCAAAGACTCAGCAGTTACTCTATCAGGGCACAAGCCAAGGACTCGAATGAGACGGCATCAGTGTGGTCCGCCGAGCATCAGTTGACAGTCGCGTCCTTCTTCACTACGTTCGGGGGGCCAGGTGATGACGTCGGCAATTCGGTTCAACAGACATCCGATGGCGGCTACATCGTCGCAGGCAGCACAAAATCCTATGGCGCGGGCAACTACGACGTCTGGCTGGTGAAGGCCGATGCGTCGGGCAACAAGGTCTGGGATAGGACCTTCGGGGGAACTGGTTGGGAGGAAGGCAACTCCGTTCAGCAGACAACTGACGGCGGCTACGTAATAGCGGGAACCACCACGTCGTACGGCGCAGGCGGCGCCGACGTCTGGCTGATTAAGACTGACGTGAACGGAAACGAAGTCTGGGACAGGACTTTCGGTGGAGCTGGCGATGACTTTGGTTGCTCGACTCAGCAGACATTAGATGGGGGCTACATCATCATCGGGATCACCCAGTCCCACGGTGGCTCCGGGGAGGGTGCCTGGCTAATCAAGACCGACGCGTCAGGCAACGAGGTCTGGAACAGGACTCTCGGCGGGGACTGGGGCAACTCGGTTCAGCAGACATCCGATGGCGGCTACATCGTTACGGGCTACACCACCGCGTCCGGCTCAGGCGGCAAGGATGTCTGGCTGGTCAAGACCGATTCGACAGGCAACAGGATGTGGGACACGACCTTTGGCGGGCCGGACGATGAAGAGGGCTATTCGGTCCGGCAGACCTTCGACGGGGGTTATGTTATCGCGGGTTGGACGCCACCGCAGGTGGGATATGGCGAGTACGTCTGGCTAATCAAGACCGATGGGACGGGCCACTGGGTCTGGGACAGGTCTTTCGGAGCGACACATGACGGCGAGGGCCGCTCGGTTCAGCAGACATCCGACGCCGGCTATGTCATCGGGGGTTATGAGGGTAGCTACGTCTGGCTGATCAAGACCGATTCGGCAGGCAACAAGCTCTGGGATAAGCTCATCAGACAGACAGACTATGACACAGGCCACTCGGTCCAGAAGACGTCGGACGGTGGCTATGTCATGACAGGCACAACCGAGTCCGGCGTCCCATCCTGTGACGTCTTGCTCGTCAAGACCGACGCGGAAGGGAACTGAGCAGCAGAGCGAAGTCAGAAGTCAGAAGGCAGAAGCTAGAAGTCTGAAGTCAGAACTGGGTTGCGGAAGAACGGGACGAAGTCAGCCGAGGCAAATACCTAGACCCCAAGTCCGAAGCTCGAACAAAGCTCGAAGTCCGAAATCCGAAAGAAGACTCCTCAGAGCGGGGTAGAGAGCCTACCAGAGAGCCTACCACTGAGCCTACCAGAGAGCCTGGTAGAGAGCCTACCACTGAGCCTGGTAGAGAGCCTACCACTGAGCTGGGTAGAGCACCTGGTGGAGAGCCTGGTAGATAGTCTACCAGGGAGCCTACCAGAGAGCCCGGTAGAGCACCTGGTAGAGCACCTACCAGAGAGTCTGGTAGAGAGCCTGGTAGAGAGCCTACCCCAGCACCTACCCAGGCACTGCCCTTGCTTGGGCCTCGATTCGGAAGAGACGCAATCAGGTGAGTTAGGTCGGAAATGGCCTGAGACTGAGCCTGAAGGGCGATTTGCCGCTATGTACATAGATTTGTGTACATGGACTGCGCATTGGCCCGTGTGTTTTCCGTGTGCTCTGCGGTTCAGTTCCGTGTTATCGAATCGGCGCAATCGGCAAGATCGGTGGATAGAGAAGAAACACCTAGATCCTAAATCCGAAATCCGAACACGAGTCGCCGTTAGCCGATAGACGATAGGCGTTAGGCGATTCTCCTCTTTGTGTTCTCTGTGTCTTCTCCGTGTCCTCTGTGGTTAATCCGGAATACGGGACGAGGTCTTGACTTGGGGCTGGGTTTCGGGTTTACTGAGGCGTGCTGCCCTTTCTGGTCCTCGGCCCGCTGAAGATTCCGACCTACGGGTTGATGCTGGCGACCGCGTTCATCGTCGCGTCGGCGCTGATTGAGCAGGAGTTCCGGCGCCGGGGCATGGGCAGGAATGTCGGCTGGGACACGGTCGCGGTGGCGCTGATTGCCGGGCTCATCGGCTGCCGTATCAACTTCCTTATCGAGAACCGCGCGGCAGTGGCGCAGGCCGGGGCGAAGGCCGTATTCGGCGGGTCAGGGATGACGTGGTACGGCGGGTTCATTCTGGCGCTGATTGCGGTTATCGTGTTCTGGCGGATGCGCAAGGTGCGGATGCTGCCCGGGCTGGATACGATGGCGATGGTGATGCCGCTGGCCTATGCTATCGGCCGGGTCGGGTGCCAGTTATCCGGGGACGGCGACTACGGCAGGCCGAGCAGTCTGCCCTGGGCGATGTCGTATCCGAATGGCACGGTGCCGACCCTGCTCAGGGTCCATCCGACGCCGGTGTACGAGGCGCTGTTGATGACCGGTTTCTTCTTCGTGCTCTGGAACCTGCGGACGAAGAAGCATCCGAATGGCTTCATCTTCGCGCTCTACCTGCTGGGTTACGGCCTGGAGCGGTTCCTGATTGAGTTCATCCGGACGAACAAGCCGGTTCTGGCCGGCCTGACCGAGGCACAGGTCATGAGCGTGGTGTTGGTTGTGGCGGGAGTTGCCATGCTCGTGTGGATGAGAAGAACGGGGCAGGAGAAAGCAGAAGTCAGAAGCTAGAAGTCAGAAGGCAGAACCGCGAAACGGACTACCACAGAGGCACAGAGAATCACAGAGGACACAGAGAAACAACTGAGGGCAGAAGTCAGAAGTTAGCTCAAGGAAATACCCAAATCCCAAGCTCGAAATCCGAACAAAGCCCTAAGTCCGAAATCCTAACGGCACGCAGCTCCCGGGTTACCTCGGCTCTATGCCCCTGGTTCCATTGGCGTCCCTGGCGTCTTGGCGGCTAGATTCCGGATTCCCGAATCTGCGTAATCGGTGGATGACAAGATTCCGCAGAAGCAATGCCGCATCGGATTATCAGCCGGCCTGTCCGCTTCTTGACTTTGGGCCTTTTTTCGCTATCCTGAATTCTGACTTCACACACATCAACTTCCCGATGTCGGACATGAGCATTTTGATGGTTTAGGAGGAGCTTTGGAAATTGTCGTCTGCTGCAAACGCGTGCCGGATACATCCGAGGCCGAAGTCGCGGTTGACACCTCGGGCCGGGACATCCGGCGCGAGCGTCTGGCATTCACCATTAACGAATCCGATAACTACGCTTTGGAAGAAGCGCTGTTGATTAAGGAGAAGCTGGGCGGCGCGGTCACGCTGGTTTCCATCGGGCCCAAGGAAGCCGACGACGTGCTGCGCATGGGGCTGGCCAAGGGCGCGGACAAGGCCGTACGCCTGACCGATGACAAGTTCGCGGAGTCGGACGCCATGGCCCGGGCGCGGATTCTGGCCAGGGCAATTGCGCCCTTGAAGCCGGACCTGGTGCTCTGCGGTTCTCAGGCAAGCGATGATGGCGAAGCGCAGACCGGGGGGATACTCGCCGAACTGCTGGGCCTGCCGCATGCGGCCTATGTCGCGAAGCTCAGCCTGCGTCACGATGGTCTGTCCGGTAGCGCGTTCAAGGTCTGGCGCGAACTGGAAGGCGGGTTGCTGGAAGTGCTGGAACTGCCGCTGCCCGCAGTGGTGACAGTGCAGACCGGCATCAATCAGCCGCGCTATGCCTCGATTATGGGCATCAAACGAGCCCAGGCCAAGGAACTGAAGGTGCTCGACGCTGCGGCGGCCGGAGTTGCGCCGGGCGATGTCGGAACGCAGGGCTCGGGAACCGCGCTGGAGAAGCTCTTTGTGCCGGTCACGGAGTCACATGCCGAGATTCTACAGGGCGACGTCAATGAAGCGAGCGGGAAGCTGGCGCAGATTCTGAAAGAGCGGGGGCTGCTGTGAGCGGCATCCTGGTTCTGGTCGAACACCTGCGCGGCGAAGTCCGGGACGTTACGTATGAGATGCTGGCCAAGGCCGGCAGTCTGGGTGCGGCTCTGAAGCAGCCGGTTTCGGCGGTCGTTCTCGAAGCGCCGGGCGGAGTGACTGCGGGCAAGGTCGCGGGCCTGTGTGACAACCTGATAGGCATCGAGGATGCCGGGCTGAAGGACTTCAATGCCGAGGCGTATCAGCAGGTGCTGGGCGACATCATCAGCAGCGAGAAGCCGAGCCTGGTGATGATGGCGCATTCGGCGCTGGGCGTGGACCTCGCGCCGTCGCTGGCCGCGAAGACGGGCATGCCGCTGGTGAGTGACGTCATCGGCATCAGCCGCGACGACAAGGGCTTTCTGCTGACCCGGCAGATGTATGCCGGGAAATTGAACGCGGACTGGCGATTCAAGAGCGAATCCGGAATGGTCACGGTGCGCGCCGCGGCGTTCAAGGCTGGAGACCTGAATGGTCTGAAGCGCGAGTCTAAGCACGCTTCCCGGGCGATACAGCTCTCGCTTCGGCGTAAATTCCTGGGCTACGAAGAAGCGCCGAGCACGGGCGTGGATATCACCAAGGCAACGTCGATCGTCGCGGTCGGACGGGGCATCAAGGAGCAGAAGAACTTGGCCCTGGTCGAACAGTTCGCCAAGCGCATCGGCGCGGAAGTCGGGTGCTCGCGCCCGGTGATTGACGCGGGCTGGATGGGGAAGGAGCGGCAGATCGGCTCCTCGGGCAAGACCGTGAAGCCCAAGCTCTATGTCGGGCTGGGCATCTCGGGCGCATTCCAGCATACCGCGGGCATCAAAGCCGCGGAGACCATCGTCGCAATCAACAAGGACCCGAATGCGCCGATATTCTCGATTGCCCACTTCGGAATCGTGGGCGACATCATGAAGGTCCTGCCGGCACTGGAAGCCAAGATTGTGGAGCTCCGGGCGAGAGCATGAACGGCGACATGAGTTCGAGGTCAGAGGGTAGAAATCTGAATAGTGAATTCAGAATTCAGTATTCTACCTTCAGTATTCTGCCCTCGATTTCCTACCCTCTGTTCTGGAGACTCCCGTGACCCCAGACCCCGGACCCCAGACCCCTGCTCCGCGCGTCGGCGTCTACGTCTGTCACTGTGGCATCAACATCGCCAAGACGGTGGATGTCAAGGCGGTTGCCGAGTACGCGGCGACTCTGCCGAATGTGGTTGTCGCCCGGGATTACCTGTACATGTGCTCACAGCCGGGCCAGGACCTGATTAGCAAAGACATCAAGGAGCTCGGGCTGACTCGGGTCGTGGTGGCGGCGTGTTCGCCTCGGATGCACGAGCCGACGTTCCGCGGCGCGGTCTTTTCGGTGGGTTTGAACCAATACTTGTTCGAGATGGCGAACATCCGGGAGCAATGCTCCTGGGTGCATGACGACCGGGGAGAGGCGACCGCCAAAGCGAAAGACCTCGTGCGTTCCTCCGTGGCGCGAGTGTCCAGATTGGAAGAGCTATTCGAGAAGGAAGTCGACGTCACCCGTGCGGTGATGGTCATCGGCGCGGGCGTGGCCGGGATTCAGGCCGCGCTCGACACCGCCAACGCAGGGTTCAAGACTTACCTGGTCGAGAAGTCGGCATCCATCGGCGGGCACATGGCGCAACTAGACAAGACGTTTCCCACGCTGGACTGCTCGGCCTGCATCCTGACCCCGAAGATGGTCGAGGCGGCGCGGCACAATAATATCGAACTGCTGGCATATTCCGAAGTCACGGACGTGACCGGCTCGATGGGCAATTTCCTGGTCAAGGTGCTCAGGAAGCCGCGCTATGTCACGGACGCCTGCACGAACTGCGGCTTGTGCGCTGAAGCGTGCATCATGAAAGGCAAGCCCGAGAACGAGTTTGACGAGGGCCTGAGCAAGCGGTCGGCAGTCTACATTCCGTTTGCGCAGGCGATTCCGGCTTGCTTCTGCATTGACCCGAAATCCTGCATCATGCTCAGGGCCGGCAAGTGCGGCAAGTCACCGAAGTGCGTTGAGGCTTGCATGCCGCACGCGATTGACTTCACCCAGAAGGAAGAAACGGTCGAGCTCAAGGTTGGCTCCATCATCGTGGCGACCGGGTTTGAGCAGTTCGACGCTCACGGGAAACCGGAGTTCGGGTATGGCAAGTACAAGAACGTGTTTTCCGGTCTTGAACTGGAGCGCCTGACGTCGGCCGGCGGCCCGACCAAAGGCGAGATTGTCCTGGACGGCAAGGTGCCGCAGGACGTGGTGTTCGTCCACTGCGTGGGCTCGCGGGACAAGCAGATTGGCAACGAGTACTGCTCGCGGGTCTGCTGCATGTACCTGGCCAAGCAGGCGCACCTGGTGAAGGAGCGGCTGCCGAATGCGAAGGTAACGGTCTACTACATGGATGTGCGGGCATTCGGCAAGGGATTCGAGGAATTCTATGACCGGGTGAAGGACGAAGGCGTGTTCTACCGGCGCGGGAACCCATCGGAGGTCTACAAACAGGGCGACCGGCTGGTGGTGCGGGTCGAAGATACCCTGCTCGGCGAGATGGTCGAACACGAGACCGACATGGTGGTGCTCGGCACCGGGCTGATTGCGAGCGAGAGCACCAAAGAACTCGCGAAGATACTGAAGATGTCGCTTTCGGCGGACCGGTTCCTGCTCGAGGCGCATCCCAAGCTCAGGCCGGTGGACTCGACGATTGACGGCGTGTTCCTGGCCGGGTGCTGCCAGGGTCCGAAAGACATTCCGGACACCGTGGCCCAGGCCAAGGGCGCAGCGTCCTCGGCAATCGGGATATTGGCGAGCGGCAAGGTGAAGGTCGAGCCCGCGATTGCCAACGTGGACGCGGACCGGTGCACCGGCTGCCACATCTGCCAGTCGCTCTGTCCGTATCAGGCGCTCGAATTCAATGACGAAAAGAAAGTCATGGCTGTGAACGAAGTGCTCTGTAAGGGCTGTGGGGTCTGCCCCTCCGCCTGCCCGGTCGGGGCAATCAAGATGAGGCACTCGACGGGCGAACAGATCGAGGCGCAGATCGAGGCGCTGCTCGAAGCCAAGCCCTAATGACGAAATCCGAATGACGAACAAAGCCCCAAGCCCGAAATCCGAAAAGAAATACGACTTGCCCGACCGCACGGCCCAATTCGGGGAGAATGTAATCAAGTTCGCCAGGACCATCGCGCGCGACCCGGTGACGAATCCGCTCATCAGTCAGCTTGTGAGGTCCGGCACGTCAATCGGGGCGAACTACATGGAAGCCGACGGCGCGCAGTCGAAGCGGGATTTCCGGTACAAGATCGCCCTCTCCAAGAAGGAGTCTCAAGAGACAATGCACTGGTTGAGAATGATGGCGACGGCCTCGGACCCTGCGCGCGAGGAATGTCGGAGACTCTGGCAAGAGGCGCATGAACTGACCCTCATCTTCGGCGCTATCCTGAAGAAGGCAAGAGATGGCTAGTTCATTCGGATTTCAGTCATTTGTTCGTCATTCGAGCTTCGGATTTCGGATTTGCGGGGTGACTCTTGTCTGATTTCACCCCTCGCATCCTCGGTTTCGCCTGCAACTGGTGCTGCTATGCCGGCGCGGACCTGGCCGGGACGTCGCGGATGAAGTACCCGAGCAATATCCGGATTATCCGGGTCATGTGCTCGGGCCGGCTCGACCCGTCGTTCATCATCCGGGCATTCAAGAAGGGCGCGGACGGCATCTTCATCGGCGGGTGCCATCCCGGGGACTGCCATTACCAGGCCGGGAACTTCAAGTTCCAGAAGCGCTATTTCCTGCTCAGGAACATGCTGCGCGACATGGGCATCGAACCCGAGCGGCTGCATCTCACCTGGGTATCAGCCTCTGAGGGCGGCAAGTTCGCGAAGGAGATCGCCGAGTTTACCAACAAGGTGACGAAGCTGGGACCGGTCCGGCAATAGCGCGAGACCGCGGACTCGGGTCGTCAGGCCCGATAGGGGACGGACCGGGCTAACTCCTCAGCGCCCGGCGAAAGATGTAGTCGGTATTCTTGAGCAGGGATTTCAGGTCAAAGACCTGCCTTAGCTGTGTCGTTCCCAGGTAGCGGAGGACTTCCTTGTCCCCGGCCGCGACGCCGGCGAGTTCACAGCTACGTTCCTGCGCGGTGAACGATAGACTCTGAACGAGCCGGTAGGCGTTGTCTTTGGGCATCCCGGCCTTGACGAGTTCCAGCATCAGGCGCTGGGAGCAATACTGCCCGCGCGCCGCTTCGAGGTTTTCCAGCATCTGCATGGTGTTGACCTGCAAATTGGTGATGACCTTGAGCATCTGGCGCAACAGGTAGTGCAGCAGGGAGAGCGAGTCCGGAATGATGACCCGCTCCGCCGAGGAGTTCGACAGGTCGCGCTCATGCCAGAGCGGGATGTCCTCGAGCGCGACGATGACATTGGCCCGAATGATACGGGCCAGCCCGGAAATCTGCTCGCAGGTTACCGGGTTCTTCTTGTGCGGCATCGCGGACGAGCCACGCTGACCTTTGGCGAATGACTCGGCGACTTCGGCAATCTCGGTGCGCTGGAGGTTCCGGATTTCCAGCGCGATGCGCTCCAGGCCCGCGCCGCACAAGGCGCCGGCCAGCAACAACTCGGCAATTCGGTCCCTGGGCACGACCTGGGTCGCAACCGGCTCGGGCTTGAGTCCCAGCGCCTTCAGCGCCTCGGCCTCGACCGCAGGGGAGAGCTGGGAGAAACTGCCGACCGCGCCGGAGACTTTGCCGTAGCCGGTGTTCGCTTTCGCCAGCTCAAGCCGAGAGACCGCGCGCTTGAGTTCCTGGTGCCAGGACAGGACCTTGAGTCCGAAGGTTATCGGCTCGGCGTGCACGCCATGGGTCCGGCCCATCATCGGTGTGTCCTGGTACCTGAGCGCGAGTTTCTTCAGGGCGCTCAGCAGCAGGTTCGCCTCCTTGAGTATCAGGTTCGCGGCCGCGCGGATGCGCAGGGCAAGTGCGGTATCGACAATGTCATAGGAGGTCAGCCCGAAGTGCAGGTATTGGACCTTACCCGGGATGCTCGACTCGACACTCTTCAGGAATGCGATGACATCATGCCGGGTCTCGGCTTCGAACCGCTCAATCTGGCGGACGTCGAACTTTGCCCGGGCAATCTGTCGTGCCGCCCGTTTCGGGATGATGCCGAGCTTCGCCTGGGCATTGGCGACTGCCTGTTCGACCTGAAGCCAGGTCTGGAACTTGCGCTCCTCAGTCCAGAGCGCGCGCATCTCCGGGGTCATGTATCTTGGTATCATTCCCGTCCTCAGAACCGCGAAATCACCCTTATCTGGCTGCCCTCGCGCAGGATGGTCAGGTCCAGCGCGCGGCCCATCTTCGCGGCCTTGGCCTTGAAGTCGGCCGCGTCCTTTACCTTCTGGCCCGCCACATTCATTATCACGTCGCCGGGCTGCAGGCTCGCCGATTCTGCGATGCTGCTTTGAGCGACCTCAAGCACGATGACCCCGGCGTCAATGCTCAGCCGATACTTCATCTTGAGCGTCCGATTGATGTTCGAAACCGTGGCGCCGATGGCGGTCGAGACCTTTTCGGCCGGCGCCTCATTGGCCGCAGCCTTAGCCTGGTTGCGCGCCTCGTCCACGAATCTCTTGACGTCATTGATGGGTATCGCGAAACCGATGCCCTCGGAGCCGCCGCTCTTGGTGAAGATGAACGTGTTGATGCCGATGACGTCGCCCGAGGAATTAACCAGGGGTCCGCCGGAATTGCCCGGGTTAATCGCGGCATCAGTCTGAATCATGTTCTTGTAGTCTCTACCCTCGCTCTGGCCGGCGCGCAGGGTGCGATTCGTCGCGGAAACCACGCCGACCGTCACGGTCGGGCGGGTATCCTCGAGCAGGTAGCCGAACGGATTGCCGAGCGCGATGGCCCATTCGCCGATCATTACGTCGTCGGAATTGCCCAGCCTGGCGAACGGCAGCTCCTTTGCATTCACCTTGATGAGCGCTAGGTCCTGGGACGAACTCACGTCAACCAGCTCGGCGTCGTACTGTTTGCCATCCGGGAGGGTGACCGTAATCTGGGTCGCGTCCTCGGCGACGTGGGCGTTGGTGACGACGTAGCCGTCGGCGCTCAGGATGATACCGGAGCCCATCGCCTTGACCTGCTGCTGATAATCCCGGGGTGGCCCGAAGTCGCGGAAGAACCAGTTGAACGGGTCATCGCCGAACGGCGAGAAGAACGGGTTCTGAACGGTCCGGGTCTGGGTCACGGTAATCGAGACCACGGCCGGGCCGGCTTCCCGGGCCGCGAGCACAATCGCGGTCGTCCGGGAATTGGTGATTTCGTCGGCCGATGACGCAACGGTCTTGATTGAACTGCTGTGATAGAGCGGCGCCGCGCGGTGTTTCGCCGGCAAGGCGCGGACCAGGCCGAACACGGCCAGACCCAGCCCGACGCCGCAAAGGGCAAGGATGAGGTATTTGCGCATACCTTTTGATTGTAGTGCAATGGCAAAGCAAGTCAAGGGAGGGAGAAGGCAAATCCGAAACTCGAATATCGAATGTCGAAACAAATCCTAACGAATCAAGCACTAATGCGTTGCGAGATCGCGTCTTCGTGGTGAGAGTCCGGATTGGACTTCCCTCGTGCATTGGTGTATAATTCGCAGGGAGAATCATGCGCAATACGCTATTCGCGGTCTTAATAATCGGGGCATTGAGTCGGTTGCCGGCAATCGGTCCGGTCGGGCAGTATCTCGGGTATCGGCTGAATCTCCAGACCGTGACCAACAGTTCGACCTGGGATTCGGTTCATATCGGCGTGCTTAACCTCGACACCGTCTCGCGCAGTTCGTCGCGCGACACGACCGTGATTGACACCGAGCTGGTGTACCGCGGCCTGCCCGGTTACGCCCTGCACACCGTGAGCTGGTCGAACGACAGCATGCGCATGAGCTATGATACGACCTACGAGTCTCTCGGAGTCGATCTCAAACATCGGCAATCAAGCGGGAACTCGGTAGTCGGCGCTCTGCTGTATCAGACCCCGTTTTCGGTCGGCGACTCGTGGCGGACCGGGACCGAGGGCACGTATTTCCTGGGTCCGGACTCGACCGGGCTGATTGACACAATCCACATCTGGGCCGATACCTCACGGGTCGTTGCCCGTGAGAGCGTGGTCACTCCGTTCGGCACGGTGCCGGGCTGCTACAAAATAAGGACCTTTTCGCGCGTGTTTGCCTCGTCAGCGGTGTCCGGCATTCCGATTCACGACAGCCAGACCGTGGTGAACGTCCAGTGGTACAAGGACTCGCTTTGGCGGGTGAAAGACACGAGCTACAGCAGCGGGACGATTTACGCCTTCGTGCTCATCTGGTTCCCGACCGGCGTGAACTTCATCTCGGCGCGAAGTGAACTGGTCTCGCCGCCCATGACCGGCATCGAGTTCGACCCGCTGGTTGGGAAACCGCCTGAGTCCGGTTGGCGCGTCCTGCCCAACCCGTTCTCCGGTTCCTGCGTCATTCAGGCTCCGGCGGGCTGCGTCGGCAAGCCGTTCCGGGTCATTGACGCGACCGGCCGGGTCGTCTTTGCCGGGAAGGCGGCCGGTCAACAGGTCTGGCAAACCAAAGGTCTGGCGCCCGGGGTGTACCGGATCGTCGGCCCGGGCGGCGGGTTGATAATCGTTCACACGGATTAGGCATGCCGGAGTTGAAAGAGGCCCGGTACTACGACCGGCTGGACCACAGTTTTGTCCAGTGTCATCTGTGTCCGAAAGAGTGCCGGATTGGCGACGGCCGAACCGGTGTGTGCCTGGGCCGGTTGAACAAAGGCGGGCGGCTCTATGCCCGCAGCTATGGCCAGGTCGTTTCGATGGCGATTGACCCGATTGAGAAGAAACCGCTCTACCACTTCTTTCCCGGTTCCGATATCCTCTCGGTTGCGACCTACGGCTGCAACCTCTCCTGTCCGTTCTGCCAGAATGTCGAGATATCCAAGCATGAAGCTCAAGGCCGGTATTTCGAGCCCGGGCAGATGGTCGAAGCGGCAAGGCAGGCGAAGTCAATCGGCCTGGCCTACACGTACACCGAGCCGCTGGTCTGGTTCGAATACCTGATGGACACCTGCCCGCTCGCGCGCAAGGCCGGGCTGAAGAATGTGCTGGTCACGAACGGCATGTTGAACGAAGCGCCCTTGCGCGAACTCCTGCCGCACATTGATGCGATGAACATTGACCTGAAGTCAATCCGGCCCGAGTTCTACAAGGACTTCCTGAAAGGCGACCTGGAAACGGTCATGAACACGATTCGCCTCAGCCGGGAGATGTGCCACGTCGAGTTGACCACGCTTCTGATTCCGGGCCGGAACGACTCGACCAAGGAGATTACCGAACTGGTTGACTTCGTTTCCGGGCTGGGCAGCGACACGGTGCTGCACTTCTCGCGCTACTTCCCGCATCACGACCTGGACCTGCCGCCTACGCCGCTTGAGTCGTTGAACCGGGCCGCGGAGATTGCGCGGAAGCGCCTGCACTACGTATACGTCGGGAACGTGACCGAGCAGGCCGGAGAGAACAACACGCGCTGTCCGGACTGCGGCAACACGCTGGTCGTGCGCCGCTACTTTGGTGCCCAGGTCGCGGGCATCCGGGACGGCCGGTGCATGAAGTGCGGAAGAGCAGTAGACGTAGCACTATGACAATGCCGGAGATTCACAACCAAGGACACCAAGTACACCAGAATCGAAAGAAACCCGGAACAACTACCACAACGGCACAACGAGCACAACGGGTCCGGATTCCGGGCCTTTTCCGTTGTGTCCGTCGTGTCGTCGTGTTTGAAGCTCCGGATTTCGCTTTGCCCCTTGTGCCTTTGTGTCTTTGTGTTACAATATGACTAGAGGTCAATCATGAGACGTGAACCGATGAAGCGGACGCCGGGGATGATCCTGCTGGCGATTGCCCTGGGGGGAGTGCTGGGGTCGGTGCTGTCCTATTTCCTGGGCGGTCTGTTCCCGGACGGGCCGGTGCGCAACTTCTTCTTCCAGCGCCTGGACATTGGAATCCCGGCGACCGCGATGAAACTCGGGTTCGTCACCCTGACCTTCGGGCTCAGTTTTGCCATTACCGCGTTCACGGTCCTGCTCATCGCCCTGTTCATCTGGCTCGCGGGCCGGCTGTAGGCTCACGCGAACCGATAGCCGATAGAATTGCGGAATGAACGATGAAATCGCGACCGCGCCTCGCGCGCGTTCGCTCCCGGCCCTGGGTCGCGTGTAAGGCTGGCGCGTCCTCGGCTCTGCATCCCGACATCTGACGTCTGCACCCTTAGCTGGCTTCCCTTAGCAAGCCTACGCTTGACTTGCCGAGCGGGTTTGGTATTCTGTTTCGCCGGACTGAAGTAGGCGAAGAAGTGCAAGTGCATGACGAGATAGCCGCCGGAGACAGGGACGTGTCCCGAACTGCCCCTGCCGGCGCTCGGTTGAGGCGAAGATGAGCGTAACCCCTGAACCCCCGGTTGCTCTAAACAAGCGCATCAGCTATGAGAACCTGGTCGTCGAGTGTCCGTGGTGCGGCCGGGCGAACATCTTCAATCGCGTTTCGGACCTGAAGACCCACGACCCCATCTCGAGTCGCCTGGTCACGTGTCTGCTTGACGACTGCCGGAAGCCGTTCCGCATCACCGGGGACTCGGTCTACCCGGCGCATGAGATGCTCATCGACGATTGCTACGAGTTGCTCGACCGAAAGCAGTACGTGAACTGCATCCTCACCCTGACTCAGGCCTACGAGATGTTCTTCAGTCTCTACCTGCGCGTTGAACTGCTGTACAAGCCGTTTGCCGCAAGTCCGGCGCACGACCGGGTGGAATTCAACCGACTCCACGACCTGCTGCAGGAGAAGCTCGCGAACCTCAGTTTTGGTCCGCTGCGGGCACTCTTCCTGTACTATGTCACCAGCCGCCGGCCTCCGAAGAACATCTTCGAGGCGCAGCGCCTGGTCGAGTCGCTCACGGTTCCTCCGCTGCTCGAGGAATCCGACATCAATCGCGTCGACGACGTAGACCTGATGCGCGTCCTCAAGGCGCTCAGGCGGACGACGATCAACAAACTCAGAAATGACGTTGTGCACAAGACCGCGCATCGCCCGACCTTTGATGAAGTTGAGGCGGCGCTCCAGGAAACTCAGTTCATACTGCTTGGCCTGAACAGTCATCTGAAGTTGCGTGACGACTTGAACTGGTATATGAGCAGGCAGGCCGTGGCCGACGGACTTCCCCCGGCTTAGCGGGCCGAAAGCCAGGGAGATTCGGGACGCTCCGCCGTTTGGCGGACCGTCCCCGCGGCCGAAAAGGCGTGATGCTCATGGTCGAGACCAAGGCGGTCGCGCCGGTCGGTGACCCGGAATAGCAGAGCGTCCCGAATCGCCTACACGACGTGCTCTGGTTACTTAACCAGACACAACTTCAGAGACGTTGTCTTTCCTTTGCTGCGAATGACCGCGAAATAGGTGCCGGCCGGGACGAGGTTCCCGGATTGGTTGCGCAGTTCCCAAGTCCAACTTGACTGTCGCACCCCCGGGGTGCGACCGACTAATCTGCCGTCAGGGCTAAGGACCTCGATGGCTGAGCCGGGGGGTACTCCTGAGAACAACACCGGCGCGCCGACCCCATTGCAGAGCCGGCGTCGAGGCGCGGCTTCGGGGAATTCGGGACGCGACCGCATGTCGTGCAGTGAAGCTGGCGAGTGAAGTCCGGGGGAAGTGCGCTATCTATTCAGGACCGGACCGATGCGTATTGCGCCCGGCAACTCACAAAGAATTGGTCGCTGTCCCCTTTTGCCCCGAGGGGGTCATGGCAAGGGAAAGAGTCTCTGCCCAGGGGCGAGCGAGCCGCCCGCGAGTTCGGTGAAGTACGTGAGAGAGAGCGCTTCCTGCCCGGAGAGGGTATCCCTGCCGCCGGCAACGAACGCCCGGTAGCTGACCTCGCAATCTCCAGAGGGCGACGAGTTAGGCGCGAGCAGAGCGCGCCACTGACGTCGCAGGACGCGCCGGCCGGCGAAGTAGCCGGACCGGGTTACGCCGCCACGGCGGAGCGTGAGAGTACCGATAGCACGGGAGGCAGCGGGAGACTCCAAGAACTCGACGGTTACGGGGGTAGCAAAGCTATCCAGTTGTTGAAACCAGCCGTAGTCTGAAGCGGAGTAGGACGTCCACCACATGTGAGTTGAGTCCTCGTAGTCAACCGGCCGCGGCAGAACCCGATAGGTCGGCAACGGGGGCGTCGTCGGAGCGGCTTGACGGGCTTCAAGACCCCGGGAGCTTGACCTCGGAGGCGGCGAAGCTGGTCGGCAGGCGGCGAGCGCGAGAACCAGAGCGATGGCAACGGACTTATCCATTCTTTCCTCCAGGCTTTTGCTCAACTATCTTACTAAGTTGGTCCAGGCGTTTCAAGAGGAGAGACGAGCTTGGCGGACTTGCGCGATTTCCTGAGCGATGAGCTCGTCGGCGGAGGAACCGGAATTGGGAGAGCGCGGAGGGCGCGAGGAAGTGAAGTCAGGGGGCAAAGGACAAAGCCGGGGAGGAGTCCGGACAGGATGGAGTGCCTGTAAGACGAAAACGCCGGCCGGCTACCGTTCGTGCTCGTTAGTGGATGGGAACGAGTGTCCGAGGGGAAAGTAGTAGGGCAGGTCCGGCTTGCTGCTCGTGTCCGGTTCCGGCGAGCCGGGCTTGTGCC
>Ga0209777_10002877_pt1 | contig 21959 bp, 29 predicted proteins | sample FrelakmetHBP12HB_FD_187147 | JGI IMG/M metagenome (GOLD analysis project Ga0209777, IMG submission 187147) | Freshwater lake sediment microbial communities from the University of Notre Dame, USA, for methane emissions studies -HBP12 HB (SPAdes)... | ecosystem: Environmental > Aquatic >...
AAGTTCTCCACGAGCTTCTCGAACGCCGGCATGATGCCCTTGACGTACAAGGTTTCACGTAGCTTGCGATCCTCCTTGGCGTTCTGGTACGCGATGATCGCTTCCTGCGTCTTTGCGTTGAAGTACTTGCGTGCCTCCTTCGCCTTCGCCTTCTCCTCGGGCGTCAACGGCACCTCCGGAACGACCACTACGACAGGTATCGCCGGTGCAGTGTGCACTGCAACCTCGGTCCTACGTCTACCACGCTTGAATGTTGGGCTCACGTTGTCACTCGCCTTCACTTGAATCGTTGTCTTCGCCGTAAATTACGACCTCGCTAGCAATGGCAAGTATCGCGTTCTTTGCACCTTTGATGTCTGACAAGACCTCACGGATGATGGGTTCGTCGCTAAGCACTGGGATGTCTGCGTTGTGCGCTAACCTCGTGTAGCACTCGTCGAGCATGTCGAGGGAGCGTTCGATTGTGTCGACAAGGGTTTCACGTTGATCTGCGAGCGCAAGGTTCTTCCTGATCACGAAGACGTTCAACGTGATAGACGCACCCAACGCTAGCACTAGCGAAACGAGGAAGAACCAGATCATGTGAAGTACTCCTGCAACGTTTGATCGTACGTCTTCATGATGTTGTCGAGGCTGTACCTCTCAAGAACGATCGTTTGAAGCTCGTTCGCCCACTGCTTGGGTGTTGAGGGACTGGATCGGAACTTTAGCACACGCTTACGAAAATCTTCTTCGCACGGTGCAGCCCACCGTGAACCCTTGACGAAGATCTTCTCATCGATCTTGCTGTCGTGGACGTTCTCAAGCTTGTAGTAGACGCTGATGAACTTGCCGTGGTTCAAGAAATCGAGGTGACCTGACCAGTTCGTTGCGATCACGGGAAGCCCTGACGCCGCAGCTTCAAGGATGGGAAGACCGAAACCTTCTCCTCTCGTGAGCGCAACGAGGGACTTGATCTGAGGGTGACGGTACAACGCTGCAACCTCATGCTCTGTCATGTCACCGTGAAGCAAGTGAACCTTGGGGTGCACGTTTCCCTGGCGTGATTCGGCGACAACGTTGGTGATCAACCCCTTGGTCAGGTTGCGATCGATGAGCGAGTTCTTGCCGACGTTAGTCTTGATGACGATCCCAACGTCCGGGTCATTCTTGAAAGCCTCACACAACCACTTGACGGTGTAGAAGATGTTCTTACGATCGACCTCTGGACGCATTCCAGTGATCTGACCGAAGATCAAGAAGTTGAATGGCGTTGAGAACGTCGGAAGTTCAGGGAGGTTGACCTCGCGGATGGGATCGCAGTACGCCTCCGGTATTACGTGGATGGGGACCATGAGCGCACCTGAGTTCACGAGGCACGCTTTCGTGTGCTGCGAAGGAACGATGATGGCAGTCATCCTGTTGCATGCAGCGATCCAGTCCGGGCTGCAACGATCCGTTTCAACGCCGGCGGTGATGCCGATGTTGACGGGTGCTAGCGATGGGTCCCATTCGTTGGGAAGTTGCAGCTGCACCGTGATGTTAGCCTTGTGATCTAGCTTGACGCTACGCTTCATGATCTCACCGACCAAACCGTTGTGAAGGTTCTGATCGATCAACCAAGGAGTGTCGCCCCAGGGAAGCGCTGCGCACTTCAAGTCGATGTCTGAACGTGACAGCAACCAACGTGCGACCTGGCGAGCGTGTTGACCGTAGCCTGACTGCGTGAGCGAGGGGGCCCTGAACAGAACAGTTTTCATCAGATCTCCATCGCCTTCCAACGGTTCTTTCCAGGTTTCCAATCGTTCGTCAGATCTGTCAACGTCCTGTCCCACTCATCGATGAGGAATTTCATGTCGTAATCCTTGCGAGCATGCTCCATCGCGCGCCTTCCTAGTTCAGCTCGGCGTTCAGGACCCATCTCGTACATCTTCATGAAGGCGTTTGATACCGTTTCGTGAGAAACGTAGTCCTCATAGATGTACGGAACAAGTTGATTTCCCACCAACGCTTTCACGTCAGGTTCAAGCGCGATGCCGTACTGCTCGCCCGTCAGGTGATCCTCAACTTGCCGTGTCAAACCGCCCGTCTTGATCGCAATGATGGGTCGACCAGCCATCATCATCTCAAGCGTCGGAAGTCCGAAGCCTTCGTTGCAGCTGCGATTGACGATTGTGTCGCAGATGTTGTACAGGGAGTTCATCTGCTGAAAATCGATGCGATCCTTTGAGAAGATGACGTTGTCCTTCACCTTGAGTAGATCGATGATGTGATGCAGGTTCGTCCCCTCAACGTCAAGAGGATCAGCGTGCATCACCAGCGACGCCTTGCGATGACCCTCCTTCTTCTCGAGCCCATCAAGGAACTGCTTGAACGAGACGATGATGTCGCTGGTCATCTTTCTACGAGCGTTGCGAGAGACGTACAGGACGGTGAAGTGGTCTGCACGTTCATTGCCGATGATCGACGACCTGAGTCGAGCCCTCTCTACATCGGGTAACGGGTGAAAGAGCTCCTTGGGAACTGCGTGTGGGATGTAGTTCGTCTTCTCTGGGAAGCGTTCGTGCACCATCTCGTACGTTGGGTAGTTGATGCAGTTCACAAGGTCGGTCGACTCGTAGAGGACCCTGTTGTACTCAGGCCAGGGAGGGTTGTCCCACAGGTGATTGTACGCGATGGGACAGATCTGATGGATCTCATCCTCCATCTCCCACACCCAGATGAAGAATCGTGGGTCGTTGAAGAGAAGCAGAACGTCAGGACGTTCCATCGCCAACGTCATCCGAAGCAGGTTCTTGTCACCGAACCCCTTGGTGGGCTTGATGATGAAGTCATCGTTCACCTTCACGGTATCGTAGCTATCGTGCCTGACAGCGCCACCGAAGCACCGAAACGTGTACTTCCCCGTTGCGATGAGACCAAGCACGAGGTGAAGGGATTGCGTACCGACACCGCTGGTCCCCACTTGCACGTCGCTGAGCAACAAGATCTTTTTCTTTGCCATCGTGAGCAGATACTATCCACGGACGTGGAATTGTATTTGTTACGTTGAACAGTGCTTCACTCAGCGTTGAGCGCTAGCGCTTCTTTTACGTTCCCGGCTGACAACAGATCGCCCAATTTCAGCAAAAGCCCTCCGTAAGGTCCTTGATCGATCTGAACGTTGACCCATGCCTTCAATCGATTTGGGAACAGCTGACCCAACCTTGACTGAATGCGTTCTAACGTGCTTTCATCGAGACGACGGACGTTGAGGGTGATGGTTTCAGGTGTGAACAACCTGACGGTGATCCCACCGTTCAAGAACAGCTGCTCGAAAGCTTGCTGGCAACTTTCGTAATCGTTGGTGCTCAGATCATCGAGCCCCACCTTGGTGTCCTTCGGTATCGCACCGGTGTGCTTGCCCGCAGCTTCAGCGTGCTCCTCATCCGCCGCCAGAGGAATGATCGTACCATCCTTCAGGATCCACCAACCCGTGTTCTTGCCGAACACGACGAACGTTTCGTGCACGTTTCGTGCTCCACCACCGAACTCAACAACATCCTTGACGTTCCTCGCAGAGAGGATGTCACCCAGACGTAGCTTCAACACGCTGCCTGAGAAGCTCGTGCCGCCTAGAACGTTCTTCACCGGAAGAAGGGTGTGAAGCGTAACACGAGCACGAACTTTGTCGGGCATCACCTGCTCGAACGCTGATTGCAACCGTTCGAGCGTACCTTGATCAAGCGTCCGAACGGTGACTGAACAATCATCGGGTGACCAACACCTGATGGCCGCAGCTCCCTTGTTGTACATGTGATCGTACGCAATCTGAAGGTCGTTCGTTGACGGATCCTTCATGCCGAGCAACATCGCAGCAACCTCAGAGTGCTCGTACCCACGTTCAACCTGTTCGATCGTTCCGTCCTGCATGACCCACCAACCGGTCACGGGTTGACCCAGGACGCCGTACGTAACTTCACGGATGAGGCGCCTGATCTCTCTCAACGTCAAGAACATGCTTGTATCTACTTACGATTGATTAAATTCACGTAATTCTCGAACATTTCGTGCAAGAAACACATCATTGACATACATGTTCAACGTCTCTACGTGAGAATTGCTCAAAGGATCATCACAGATCACTATTCGAATTCGAGCAGTGTCGTTAGAAATTGCAATTCTCTCTAAAACGTTCTTCAACCTTTGCAGGTTACGTTGATCAATGACGTTCATCGTCGCTGACCATTTTCCACCGGACCACGTTCTGATTGTGATCATTCCTTCATTGTGCCATCTGTTGTAGGCAGCATCACATTCATTTTCATAGATTTCGTAATCTTGGGCTGTGCCTTCACCCGGCCGCGGACGCTTAACTCCACAAAGCCCACCAACTGAGTACGTATGTTGAGCCATTCCTGGCATCGGAACTAATTCATCATTGGGAGTGTAAATCCACGCTTCAACATTGTGATCTAGCATTTCGTGGATGAGGCGCCTGATCTTTCCCAACGTCAAGAACATGTTTGTACATATTCGTCATGTGCAGCGTGGGGTGTCGCGAAATTCGCAGAACTTGCACGATTGGCGGTTCTTGATGGCGATGCCCTTCTTGACGCTCGACATCATGTTGTCGATGACCGTGAGCGACTTGCCGATCGTCACCTCGCCCGCAGACGTTGTCACCAGCTCGCAGTGCTTGCCAGGTTTCGCAGCGCGCTTGAGCAGCACGAAACCGCAACGAACGTCCTTGATGTCTGTTGACGTCTTCTTCGTCCAGAAGTTCTTGTAGAGCACCAGCTGAGCGCACACACGAGGATCTGACTTCTTCTCGCCGGCCCACCCCCAGCTACAAGTTTTGAAGTCAAGCAACCAAATCAACTGCTTGCCTCTCGGCCCGGGGGCGGTGATGATGCAGTCGATGAAACCCTTGAAAGCGTGCGGCCATTTCTCGAGTGGTTCGTAGAGGTAGTGTTCAGCGTCCACGAACTTCCAGCCCGGGAATGTCTCGTCGAACCAACCGGGAACGTCAGGAAGGATCGACAGGCCTTCCGTGGCGAACTGCTTGAACGCCTCGGGTGTGAACTGCTTGGGAACGATCTTCTCGTGTTCTGCCCAAAGTGAGTGCAGTTGGGTGAGGAACGCCTTCTTGTCCATCGCTCCTGTCTTCAGGAAGTGTTCGCACGCAGAGTGGATCGACGTTCCGAAGTCGAGGTGCACACCCGGCAACGACTCGACGATGTGATCGACGAACTTCAACTTGTGGCGATAGCTGCAATCCTGCCACTCTCGCATCTCGCTGAAGCTGAGATGCTGTTTTCCTGTCGGAAGTAGTTCGTACTTCGGTGCTTCCTCAACCTTGACGGTCTCATCCATCTCTAGAATTTACTCCAGAGATGGATGAAAGTTCAACTTGCGCTCCCGGAGGGGATCGGACCCTCGCACGATCGGGTTGAAATCCGTCGGCTCTGCCTCTGAGCTACGGGAGCGTTGCTGCTACGTGAACTCATTCAACGCAAGGGGAAGGTCCTTGCACAACGTGGCGGTCTTTCTGTGCGGTTCGATCGCGATGGCGGTGATCTGTCCACCCACGTCAGGCTCGCGGAACGCCGACCATCGCAGACCGGCGTCCTTCGCTTGAGAGATGAGTCGCATCAGCTCGACCTCGTCCGCCGCCGAGAGCAGAGCAAGGTAGTTGGAGTTCGTGAACCACTCACCATCGCGGTCAGGATGCTCGGCGGTGAACTGACGCATCGCATGGCATGACTGGACCGCTTGGTAACCCGGAGCAATGTCACGACGGGTCACGAGATAAAGCTTGTCCCCCATACGGATGTCCACCTTTCGCCTCACGCTCTTTTTTCTAGAGGCCGCGAGAGGGCCATGAGACGGCCCAAGATAGACCGAGGAGGTGGTACGGGGGACTGGATTTGAGGCAAGGCGCTTGTTGCTTTCGAGGACGGCGCGCTTGCAGCAACAAGCTCCGCAGTTGCATCCTCGGGCGTGAGCTGCATGAGCAGCAGCTTTACGTTGACGATGTTGAGGTGCTTCTTCAACGCTGCGCTTTCGTGCGTCAGCATGATGTCGAGAACCAGCTGCGGGTTTGGCTTGTTGTCCTGTGCGCATGTTTCAATCCTATCGTAGCGAACACCGCGTAACAATCCGTACGCAATGAGGTGATGGCGAGCGTACGTTCCCAACCTGCGTTTCTCGTTCCAAAGATCGTGCTTGCGATCCCCTTCTGAACGAGAAATGCGTGCTGCGATCGTTTGACCCGCCAGCTGAAAACCGCGAACCTTTGCCTTGAGAACTTGGAGACCGATGTGATGTGACATGATGAACCTCTGCTTGAAGGATGAAACTCAACGAAAAAGATCGGAGAATCAATCCACCAGGAGGCCCTCGCGCCTTAACGGGCGCTTTGCATTCAGAGCTCTGTCAGAAACATCTGCGTGTACATTCCGAACATGTCTGTAACTATAGTCATCGTACGTACGATGTACAGGCCTACTTGTTCCATGGGATCACAGAAGCGTCAGTTGCCTCGTAGTCGTACACGGTGACGTCGACGTTGGGAAGCGCACGCTCGATGATGGGCTCGATCTCTGACCACCTTCCACCCGCAAGCCCGCAACCGATGCGAGGCATGTGAACGCTGGCATTGCCCTTCAAATGATCGTTGACGAACTTGCAAACATCCTGGAGACACTCCTCCAGGGCACCGTAGCGAATGGGTTGCGTACCGTCGTCCTTGGGCATGATGCCGCGTTGAGCGATCATGTTGGCAACGTAGGTGACCTTCTTGAAGTCAGGCGGGTACCCTTCGTGCTCGACGGGGACGTAGATGACGTTACCGAGCCTGCACGGGATATCGATCTTCATGTCGGAGTGACCCGGCATGAGCAACATCTCCTCCTGATCTTGGAACCAGCGTCGGTACGCAAGCTCAGGCTCGGGCCAACGTTTGGTGAGCGCTAGGACGAAACCGCGACCCCAACCGCCCACGTCGTTGCAGACATGGGCGATGATCTTGTTGTTGCTGTCACCTTGCGGGTGAGTTGCATCGCCCTTCACGTACTTGATCATGGGAACGTCTCCTCGAGGTACTCGACGAACGCTTTGTTGTTCAAGGCGAACGGACGAGCGCTCTGGATGTGCTGCACGATCTCCGTTCCATTCATCCCCGTGAGCTCCTGCAGCGCCAGCGCCGTGACAATCCCAGATCGATTTTGACCTGCGAAGCACGTCACCAGCACGTTCTGCTTCGACCTCACGCAGTCCGCGACACGATGCGCTGCGTTCTGCCACATTCGCAGGAACGATTGAAGACGACCGGGGCGCTCATCATCGTCACCGCCGCAGCAGATGACCTCAACGCCAGGAAATCGTGTGGCATCTTGCAGCTCTTGCGCGCAGAGGACGAGGACGTCGATGCCTGACTTCGCCAACATGCTACCCTCGGGTGGGTAGCCGCCCTGGTACAGGTGTTCGTGGATCTTGTGTGCCTTGTAGTTCATGTGCACATTGTACACTACGTCAGTATTGAACATCAGATTGCTGCGTTCTTTCTTACCTCATCCAGCGTGTACGTTTTCAGGATCTCACCGTTCTTGAAGACGGTCTCCATGAGCGTGTGAGGCATGCAGGTGCGACCCTCGGGCAGCTTCACCGTTTCAACGCAACCATCCTCAGGCCGAACGCCCAGAACAAGGTCAAGGCGACCCTTCTTGCTCTTCTTCCCAGGATCTGTGACGGGATCCTTGAAGACATCGACACCCTTACCATCGACCTCCATGTAGCTGCACTTCATGGCGAACTTCTGTGTGTCGCGGTTGTGTTGCTGCAGCAACGCACCACCCATGCCGAAAGCAACGTTGGTAGCGCTGTACCCGGCTTCGACGATGCAACGCAAGATGCGATCGATCGAATCACGGTTGATGCCATCGCCCTGCAGGACACGCACGTTGTTGAGAACCTTGTAGCCCTTCGAGTTGACCTTCGACCCGAACTTCGACTCGAGCAAGCGAAGGCACTTGTGCACCACGGTCGCGGGATCGCCGCTATCGGGACGGATGACAACGGTGGCGCCTGAATCGATGACGTCCTGTCGTAGCGTTCCACCCCAGATGTTCTTGCATGCGTTGTAGATGTCGTAGCTGTCGCTGACGACCGCGAGAAGCTTGCCCGGTCGGGCGAAGCGGCGAAGCATGTTGTTGTACGCGTCAGATTCGTGCTCCTTCCCCCAACACGTGATCGTGGAGTGCTCTGCAGCAGGGATCGAGAACGCCGCCATCGGGTGATCGTAGTAGCGGTTCGCAGTCATGGTGCCCACCACCGTGTCGCTTCCCATGAAGTTCACGAGGTGCGACGCCCCACCGATCGCTGCGCTCTCCTGGCTAGAGACACCGCGGGCGCCGAAATCGTGCAGCTTGAAGTTGATCTCGCCCTGCGGATCATCGCTGGTCAGCTCGAGGTACGAGAGGATCAGCTTCTTGATCTCACGGCTCTCCGTGGCGACCGTGATCGGGTACCAGATGCGAAGCAACATCGTCTCGATCCAACTGGTGACCCAGAAGCACTTCGGGCAGGTGTTCTCCACCGTGACGAGAGCGTTGTGAGTCGGGATGACGGTGCCCTCCGGGACCGCGCGGATGCGAACAGGCAGCAATCCCATGTGTTCATTGACGACGTGTGTCCAACCCTCCTCGTTGAAGGGCTCGCCGTGAGCAGCGAAGAAAACGGCGGCTTCACGTACGTCTCGATGGTTGACGTGCTGCGTCAGGTACTTCTTCAGGTAGTATTGCAGACCGAACATGACAGTCTCGGTGCTGCGTCCACCACGCGATTCTATGTACGAAAAGACCTTCGTGGTGTTGGGCGGGTATTGCAACCAGTGACTACTCTTGTAACTGTCAACATCAACTAGGATACTGAAACCATTCATGACACACTCTCCGTGTTGTTTTCCTCGCGAACCTCTCTGGTCCGATCGGGATGTTTCAGCGCGTGTCGTTGTACCCTCCCCACCCTACGTTTGAACCCAGGTAGGGCGTGATGATGAACGATCCTTCTGAAATGCCCTGTTCCGCTCGCATGCTGTATCCACTGTTAGAACTACCTACATTTCGTGATGACGCTGCGGCGTAACCTTCATCGTATGCCCTGTCAAGCTCCTTGAGGATCGTATCAAGCAACTCGTAGTACGATGCGTTGCTGACGTTGTTGGGTACCCAGATCTTCTTCCAGAGCTTCTTCAGGAGCGGGATCTGCTTGTCTGAGAGCCAAATTCGTTCCTGCTTCTTGACCTTATCCAACTCTTTCATCAACTGCGTTTCAACCTTCACGTCACCCATCATGGCACGAGCGTAGAGCGAAGACGTACTTTTGCGTACCTTTGATCTTAGACGACCATGATTGCTACCGTACGCACCCCTGTCCTCATGTCGTTTACGTGCCACGCGGGTCATTGTCGTTCCCTACTTCTGCTCGACGATGAGGCTCAGCTGCCCGCAAGCCGCACCGGCCTCAACCTCTGCTCTCGTCGCCATGGCGACTGCGTAGTCGTACCCGGCGTTCTCAAGCTTCTGCGCGATCGTCTCTGTGCTGCTCTTCTCATTGTTCATTGTCGTTGCCTTTCTGTTTCGGTCTGTTGTTACAGAACGTTCTTTGCTTCGATGATGCCAGCGCCCAAACCGTTAGCGTCTGAGACGCAGTTCTGGTTGATGGGTGACAGCTTCACGAAGAACTTGTTTGGGTCGAACATTCGCTTCAACTCATCAACGTTGAAGTCGTCCTCGTTCACAAGCGTGAGGTTCAACGTCGTCTTCAGGTGCGAGGACGTGCGGATCTGGCCCAGCTGCTCGATCGTCATCTTCTTCACCGGGATCAGCTCATCACGACGAGCCTCGTCAAGGCTGTGGAGCGACACCTGAAGCGTGACGTTGTCCTTGATCCAAGAGAAGTCAGAACCGTTGATGCCTATCGTAGAGACGTAGTGATGCGTTCCTGGGTGCAACCCCTCGATCATCTCGATCGCGGTCTTCACCGCCTCGACGTTGAGGAAGGGCTCACCCATCCGAGTGTAGTTGATCTTGTGCTCCTGCGCATCAGTGAACCTACGTTCAGGGTTACGGGACAGCACGAACTGCACCTGCTCGACGATCTCGCTGGCTGCAAGAGCTCGCCAACGCTTCATGTTGCCGGTAGCGCAGAACTTGCATCGAACTGGGCAACCTGACATGCACGATACACCGATCATCCAGCGCTCTGACCTGCTACCGACATCATCTGACGTCAGAGCGTTCTGCTTGCGACCGATGGCATCCTTCGTGTAGAAGGGTAGGAACGTGTCGGTGACCTCGACGGGGTAACCATCGTCAGTCTCCAACGCATAGACAACACCGTTGCTGAACGTACGTGAGGCGATGAGCTTCATGATCGTCCTCCTAGTTCTGGTCGCGGTAGCGAGAGACGAAGTGCTCGATGATGTGGAAATGATCAGCGAAGAACTTCTGCTCGTTCGCTTGGACGTCCCTGATGGACATCCACCACGCCTTGTCGGCGTCGTCCATACCCTTCACCTTGGGCAGCTCACCGTCGGGCAACTTGATGCAGAAAGCGTGGGTGATCAAGCGGCCGCGCAGGTCCCGACCCGGGTGATCGAAGACCTCCTTTTCCTTGACGCATTCCTTCAAGGTTTGGGCAGGGACCTTGATCCCAGTCTCCTCCTTGAGCTCGCGGATGCAGCTGTCCATCAGCATCTCATTCGCGTTGACGTAGCCGCCTGGCAGGGCGATGAGGCCCCGACCGTACCTGCCCTTGCGTCGGACGACGAGGCAATGACCGCTGCACAGGACCACTGCGTCAGTCGTGACGAAGATGGGCTGGTACGGTGAGCCGCGCCAAGCTTCCTTGTCTTCTAGCACCTCTTGACGCTCATCGTACAGGCGCTGGTACTCGGAGGTCGCCATGTACGACTCCATGAACTCGTAGACCGCGGGAGGTAGCATCGCCTTGATGGTCAAGGTGTCCTTGCGGAAGATGCACTCCCGGATCTTTGATGCATCGATGTCAAAGTTGATACCTGACTCGATGTGCTCTCCCCATTGCGGAAACAGCTTCAAGTAGAAGCTTGAGGCGTCTTTCTTGTGACCGATCAGCTTTACATCACAGGACCCGCCCGTAATCTCGTCGATGTCCTTTTGGACCGCTGCGACCCACAATAGGTTGTTGTAGAGGTAATCCCTCGCGTAGAGGAACTCCACTCGTTCGTTCTCACCGGCAGTGAGACAGTTCCTGATCATCTTCGAGCGTTCATCGCTCGTCCACGGATTCTTGATGGTCCGGGCTTGGTTATCGCTCCCTAGAACGATGATCAATTTCTGCGCTTGCTTCAGCGCGAACTTCACCAGTTCGTAGTGTGCGTTGTGAAAAGGTTGAAACCGTCCGATGACGACGCCGAATTCGTGCATGACACTCTCCGTGTAGAATCCGACAAGCTCTCTCTGAGCATGGAGTCGGGATGGCGGCTTGCCATCTGTGAGTAACTATACCATCAGTTGACCAACTTGTTCACTTTTTGCTAACCGCTCGACCCACCAGTTTCTCCCAATCACGTTGAGGACGAACCTCGAGGTTCTTCTCCCAAGCGCCTGACATTGTCTTTGGGTCGATGCCCAGCTGCTTCGCAACGTACATGAGAGCGTTAAGATCCTTGATGAAACAACTCCCTGCCCACCCCATGGCCGGTTCGCCGGTATCATCAGCGGGCATGGGCCCAGGAACTTTCCAATGCGACTTGCCCAGGCGCTCGTCCAACGTAGCGTACTCGATCACCTTATCGTAGTCGATGTTTGCACCTGCACCGTCAAGCGCGTTGCAGATCTGGTACAGTTCGTTCGCAAGGGAAACCTTGACAGCAAGGTGAATGTTGGTGACGTACTTCACCATTTCTGCAGTGCTGCTCGACGTCTTGATGATGGGCACGTTTGGGAAGATGGATTCGAACAGCTGCTTCACGCTGTTGATCCAGGGTCGTGGTCCACCCAACACGATGCGATTCTGGTTGCGCATGTCATCGACGGCGGATGCCTCACGTAGGAACTCCGGGTTGAAGATCACGTGCAAACCCGTTCCATCGAACATTGCGTTCCAACGCTCTGTCGAACCAGGTGGGACTGTGGACTTGATGACGGCAATTCGTGAACGTTGTCCAGCAGACGCAAGCTCTGCGAGCGCACCTTCGACGATCGTCAGGTCGGCCTGGCCACTCTCCTTCATGGGAGTCGGTAGGCACACGAAGTAGATGTTGCTGAAACCCTTTTCGTTCTCACATCTATTCACGAGATCGACGATCGAATCTACCGGTAGAGAACCCATTCTGCCAGTTGCTCGAGGATGTTTTCCGCCAGTTGCAATCTTTCCCGCCTTGTCATACACGTACACGTCAAGACCACGTTCTGCCATGACTGTGGTGAGAGATCCACCCACGAAGCCTTGACCGATGACTGCAATCGATTTCATGTGCAGATACTACCATAAGAATGGTTCATGTTCATTGTTCCGAAAGTAGGTGCGAAAGTAGGTGCTTTGCTTTGTCAAACGCTGCAATGAACTCAGGATCGTTGTAGTTGAAGCGTTGGTTCGTGAAGAATTGCCGTGACATCTCTGCACCCAGCAACGCCAACGTTCGAGCTCGATCATGGTGCTTGTGCCAGGCTGTTCGAACCTTGTTGATGATGTCACGTTGGTTCTTCAGCGCACGATGGATCCCGTAGTGAAATGCCTGTTGATCCGTGCTCGACATGCAGTGATGTCCTGCCGGGATCAGGTGCGCTGGGACTGTGTCACCGTAGATGACGACGTCATGGTTGGTGTCAACGTTCCTATCGCAACGTAAGTTGTCCTTCGAAACGCTGAAGATGACCGCAGGGCTGAACGCGTTGAGCCCGTTGATGAGATCGTCGGTCATGTAGTCGTAGAGGGGCATCTGCATGCCTGTCAAGCGAGGGTTGATCGTGAACTGCTCTGCGATGTTGCACAACGTATCGTGACCCGCGAGGATCGTGTCGGCGTCGACCTTCACGAACAGGTCATGGCTGTACTTCTGCTTGTTCCATTCATCCCACAGGGCGTTGTGAGCATCCTTCTCATTGAGCCCTGTGACGATGAAGTGGGTGACCTCGACGCCGAATTGTTCCTTGATGCGCTTGCAACACGCATCGAACTCGCCTTCTTGAGAGTGCATCGTTCCGACGAAGATCTTCATGTTGCATCCTTTGCCTTCAACCAGTCATCGCTCATCGCGTACATGCAGATCTGATCCCAGTACTTCCCATCGCGGTACAACGATCGTACTTGACGACCCTCCTCCTTGAAACCCAAGCCCCGGTAGACTTTTTGTCCGATGGTATTGTACTCTGCAGTCGTCAAGGATGCGCGGTTGAGCATCAAACCCCTGCACGTCAACGCTTCATCGAGCATACGTGACCACATGTGCTTCGCTAGACCCTTACCACGAAAATCCTTGTGAAGGTCCGCACCGAGGACGCACGAAAAGTTGCTACAATCGATGGAGTAGAACTTCGTGAACCCGGCACGAACACCAGGTTTCCCATCGATTGCATCGACCATGAAGATCAGACGTTGCTCACGAGGGTTGCGTTCGATCGTTGACCACCATTTCATGTGCTGATCCAGCGTGATGGGACGTGGATCCGTCAGGTTGTGAAGGACGATGGGATCGTTGTGCAGCTCGACGAGCCATTCGTGATCCTCTGGGTACACAGCACGCAAGCGCATGTGGGCCGGCGTGGGCGGACGAATCACTTCGTGAGCTCCTTCACGCGAGTTGCAATGTGCTTGACATCATCAGGTTCGAGCCACCAACCCACCGGGATTGAGAACTGATGCCCACTGAACTCTCTGACGCCTGGTAATGTTGCGTGATTGCTTGATTTGAAGCACGTGTAATCATCGTTGGGAACGTGAACGACGCCGGCCATGATGCCCTCTGCGTTGAGAGCCTTGAGAAGTTCATCCCTTTGCATGGAGCTCTTCTGCGGCACGACCTTCATGGTGTACACCCATGACGTTGATGCACTGCCTCGAGGTTTCTTTGCGGGGACCACAGTCTCGCAGTTGTGAAACAACGAATCGTAGCAGCTAGCGTTCGTCGTGTGGTGCGCCAGGATGGCATCAATGTGCGAAAGCTGCGACAACCCGATCGCGGCTGAAACGTTGTTCATGTTGAACTTGAAACCGGCGCTCGCGATGTCAACATCCCACTGTTGACCTTTCCAGTCGCCCCTTTCGTCCTTTGCCTTGTCACGGTCGAGACCGAACCACTTGAGCGCCTTCGCACGTTCGTGATTTTTTGGATCATGACACGAAAGAGCACCACCGTCGCCCGTGGTGAAGTGCTTGATCGCCTGGAACGAGTAGCAAACGTAGTCTGCCCATTCTGACAACGACTTTCCTTTGTACGAGGCGCCGAACGCATGAGCAGCATCAAGGATGAGCTTGACACCCATACCCTTGCACAAGCGCCAGAGCAACTCGAGCTCAGGTGGCGTGCCTGCCCAAGCAACAGCGATCACTGCTTTCGTGTTGCTGTTGATCCGTTCCTTGACATCATCAGGATCGATCATCCCAGTCTCAGGGTCGACATCAGCCCACACGACCCTCGAGCCCACGTGAACGATGGGAACGTTCGTCGCCACGCACGTCATGGGTGTGGTGATGACTTCGCCAACGCCGCACAGGTGAAGCGCCAGCGTCAACGCCGAGGTGCAGCTGTTCGTCAGCACGAGGTTGTTCGTGTGCAAGTGCTTCTTGAGCTGCTCCGTGAGCTGTGCAACCTGCACGCCCTCGTTCAAGTAACCTGATTCGAACACGGTCCGGATCTGCGCTAGCGCCTCATCAGTTGAGATGTGCACCTTGAAAAGCGGGTAAGTTTTCATCTCATTCCTTGCGGTTGGTGGCGATCTCTTCGATGGAGAGGCCCTTGAAGCTTTCGAGCGGCGCATCAAGGATGTTCAACGATTTGAGATGCTCAATTAGCTTGTTCTTGTTCATGACATTGTCATCGCTTGAGTACGTCCAACGAGAACCCTCACCGGCCTTGAACGCTGGGCCGATGACGTAGTGCTTGTCACCACGTTCCTCAGCTCTGACGGACTCTGATTCGTTGATCAGATCCTCATGTTGTTTCTCTCCTGGACGCAGGCCGATGATCTTGATGGGTTTTCCGTACTTCTGGGAGAAGATCTCTGCGAGATCACCTATCCTCATCGCCGGCAAGCGTGGGATCCAAGTTTCTCCTGACGTTCCGTGTTGAAGCGCACTTTGAATGAGATCAACGCTGTTGTCCAGCGTCATGCAGTACCTTGTCATGACAGGATCGGTCACGGTGATGAAGTCACCGTGCAAGCTTTGGTGCTTGAACAACGGGATGATGCTACCACGAGATTCCAACACGTTGCCGTACCTGACCGCAAGGAACTTGACGTACGGGTTGCCGGTGACCACCTGGCTTGTCACCAAGCGTTCAGAGATCGCTTTGCACATGCCGTACACATTGACGGGTGCGCACGCCTTGTCAGTGCTGACGAACAGCACCTGTCCAGGTTTTGTGTAGTTCCAGTGCTGCGAAGCATTGATGACGTTGATGACGTTCTGCGTGCCCAACAGGTTTGTCTTGACGCTTTCATCTGGACTGAGCTCGCAGGTGTCGACGTGTTTCAACGCTGCAGCAATGATGACGGTGGTTGGCCTGAACTGTCGAACGGCGTCATGTACCCTTCCGATGTCCCTCACGTCCCCCACGAAAAATTGCAACCGCTTGAGTTGGGGTTCCAACGGTCCGCCAGAGAGGTCATTTTTAATCGTCCAGTGCTTGCTCTCGTCACGAGAGTACACACCGATGACAGAGGTGGGTTCATCGACGAAGTACCGATCGATCAGCTTCCTTCCCAAGGATCCGGTTCCACCAAATACGAGCACCCTACGCATACGTAGATACTACCTCACTTCGGTCACCGTGTATTGGTCACGTGGAACGATGAAAGCGGTGCGGGTGGGGTGGTAACCGTGTCGCTTCAAATCTTCTGGCGAGGACCATGAACCGGTGATCGTGCGTGGATCGAACGGTTGCTGTTCGCACTTGAACATCCCGAGGTCCTTCAACGCGATGATGCGATTCTCATCATGGTAGAATCGTTGGAAATCAAGCTCTGTGAAGTTGGGCATCATGCGCAGACGATCAAAGACCTTCACCATGATGGGGTACCTGTTCAACGCCGGAAGCTGCGTCAAGAAGTTCGTCTTCCAGAACACATTTTCAACGTGCTCGAGCGTCACAGCTTCACCCGTCACCTTGTTGGTGTGCGACTGCCAGCACCAGCGCTTTGAAAGCGCCGTGGGTTTGTCCTTGTTGTACAGGTGGGCGTTCTCAACGCAGTACTCATGCAAGCGCATGCCACCGAACTCTGGATGCTGGTCCATGAACGCTAGGCAATTCCTCATGAACGCTGCATCGTAATGGATCATGTCAGATTCAATGATGTACGTGTACTCAGGTTGATCATCATTCAACCTCAACCTCTCCAACCACCAGTCGATCGCCGTCCAGTAACCGACGTTGCGATCTGCACGGAACACCGTTGGGAACGTATCGCGCAGCTCACCCAAGCCGATCCACGTTGATGCATTGTCGAACACGGTCATGTCAAGAACCCAGCTAGAAGGGCAATCTTTCTTGAGGTTCTCGATCACCTTCTTCAGGACATCGTACCTCGAGCGCTCGAGGCAGCACGACACCAGCAGGATGTTGAGCTTCATAGCGATGCAATGAGCTCGCGGTAAGGTTCGTACCCGTGAGGCAGTTTCATGTGCTCAACGTTAGGGATCGCTGGAATTGCCAGCGTAAGATCATCGTTCGTGGCGCAACGTGGGAGGACCTGAGACGCAATTCCGATGTCACGAGAAACGCAGTGCACGCCTAAGAGCCCGCACTCGATGAGGCTCTGAGGGCCCCCTTCGTAGCGAGCGGTCACCGGGTACAGATCCAACGTCTGGTACAGCTCGTTGATCGCTTCCTGATCTGGGAGCTCGAGGTACGTGTAGTCGATCGATGCTTCGTGCAGCCTTGAGATGATGTACTGCCGGCGCCATCCCGCAAGGACGACGTGCACATCTGTACAGCTTTCATCGAAACGTAGTTGATCGTGATGCCAGATGATATAATCAGCAAGGATGTCAGGCCCTTTCTCGAGCTTGGGCAAGAACTTGCCTTGTGAGATGCTAGCCCCTTCAGTGTCACGTTGAAAAGATCCGATCAGGAAGCTGTTCTCGGGCAAACGATGTTTTTTGCGTAGATCGAGCTTGTCCCCCGTCTTCTTCCAGATTTTCTGGTTCGCCCAATAGGGTATGAGCTTGATGGGCTTCTTCGTAAGGGGACGGACGAAGTCTAACGTGTGAACGTTCATCACGTGGTACACGTCAGTGATGGTGTCACGTCGTTTGAACTCGTTCTGAGCATGCAGGTCGAACTTCTCAGGAACGATGTGATGAATCGTGGTGAGAACTTTCTTCTGCTGCAAGAGCTCGTAAGGGAGTTGATCGAAGCACCAGTCGGCCATGAGCCAGATGACGTCCGCCCGTCGAGGATCTTCAACGCTGATGTCAGCATTGTCCTCGTACCATTCGTTGCTGAATCGATCGACGATCCAGTTCTCACCCGCTGCAAGCATGAATACTTTGTTCATAGGATGCTTTCGAACAACTTGACATACTTCTCTGTGACGCGCTTGATGTCAATGTTCGCTGGGTGGAACTTTCCCAACTGCTCTCGACCTGGCAAGTCCTCGATCAGTTCAACGTCTATGTCGGGTGGATCGTCGTAGTTCACGAGCTCGAAATCGTACTTCGCACGTTCTTTCATGACGAGACCGTAGTCCCTCTGACCGACGTTGCGAACGAGCTCCCTGGTCCCACCCACCTCGCTGCACACGACAGGAGTTCCTTGTGATAAAGCTTCTACAACAACGTTGGGACAGTGATCACCCCATGCAAGGTGCAGCAGGTAGTTCGCTGCAGAGTAGATCTGCATGTACATCTCTGGTGGAATGTGACCGGTGAAGAAGATGTGTGGATGGGGCTTCAGGTTGGGATCCTTGCCCAGGACGAGCAAGCAGCTGCTAGGGTGCTTCTTGTGCAGGCGTTCGAACAACCTGACGTTTGCATCGAGACGCTTCTGCGGGTGCCAGTGCGAGCTGCAGACGTAGATCTGCTCGTACATGGAGCGAAAATCGATGAGGGCCGGGATCGTCAGTTCCTTGACGGGTGTCAGATCGATCCCGTTGTAGATGACATCGTTGTACCTGGGAGGATCACCGAACCACTTGGTGGTCATCGTCCTGTCGAACTCTGACTGGAACACCACCGCAGAGGCGTCCTTGTACAGCCTCTTGATGTCGACGTTCTTCGTACGAAAATCTTCGGGTTTGCTCCAGATGCCGTCCAAACGCTGAACGACCTTCTTCGCTAGCTGAGCTCCCCTCGTCGGTTGGATGAACACCAGCGAGACGTCCGCCTTCGGCCCGTTCTCAAACACGACCTCATGACCGCCCTCAAGCAACCCTCGGGCGAGACGGTACGCGAACGTGTTAGGTCCGGTGGGTGCCAGGAGGTTTACGTTGTCAAAGTGAATTCGCATCTTACGAGCGCTTCTTGATCTCCTGGATCACTGGCATTGCGAAGTCAGAACCGCTCAGGATGACAGCGATGATCGCTAGCTCCTTCGTCTCGATCTCTTCGAGCTTCGCTCGTTGGGTGAAGATCTCAGGATCGAGCTCCTGCGTTCCATTGACGAGGATGCTGTCGTAGTACTGCTGCGACAGGTAGTTCATTGCCTCGTTCGTGATGTGAATGTTCGCTTCAACGAGGGTCTCAACCAGCGTGTCGAAGATTGTGCTGTAGATCTCGATGCACGCTACGAGGTTCAACGACTTCTCTGGACCGGTGAGGGGCTTCAATCGTCCTTCGAGAAGGGTAGCGATCGTCTTCTGCATTTCTAGTGAGCTCATGATGCACTCCTTCTTACGTACTCTTCCTCGAGAACTTCAGCCAACGACGTTTCATTGAACAGGTTCCTGAGCAGCTGAACATCACTGTACGGCAACTCGGACAGTTTGTATTCGTGGATGATCACCTGCTCGTCCATTGATTCACTACCGTTGAACTTGATCGACTTGAAGAACTGATCTGCCAGCCACAACCGAGCGTGAGGGCTGATGTTGTGCTTGCTTGGGATGAAGACCTTGTCGATCTGCGTTCTCACCGTCTCCCTGATCTCGCGCATCAGGGTTGGTGTGAGCGCCCTGTTGAGGAAGTCCTTCTTGATGACGTTGCTGATGTGAAGCTCTAGGAGCTCCGCGAACCTCACGCGCTTGTTGTCTGTGCTTTCCATGTTGCCTCTAAGAAGGCATTGTACTCTGTGACACAATCTTTCCACGAAGAAAGTGTGAAATTTGTGTTGCTAGCGTGCAAACCCACTGCAGTGATGATTGATTCAAGCTCAAGCATGTCACCGTAGACGTGATCTGTGCCTGCAAACTCGACGCAACCACCACCGTCCTTGTGAACGTAGGTGGGTAGTCCGCATGCCAGCGCTTCGAGGATGTGATTGGGTCCCGGATCGAACCTTGATGCTGACACGTACACATCGTGCTTGCCGAGCTCATCGCCCAACGCCTGTCCATGAAGCGGCTTGATGACGTTGGTGTGCTTGAAGTCGCACTGATGCCGGCCGACGTACGTGAACGCTAGCTTGTCAGGATTCTTTCCCGCTAGCTCATCAAGCCTTTCGTAGATGTCTGCACCCTTCATGCGATTGTCCGACCAGTGATGGGCGACGATGTTGAGCTTGCCGTTGTCGACCTTGGGTTGCGGCTTGAAGATGCTTCGTTGCACACCGTTGTAGATCACCGTCTGGTTCTGACAACCCCATCCCTTGGCATTGAAGTATTCCTGCAGCCATCGAGAGACGAACACGGTACCATCTACGAACCGGGACAGCTTGATCAGACCGTCGTCAACGCCCGTGGTGCCCTTGCGAGCATCGCACTCGTTGACTCGAAGGACGAGCTTGCAACCAGGATTGACGTACATCTTGTACATCACCGCCTGTTCCGCAGAGATCTGAGTGGGTCCCTGGTTGTCGAGCCCCACGAGAAGCATGACATCAGGGTTGATGTTCATCGTCTGGCTTTTCATCAGCTCAACGCTAGAGAACTCCCAGAACGCGTTGAAGAACTTCGCTCCACCACCCCAGGGACCCGAGACAGGATTTCGATTGATGTACAGCTTCATGAGACTAGTCTACCACCACGAGCAGTTTCATTGCACTGCGTTGACATCGACGTTGGACGACGTGTCATCGATCCACCTGACCTTCGTCATCCCCTTGTGACCGTGGATCTCGATGATCGTTTCGATGTCAGGGTAGTAGCTCATCGCAGCCTTTCCCGTGAGCCAGACGAGGGCGCACCAACCCGTGTCGAACTGACAACCCTCTGCGACCTTGCCCAAACCGGACACGCCAGAAGCGTCCTGATCTCGTTGCATGTAGAAGCGTCTCATTTGAGAGACTGCTTGATCAGATCGTTGAGCACATCTTTGATGAATTCGGTGTTCATCTCAGCGGCAATGACGCCTGCAACGATAGTTTTGAATTCATCTTCAGTAACCTTCGAATTGTACTGTCGTGACAACTCGATCATGTCAATGCTATCTTCCGTCCAGACAGTTCTCAATTGTCGCACGACTTTCGTACCGTCTGGTGTTTCAAACGTGATCTTTAATGCTTCACTCATGACACGTAACCTCTCGCTCTCAGGAACAACGCTTCATCATGTTGGAACTTCGCGTCCGATGTCTGGTACGTTTCTGGGACATCATCGATCGTGTAGTGGTACATGCACCTGGGAATGAATCCTGGGTTCGTAGCGTTGTGGAGAACGGGCAAGTAGATCGCTTGGTCACCAGCACGCTTGATGTACTCTCCATCCTCACCGCGGAAGTTCTCATCCTTCACATCATTGATGAGGCACTTCCTGAACGTCTTGAGGTGCGACGTCACCCAGGGTTGCTTGTACACGTCAACGTTGGGTATGAGAGGCCCGCTGATGTTCTTGTCGGTGTACCCCCACCTGTGCGCCGTCCACACCACGTCTGCTTTCGTATAGTTGTAGATGGCGTTGATGTACGCAAGAGCGTCTAGGTCTGTCAACCAGTCATCAGCGTCAATGCGACAGACGATGTCACCATCCTCACACATTGAGATGCCCTTGAGGACGTTGGCGACCTCCCACTTCTTCTCATCGTTCCACAAGATACGAATCTGCGCATCGCAATTGTCATCACGCATTCCAGGCTCGCAGAGACCTCTCCATGTCATGATGATCTTTGCTTCTTTTACGACCTCTTCCTGCGTTGAAACATCATCGATCAGGATGAGTCGCCAGTTCTTGTACGACTGACCCACGATCGATGCAAGCGTTTGATCAAGCGTCTTTGACGCGTTGAACATGGGTGCGACGAACACGAACTTATTGTTCATGCATTGACTGTACTCAAAATCACGCTATTTGTTTAATGACCAGCGTCGCAGCGGGAGCCTGAGTCAGACCACCGTCCGACGTGGTGAGGCTGAAGGCGGGAGAGTTCCCTGGTGGGTTGACGAGCTGCAACGTTGAGTTCGATGATGTCGTCTTGATCAGCACGTCACCGATCAACTGCGCAGTTCCCGTCTTCCTGCTTGAAACCGTTTGAGGTTGCAACACACCGTTGAGCTTCACCTCTAGCTGCGCAGGCTCGGTGATGCTAGCTTGCCACGTGATTTCGTACGTTCCGACGTTGACGAGCTTGAACGTTCCTGCAGAAGAACGAACGATGTTGGTCCCGCTCGTGGGCCCTGCATTTGGGAAATCCAACGCAGAACC
>Ga0209777_10002878_pt1 | contig 21959 bp, 19 predicted proteins | sample FrelakmetHBP12HB_FD_187147 | JGI IMG/M metagenome (GOLD analysis project Ga0209777, IMG submission 187147) | Freshwater lake sediment microbial communities from the University of Notre Dame, USA, for methane emissions studies -HBP12 HB (SPAdes)... | ecosystem: Environmental > Aquatic >...
CCGCCGGGACAACTGGTGCCGACGGGATCGTCCACAACCTGTTACTACCGGAGAGGTCGGACACCAGGTACGCCAACAGCAGCTACACGCCCTATCATGTCAAGGTCCAGAACGCCACGGCACAGTACGAGGCGCAGGTCGATGTTAAAGGCCCCGGAACTTTGACAATAACCTTGATTGGCCTCGATCTTTCAATTACGAACCTTGCACTGTCCCATTCGGTCATACAGGTCGGAAGCCCCATCTTCATCAATGTGACAGTGGAATGCAAGGCCTTCCCGATCTCTGGAATCGGGATGGACCTTTATGAGGACGGGAACTTCTACACGAGCACCTATTTCAACCAGAGCGCAGAGACGGCCGTCGTGAGCTTCAGGTACATCCCTGGTTCGGCAGGTTCCCACGTCCTTAAGGTTAGGCTGGACCCCACGAACTCCTTCAAGGAGACAAACGAATCCAATAATGAAAAGTCCTTCAATGTAACGGCCCTCGGCAATGGTGGCGGCGGTGGCCCGCTTCCCGATATACGCCCCTTGAGCGTGAGCACGGACACCGCTGGATTGGCCACAGGCAATCCCATCGTGATCAGCGTCCAGGTCGAGAACGCTGGCAACGCGGATGCCTACAATGTCCAGGTCCGGCTTTCCATCGACGGAACCAACGTTGGCCTAAAGAACATCTCGGTCATCAAGGCTGGCGAGTCGCAAACGAAGACCTTCAGTTGGACAGGGACAGCAGGAACGCACACGATAAGGGTCGAAGTCGACCCTGCGAACCTCATCCAGGAATCCAACGAAACGAACAATGTCGCGGAACAGAAGATCGACCTGTCGGCTGCCAACTCGGCCCTGACCCAGGCAGTAATGATAATCTGCGTCAGCATTTTAGTGATCACCGTCGTTATAGTGATCATAATAATCTATGTCATGTCCAAGAGGTCAAGGACCCCGCCGCGCCCCCAGTATCAATACCAGTACGGGCAGGCCTACCCACCGCAGCAGGGGCCGAACACACCCTATTTCCCGGGGACCTATGCGCCCACCCAGTCACCGTCCTATGCGCCCAGGACCCCTGCAGCCCCTGTTCCCACGGAAGCGCCGGACCTGAAAAAGAACAAGCCCCCGCGCGAGCAACGGGCCCCGGACCCGGAGAGGATACCGACAGGCCTGTGCCCGCGGTGCGGGGGTAACAACATCAAGTACTTCGACGATGGACACCGACTGTGCCAGGACTGCAGGAAGATCTTCTTTTAAGGCTTACCGGTCGAAGTAAATGCTCTTTCCATGGGCGGAGATCGGTATCGCGATTATCATCAGGGCCGTTGGTATGAGCCCGCTCCTGCGGGCCATCTCCCCCGGCCGCCACATGATGCGGTTGTCGAGGTTGAGGAGGCTTGCGGTCTTTGCCGCGGACCCCAAGGCTATGCCAAGGTCAATGCATTTTTTCACGCGCTCGTCCTCGGCGAAAAGGTCACCTTTGACATTGGGAACCGTCGAAGGTGGCTTCTTAGAACCGTCGGCGAGCGGGTCCCTGACCCCTACTAGGAGCACCGCAGCTGATTTCAGTACACAATTACCGTCGCGCTTCCACATGGGCTCCTTTTCGTCCTCGCCGAACCTCACCATCGTATTGCCCAGGTCCTCGATGTCCTTACCGTAGAGGATCTTGAGCTCGATGAGGTCCTCGCCCTTTGCCTTGGGGGCGGTCCTGGCCGAGATGGCCATCATCTCCGCGGCTGCCCTGATACCTTCCTCGAATTCCGTCATGTTACCTACCAGCTTTTATAAAATACCATATTATCTAGAATAGAAATAATATTCTATAATCATATTAGTATTGTTGAAAAATTTCAACAGATGAAGGTTATTCTGCCCAAAGGACCCTAAATTATAAATACTCGCTGAAAAATTCCATAGGTAGTGATTCCAATCTATTTGTGATTGGAAGTATGTGTGAAAGATAGGAGGACGATAGATGAAAATGAAGGCTATGTTTATAGTCGGCTTGCTCCTGATGAGCGTGTTCGTATCCTTGTGCGTGCCCTACGCCTCGGCAGCGAACAAGAACTACCTGAAGATCGCTGATAACAACTTCCCAATGAACAACAGGTACGTGAACAATGGGAATTCGTTCAACCTCGGCGACAAGGACATCTTCTTCAGCATAGTGGTTCAGAACGTACAGTGGGATATCGGACACCCCGCTGAATACAACATACAGAACGTGACCGCAAAGATTACCGGCCAAAGGGACATGAACGGTGCTTCCGTCAATATCCTTGACTTCTCTAATGGTGAGAACTCCGGCCAGTGGCCCTTCGCTTACGGGCCCATCACGAACAACCCAAGGACCATTTCCGGATACCAGGCTGATGTTGTCACGACCGGCGCGGCAGGGACCTACAACCTGACCCTCGACTTCACCTACGACTACAGCTACATGGCTGCCAACAGCACCATCCAGTGGACCAAGGGCACGGACAATGACTACGTCTATATCAGGATAGACGACGGCCTCAATGTCAACCAGGGCGTCGTCATCTTCGATGAGGGAAACAACATCATGGGCCACTACCTCTACGCAGGGACGTCCTTCCAGAAGGTCGGCGTCTATGTCCAGACGGCCGTCGGCAAGATCGGCGAGGTCACCGCGACCATAACCTTGGACACCCAGACCAAGGCCTATCTTACCTTGGACCAACAGGGCGCCTACACCAGCCAGCTGAGCGCGGGCACCTCGGTCTACTTCAAGTACCGTGTCGACGTCAAGGACGGGACCCCGCCCGGCAGGTACTCCGCGACCATGGTCGTCCAGTACCTCCGGTGGTATGGCGAGACAAACCAGAAGCAGATAACTGCCCAGCAGATACCCCTGGAGTTCATCGTGGACTTCACGCCCCTTTTGGCCATTAACTCCGGGACAGAATACAAAATCACCCAGGGCGCTTACATGACCAACCTGACCGATGTCACCTTGAAGAACATCGGCAACACCGAGCTAAAGAAGATCAAGGTCTGGATCGATATCAGCAACTACTTCGAGGAGAACGGCTTCTATTACAATGGTGACGGCGGCGCGAGGATCCTCACACCCACCCAGGACCAGAAGGAATCCCTTGGCGTGGGCGAGACCTGGCAGATCGACTTCATGGGCATCAACCTCTTCAAGTACCTCCCTGCGGGCGAGCACAGGCTGCCTTTGGAATACTCCGGATACTACGCAGATGACGGCACGGCAGGCGGTTCCTCAGACTTCAAACTGACAGATGCCAGCGTCTACAAGGCCATCAAGCAAGAGGACCTCTACATCAAGGTCGTCGTCGATGACTCGACACATAACTTCAAGGTCCAAAGCACCTCGAGCGTCAATCTAGGTCAGAAAATGGACGACGTGACCGTCAGCCTGAGCATCCAGAACCTCGAGGACGTGGACGTCCTCTACACGAACATCATGGTCGGCACCATGGACCAAACGACAAGCAAGGTCCTGTTCATCAACCCCAAGAACACACCCTCTACTTACCTTGAAACCATCGAGCTCACGAGGTTCCCGGCCCAGGCGACGCTGTACTTCAACGTCAACGCAGATGTTGCCCTCAACGCCACGGCGGGCTATTACAACCTGCCAGTGCTCATAACGGGCACCGATGCGAACAATAAGACGACCCATGTCGCCGTCACACAGACGATGTCGATACGCGTCAACCCCCAGCCACCAGAGCTCATCGTAACCGACCTGTCCTACGATGCCAAGACAATCAAGGGCGGCAAGGACTTCACCTTGACCATCAATGTCAAGAACGTGGGCAAGGACGTGGCCCGTAATGTCTTCGTCACCTTGGTCGAAGGCAACAACGGGGCCGGTGGCCTTCAGACGAACTTTGTCCCTGATTTGGCAAAGGCCGACGCCGTCGCCAACCCCTTCTCAATGAAGGTGTCCAAGATACTGGTCGACGGGTCCATCGCGCCTGGCGAGACAAAGGCGGTAACCTACACGGTCCATGCCGACAAGAACCTGGTCCCGGGCAAGGACTACCAGATGAACGTCTATGTCGAATACACCGATGACCTGGCCCGGAGCTGGTCCTACAATTCCGAAGTTAGCATCTCCGTGACCGGTTCCATACCCACAAAGCCCCAGGACAACAGCGGCATGATAAACATCACCTACGCTGCCATACTGCTGCTGATCTTCGTCATTATCCTGATGTTCGTGTGGGCCAAGGTCATGTCCAGGCCCAAGAGGCCATCGAGGTATGACGACGCCTTGCCAAGTGAGCCAGCCCCGAGGGAGCACACGCCCCCATCGTCCTCTGGTTCGCCCCCGGCGGCGACCACAGCCCCGGTGCAGACGACCACGGTGATGACCGCAACGGGCGCCCAGACCTTCAAGGTGTGCCCGGCGTGCCACAAGAGCGTTCCGTCGAACATGGTAACATGCCCCCACTGCGGGTGCGCACTGTAGGCCTGTCCCGACGGAACTTTTTTCCTTTTTTTATTTCTTTTATCCTTTCAATTTTCATACCTTGAGACGAAGTTCTGCCATCTCGAAAGTTATATGAACGATGGGCATCATTCATCCTCCTACATCGTTAAGGAGGCAAGATACCTATGTTCTGCGAGAAATGCGGCGGGCTCATGACCCCTAAAGAAGGGATCCACACCTGCGGAAAGTGCGGCCACACCAAGAAGATAAAGGCCGCGGACCAGCAGTCCATCATATCAAAGAAGACCGAGCACGAGATCGCCTTCTTCGACGGTCAGGGAACCCTTCCCAAGGACAAGGTCCTGTGCGAGCAGTGCGGCAACAACGAGGCATATTACGTCATACGGCAGATGAGGGCGGCCGACGAACCCGAGACGTTGATATATCAATGCACCAAGTGCGGCTACAAGTGGCGCAAGTACTGAGAAGCTTGGGAAAGTCTTTTCTAAGCTAGGCCCCATCAAGCCCTTGCGTCAGATGATGACAAGAGGGTCAGATGAGGCCCATCAAGGGCCTGTGAACGACTTTATGAGTGCTGATGGCGCAAGGACCTTATTTCCTGCTCCAATAACATAATATTGAAAAATAATAAAATTCTTATACTTGGGGCATTGATGACCTAACATGCGTATTACGACCAAGTACACCTATGCCTATCGACTTATCGGGGTCATCGGGTGTCTTTTGGTCCTGGCATCGCTCATCATGCCCTGGGTCACTATAAGCGTCGGTACATTGCAAAGCTATGGCACGAACTCTGCCCCCACAGGCTGGCAGCTTGCCAACCTTGACAAGGGCGGGGCCTGGGACGAGAACATCATGGGCTATCTGTTCATGATAGTCTATTCCTTCGTCATCTTGCCCCCTATCGGGATCATCATGTTAGCGATAGGCAAGGACGCCAGAGGGATAGGATATTATCTCATAGTCATGTCCATCTTCTTCCTGTTGCTCTTACTTCTCATGCTCCCGGTCATCCAAGAATCCATACCGACGCCCCCTAACCCCTACGGGGAGCTCTCACCTGAGGAGATCGCGAACCTGACAACGGAGCAAAAGAGCGCCCTTGACCAGCAACAGATCCACAGGGATAAAATACTCAATATGAAGCGGCTGCAGTTCGTACCCGCGATAGGAGTCATACTTGCGGTCGCGGGTGCCGTGGTCACTTATGTCGGGGCCCGGCTCGTCATGAAGGATACCGAGCGCCTTGGAGACCTTTACAATTATTATGTTCTACTGGTGGAGGCCCATAAGGGTGGGCGGATCACCAAGGAGGAGGAGGAGCTGCTTGCCGCGCAGCGCAAGCTCTACAAGGTCACCCGCCAAGAGCACGAGATGCTCCTCCACCGGATGTATCCCGACCAAAAGGAGTTCGAGAACGCGGCCTACATGCACGACCATCCCGTCGACATGGACAGGATGATCATCGAAAAGAGCCTCCAGGATTACGAGGTCTTCGTCGCCCAGGCCATGGGCCACGGGGAGCCCACCAAAGAGGAGCTCCAGATGCTCGAGGTCATCCGCAGGACACTGAACATCTCGATGGACGACCACTATATGGTCGTCGAGTACCTGAAGAACGAGGGGAAGATCAAGGAATCACCACAGGGACCGCCCAAGCCGGTCAAGAGGCTCTCGGACGTCCCGAAGGATTGCCTGCCCTCCGACGCTTCAACGCCCAGGTACGTCCAAAGCTGGCAATACAAGTCCACCATCACGAGGGACACTCCGCTTGATGCTCAGGCCCCAGCGGCAGGCTCAGAGCCCGTGTCAAAGACGACCTTTGTTCCACCACCACTAAAGGCAGACAAGGGGACCAAGCCCCCGAACGTCGGCGACGTCATGGGCGGAGAGGATGCTCCAGTGAAAGCACCCCCCAAGATCGAAGCGCCTCCGGCCGTGCCCGCCAAACCTACGACACCACCGGTTGCAAAGCCTGCGCCCGGCCCCATCGTGGTCCCCAGACCTGGACCTGCAGTGACGCCTCCCAAGGAGGAGCCCAAGGTCCCCGAGCCGCTCGACGAGGAAGAGGCCCCTGAAGTGCCACCTGAAGCCTCCAAACCCATCGTTGCGGCCCCGCCCCCGGCGGTTCCTGCACCTGAGCCCGCAAAGCCCAAACCAAAGCGCCCGACAAAGGTCAAGTGCAATAAATGCGGCACGACCATACCTGTTCCGCCCTCTGATGTGCCGGTCACGATCAAGTGCCCAGGCTGCGGTGTGACGGGGAAGATCTAAAAATCTTCTTTTAAGGCCGTTAGTGTTTCCTGAAATGTTCCCAGCCTTTGTTCTCGAGAGCCCGGGCCTTTCCGTCCTTTTCGATTAGGATGCCGGACCTGGTGACGACACCTATGACTGTCAGCTCGGTGCCATAGCGCTTCAGTGCCTTGCAGGCCTTGGCGAGCTTGTGCGGGCCAAGGGTCATCAATAGCTCGTACTCGCCTCCGAAATGGAGCACGGCGGCCTGGACCTCCTTTTCGTCGCGGAAGCCGACCCTCTGGACCTCTTCGTGGACGCGGAGCATATCATAGGATATAGAAAAGCCGACCTTGGAGGCCCCGGCCAGATGATGCAAGGAGGTCGAAAGGCCGTCGCTGATGTCGATGCACGAGGTCGCGACATGGGCCTCGCCCAGGGCCCTCCCCTCGCGGACCCTAGGCCAGGGCTCGAGCAGGGCCTTGATGGCCTTTGGCCTCTTGAGACCGCGCTTGAGGGCCAGATATCCCGCGGCCGGGCCGCCTAAAGAGCCGGTCATGGCCACGAGGTCACCGACACGAGCGCCTTTGCGTGCCATGAAGGCGTCCTTCTTGACGAGGCCGAAGGCCGTGCCGGTCAAGGTGACGTCGCAGCTTTCCTTGGTGTCACCCCCAATGACGGCCGTCCCGAAGGTCCTAGCGCACCGGTCCATGCCCTTGGCAAGCTGCTTTAGGAAACTTACAGGGGTCTCACGAGGGAGCCCCAGGGCCGTGACGACCCCGAGCGGTTTGCCGCCCTTGCAGGCGATATCGCTCAGATTTATCGCAATGAGATGCCAGCCGATCTGCTCGGGCGTAGCATGAGGTGTATGGGTCTTGACTGTTATCATGTCCGTTGTGACCAGAAGGTAATCTTTTCCCAGGTCCATGGCAGCGCAATCGTCCCCGATGCCGACGGCGACATCGCCTTGCGAAAGGAGGCCTTTGATGAGCTCGATGGCCTTGCGCTCTCCGATGTTCTTCAATTTCTTATTGCCCATCTGGTCCCCTCGCAAAGGATCTTCAGCTCCTTGCCATGGCCCCCACGGGGCAGACGGTGACGCAATTGCCACAGCCGGTGCAGCGGTCCCGGGCGATGAGGACCTTGTCCGCGTAGACGCAGATCGCATCCTTCGAGCACGCGGCCACGCAACCTCCGCAGAACATGCATCTTCTCTGATCGCACGACACAGTTGGCATTACCGTCGGCTCTTCATCCATCTAGGATTAATTAACATTTTCCAGGCGAAACCTGGATCGCACTGATCTGAACAAAATAAAGAAAGAGGACAGGTCCTAAAGGTTGTCTGCGTCCAGAAGGGACATGGAGGACCCGCTAGAGGTTGGAACAGGGGGCAGTGCAGTGATGGCCGGTCCCTTCTTCTTGCGCCTGAGGAGCAGGACCGCGGCAACGACAACGACCGCGATGATGACCACAAGGAGCACAATGAGGCCAAGGGTGTACTGGGACATCGCGCTTACTGTGACCTTGCCGGTCTTGACCGTTGTGCCACCGTTCCCGTCGGTTATCGTGACCTTCCATTCGTAGGTCCCGGGCTTGGCGTAGTTGTGGCTCGGGTTGGGGTCCGTCGAGTCCACACCGCTCCCGTCGCTCGTGTCAAAGTCCCACTTGTAGGTGAGCTCGGTGCCCTCCGGGTCCTTCGTGTCCTTGGAGTTGAATTTCACATTATAGTTCTGGAGGCCCGCGGCCTGCTGGGATTTGATGTCCCCCTTCGGCAAGCCATTTACCTTGAGGGAGACCTCCTTTGTGGCTTCGAGGCCCTCGAGGTCCTTTACCGTCAATTTGAGCGTGTAGGTGCTGAAGGTCTTGTAGGTGTGGGTCGGCTTGGCGCTATCGGCAGTGGTCCCATCACCGAAGTCCCAGGCAAAGGTCAGGGTCCCGCCCTCTGGGTCCTTGGAAGCGCTCGCGTCGAAGACCGTGGCCTGGCCCTCGTTTATCAGGGCCGGCGCTTTAAGGTCGATGACCGGCGGCCCGTTCTGGATATCGAGTTGGGAGGCGGCGAACCATTCACCAAGGCCGCCGTCATGGTCTGTGAGCCTGACCCTAAGGTCATAGCTTCCTGGCACGAAGTGCGGACCGGGGGTTATGGGCATGGTCCAGCCGTCCTTGGCCTGGGACCACTGGATGGTCCCAAGGCCCTCTAGGCTCCAATCATTCTTGCCATGAGGGCTCAGCTGGGCCTGTGCGGTCAGGTCAGAGGACAGGTCCTCTTGGTCGGAGCCCTTGATGGTCGTCATGAGCGTCTGGGTCCTCAGAACGGTGGTCTGGTCCATCTGCACCGCGCTGACAACAGGGCGGTTGTTGAGGACCTCGACGGTCCCGTTCATGGTGAACCAGTCGCCCTCGGCGCTGGCCGAGTCCGACAGTCTGGCCCTGAAAGTATAGTTGCCCAAGGCGGTGTCAAGCGCCGGCGCGAAGCTGGCCGCCCACTGGTCGTTTGCGAAGGTTGGGGAGTCCATGTCGATCCACTGGCCGGAGGGACCCGCGACCTGGAGGTCCACCACGAGGTCCTTGTTCTGGTCCTCGGCGTCGTAACCGCTGACCGTTATCGAGACGGACTTTCCGCGGAACACCGTAGGCAGGTCGGGGACCATGTCCGTCACGGCCGGCCTGCAGTTTATGACCTCGATGGTGTTGTTCTTGTAAAGGTAATCGCTGTAGGTGCCGTCCTTGTCCTTGAGCCGGGCCCTGAGGTCGTAGAGGCCCAACATCGCGTCAACTGTGGGCGAGAAGGTGACGTTCCAATGATCGGTATCATAGGTGGCCGTTCCGGCCTGTTTGAAGTCCCCGCCGGGGGCCTTGTACTCGAGCTCCAAGGTCAGGTCCGCGGCAGCGTCCTCGACATCGGAGCCAAAGACGCCTATCGAGACATTTCTGGTCCTTTCGACACTGGAGGCGGGCACGTTCATAGAGGTGACGACGGGCTGGTTGTTGCGTACAGTGACTGCGTTGGTCCTGAGGAACCAGTCGCTGGAGGCCCCGGCCTTGTCAGTGAGCCGCCCCGCCAGGTCATAAGCGCCGACCTCGGTGTCCGCGGCCGTTGTCCAGGTGGTCTCCCAGTGCCCCGCTACATACTTGGAACCTGTGACGGGCTGCCACTGGTCCTTCCCGGTGGGGCTCACCTGGAATTCTGCCGAAAGCTCTGAAGGAACGTTGTCGACGTCGGAACCAAAGAGCTTGAAGGAGACGGGCTTGGTCCTCAGGATCGAAGAGGCCGACCGGTCCATGCTGTTTGCCTTGGGCGCGTCGTTCACAGAGGTCCATGTGAGGGTGGCCATCTTCTTTGCCGACAACAGGACCGAATTGTATAATTTGAGCTCGATGTTGGTCGTGCCATAATAGTTGGCCTGGGGCGTGAACACGATCGTATCATTGTCGGAGCGCTCTCCGGAGATGCCCACGATGGCGTTCGAGTCGTAGATCGAGACGGCCCATGTGAGGTCCTTGCCTGTGTCTACCTCGTCGTGCTCGTAGGGCGTGAGCTGGATCGTGATGGGCGTGTCCTCCGGGGCCGACCAGGCCGGGAAGGTGCCGATAATATCGGGGGCCTTGTATCCTAAGAACAGGTCGCTCCCGACGGAGTCCCACATGACCGGGTTCTGGGCCCCGCCGGTCTGCTGGGCCGTCGACTGCTTGGCCACGGCGAAGGCCGATTGGACCGATACCGTGGAGTTCTTCATTGCGATGACCAGGTTGGGGGTGAACATCCCGTCGTAGGAATACTCGTTGTCCGAGCAGGCCATCATGCCGACCGTGCCCGGGAGGTTCTTGAGGGGCGTGAAGGATCCGGCAAAGCAAGTGTCCATGACGACAACGTTCTGGCGCGAGGTCAGACCGTTCAGGGCGTTGTACAAGGTGCTGTCGCTCATGCTCGTGTCATAGACATAGAAGGTGTGCGAGCTTCCGTGCCCGCTGAAATGGAAATAGGTCTGGCTCGTGGAGTTGGCCTGGCCCGTCATCCACGAGATCTCGCTGAGGATATTGGCGTAGTTCGCGGTCTGGTTGAGCAGGACGTGTATGTGGCTGCTGGGCCAACCCAGCTGGAGAAGCTTGTCCCTTGTCTTATAGACATCCCAGTGGCAGTTCTGCAGGTTCATGCTGGGATTTGAATAGATGTCGACGCCGGCCAGGACGGCCCACTTGTTGACGTTGCCGGCCCGGCTGCTAAGGTCCATGGGGGCGGGGCCAACGTCCAAGGAAGAGTAGAGATCTATCGCGTTGGGGTTCTCGTGCTTGCACCCGTGATCGGTGCAGGTGATGTCGACGGTGGAGCGGGTCTGGCCCGCATCCTTGGGGGCGGACGGGGTCCTGTGGTCCGCCGGGCTCGCGAAGGGCACAAAGGCAACGGCGACCATGAGGTAGACGACGAGCGCACCGAAAAGGACACCCTTGAGCTCCTTTTGCATCTCAATGCCCCCCTTGAGGGTTGAGCCTCCTGGCTGTGAAAGATAAATTGGAGGCGGCTCTATTACATGAATGAAATACCCTAGTAATTATACATTACTGTGAGAATATGATGAATATTTTCGAGACTATAATTAATTAACCGTGTCATGTATTGGCATCTCTAGGTCGGGGCGGTCATGAGCAAGGACAGGTTGCAAAGAATCAACAAGGAGCTCCGGGCCGAGCAAGAGGGGAAGGATGGCCCCGAGAACTTCGACTGCGACATACCGCTTGGGATCTACATGGTCGAGCAGTGCGACCCGAAGAAATGCTCAGCAAAGAAGCTGGTCCGGCTCGGGTTCGCGACCGGTTACACGACGATGGAGCATGTGCCAAGGAGGATGGTCCTGCTCAGTCCCTTCTCGGACAAGGCCTTGTCACAAGAAGACCTGCCCTTTGCAAAGAAGTACGGGCTTTTGGTGCTGGACTGTTCATGGCATCATGTCGATGAGATGTTCCCGCTTATAAAGCGCCGCAGACCCGTCGCGAGGGCCTTGCCCTTCTTAGTGCCCGTCAATCCTGTGAACTTCGGGCACCCTGGGATGCTGTCGACCGTCGAGGCCATGGCGGCGGCGCTGATCATCCTCGGCCGCAGGGCCGCTGGAGAACGATTGATGACCATTTACAATTGGGGCCATAATTTCATGAAGGTAAATGAGGAACCGTTCCGAGAATACGAGAAGGCCAAGACGAGCTTGGAGGTAGTGAAGGCACAGAGAAATTTCGTCAACGAAGATGTAAGCGAGACCAAGGAACAATGAGCTATTCTTCTTCGTCGACCGATCCTTCATCAGATAATTCCTTTTGCCTGGCGTCTTTCTTCGGTTGCTTCTTGACACGCCGCTGCTTTGTTTTGCATTTTCCCTCTTGCAGATAGATCGCATCCTCTAGCGTGAGCTGTCCTTTTGCAACACGTTCGGCAAGTTGCCTGCTTATGGTCACCTGGCCGTTCGAGGCCTCCCTAGATTTTCTCTGGACGTTCTTGAGCTCCCCGCCGGTGGGTGCCAAGGTCATGGGGCCATGTACGGTATGGCCCGGGGATTGTGCGATATTGATGGCGGCCTGGATGTCGGGAAATTCCGTCCTCTTGGTCGTGGACCGCTCGTCGACGATCTGGATGTGAAGTCCTAGTTCCTGCAGCGCATTAATGGTCCGGTTCCTGTTCGTGGGGTCCCCATTGCCGACCCGGACGATGACCTCTTTGGCGGGATACAGTGCTAGGATATGGCGGGTCGTCTCGGCCACATCCTCGGGTCGGGCGAGCTGTGTCGTATAAAGGACCGCCCCAGCAGAGACAACGGCGTAACCTGGCCTCACGCCCGGGTCGATACCGATGATGAGCTTTCCGTAGGTCTCAACTCCACGCATGCGGCGCTTTGCCTCGGAGATTATTGCAGGCAGGTCGGCACCCTTACCGACGGCGAGCTTCTCATGGAACTGGATCCGCGGTGCCTCTTCGAGCGTGGTGAGCACGATACCGACGTTGGAGGGTATCGGCTCGTTGATTGACAGGCTCACAAAGGAGATCCTTGTGCGTTTAAGCTCCTTGACAAGGTCGTAAAAAAGGGAAAAATCCTCTGTGATGATAGCAACGATCTTCAAGCCGACACCGTCGCCACCTTATTTCTTTGGCTTGTCGACCTTTGAATATTTGCCGCCTTTAATAGCTGCCTCACCACGGTCCGTGAGCTCCATGAGCGCTTCCTCGACGATCGCAGGGTCGACCGTGATCTGGAACTGGTCCTTGAGGGCCTTGGTCACGCCCTTGATGTCCTTGGGCGTCCCGATGGTCTTGACGGCCAAGGTTCGGATGTCCTCGTGGAAGTTCCACGGAAAGATGAACCAGGTCCACTTCTCCTTGGGCACGAACACATCGTAGAAGTCTGGCTTGAACTTCGAGTGCTCGATGTGCAGGAAAGTGGCGGACTTTAGGACCGCCGGGTTCTTGGTCTTAAGGTGGTCCATTGAAAGGAGCATGGATTCCCCAGTGTCGGTTATATCATCGACAACGAGGACCTTCTTGCCCTTGAGGTCCAGGTCCAAACCCGCGACGAGCTTGGCCTTCATGTCGGCCTGGGCCGTGATGCCCCAGTGCTCGACCTTGACGGCGAAAAGGTTCTTGATGTGCAGGTGGTCGCAGATGAGCCTTGCGGGAACGAGCCCCCCGCGGATGAGGGCCACCACGATATCTGGCTTGAAGCCAGAGACGCGGATCTTCTTCACGACGCCCGCTGCCCATTTGTCGGTCTCGTCCCAGGTCACGAGCTTGCATAGGAACTTCTCGATGTCTGCCATGTTATCACCGCTCTAAAGCCCCGCGAACTTCAGGGCATCCTTGCACTCGCACTCGCGCTTGTCTGGTATTTTAGGAATGGCCTTCTTCAAGAGGGCCTGGATGTTCTTGAGGTTGGAGGTCACAGTCGCTTCGACCTCGTGGGCGTCCACGGGCTTGTCGGCGTAGACATCGTAGTCGGTGACCATGGCCACGTTGGCGTAGCAGATCTCGGCCTCCCGGGCCAGGGCTATCTCGGGGGCCCCGGTCATGCCGATGATGTCCGCGAACTGGCGGTACATCCGGCTCTCGGCGCGGGTCGAAAAGCGTGGGCCCTCGATGCAAAGATAGGTCCCGCCTGCATGGACCGTTAGCTTGAGGGACTTGGCGGCATCGACGCATATCTTCTGGAGTTCCTTGCAGAAGGGATCGGCCAAGGACACATGGTAGGTCCGACCGCCATCAAAGAAGGTGTATTCACGGGTCTTCGTGAAGTCGATGAACTGGTCGGGAATGACAAAATGCTTGGGGGCGAGCTCATCCTTGAGGGAGCCCACCGCGCACGGAGATATTATCCTGGTGACCCCGAGCTCCTTCATGGCCCAGATGTTCGCCCTGTAGGGGACCTTGTGCGGGGGCAAGGTGTGCCCGTGGCCGTGCCTGGGAAGGAAGGCTACCCTCTTGCCCATGAAGGTCCCGACCACGACTGGCGCGGACGGAAGCCCATAGGGCGTTGACAGTTTGATCGTCTCTACGTCGCTGAAAAGCTCCGGGTCGTACATTCCCGACCCGCCGATGATGCCGATGCTGGCCTTGGCTTGAACCAATGGAATCCCCGGATGGGAATCGGCTAAAGAATATAACTGTTTTGTCAAAAAGTTATCTTTAAAATGAATATGAACAAAGAAGGAACAACTTAGATCACAGGAGCCGCTTAGAGCGAAGGGCGGGGTTCTGGCCCTTTGGAGAATTTGAGATCTCCGGAACCTTGCCGCCCACCTTCGGGTCGGTCTTTTCCTTACCCTTTTTAGTTGCCGGTACCTCGATATACTGTGCCATTTCCTACCCCCCTTTCTACTAGTTCAAGAAGGTCGCATCATTGTTGTTCAGGCGTTTTATGGTGGATATCGTGTAGAGCCTGTGCTCGACCTTCTTCAGTTCGTCCTCGATGCGGTCCAGGTCCTGAACGAACATCTTTTCCCGGATCTTGAGCTTCCTCATCTCGATGGCGTTCCGGATGGCCTTCGTGAGATCGACGAGATCGCAGTGGTCCTTGCTGAAGCACTGGAAGGTGAGCCCGTCGATCCTTTCGAGGAAGGTCTTGTCCTGTGTCTCATTGTGAATGACGATGAAGTTGATGGTGGGGTCTATCGCGGCCCGGACATGCTCCATGAGCTTGATGCACTCGCGCCCGCGCTCCGAGGCCATCAGGACGATGACATCCGAGGACCCGGCCATAGCCGATGCCTCGGTATTGTCCCTTGCCTTTTTCATGCGATAGCCGGTGATCAAGTTGTTGCTAAAAAAGGTGGGTATGCGGTTATCGTAATCGACCACGAGTATCTGCGAGTTCTCTTCCATGTTGCACACCCCATTTTCACATTTCAATAGGTTTTCAGGCCGTTCATCATGTTACGTAACATTATTATGGTGTGCCCTTTTAATTAACATAGTGCTATTAATAGGGACAAATAGTGCTATGATTTGGAAAAGGCGCCAAAAAAGTTACCTAATTCTCCAAAGCACATGGAATTTCGTAGGACCCCGTTATCAGCCGGTCTTCGTCGGTATGAACTTGGAACCGCGGTCCGTCACCCTCAGGACCTTGGTCCTGCCCCGCTTGGTTTCCATGACCAGGTCCAGTAAGGACAGCTGCTGGACCCGCTTCCTGGTGGTCGTCTTCGTGATATCGAACCGCTTTCCTATGTCCTTATAGGAGGGTTCGACACCGATCCGGTTCTGCTGATATATATAGAGGATCAGTTCCTGGAGGTCGTCTGGCAGCACAACGGCCCGCTTGGCCTCTATTATAGACATGTCCTTTTGGAGCATTTCTATCTGCTTTTGGTCCATTTGGTTGGGGTCCACTAGTAATACTAGAATAGCTTTTCTATGGTAGAATAGGTCTACTAGGCCATGGACCAGTTCTAAAAGCTGATTAAAACCTAGCTTGGAGGCCAGGTAATCTCCCCTGTCGAGCAACAGGACCTTGGTCCTGTCGACCTTCTTTTCAATGAAATCGGTCATTGCGTCCTTTGTTGGGGCCAATGCCCATATCCCCTGGGCCTTGTCCTCGAGCCAGAAGGCCTCGGCCTCGGTCTGGTTAATCATTTCCTTGAGGGCCTCCCGGTTACTGCGACGGGAGATAATAATGGCCCTGTGGCCAAAGCGCTTGAGGGTCAGAAGGATGTCCATGGCCTTTCCGTAGCCCCTCTCGATAAGGAGGTAGATGTTGCCGGCCTTGAGCTTGAACTCCATGGTCTCTTCCCGTATCCTCTCCTCCTTGGCCTTCTGGTCGGTAAGGTCGATGACCGTGCAAAGGATCTCTGCCCTGCGGGTCTCTATCCTGATGGAGCTAGAGGTGACCATTACAGGGACCTCGTCGCCTGCTTTCCGTATTAGAGAGGTCTCGAACTTGTAGGAGCCCTTCCGGGAGCGGTCTGAAAGCTCGTTCCAGGCCCACAGCAGGTCCTCGGGGACTATGAGGGACAGGGGCTTTCCTATCAGTTCCTCGAACTTGTATCCTAAAAGGTTAACGAGCTTGGGGTTCACGAAACCTATTTCGAGGTTCGCGTCCAAAAGCAGGGCGCCCTCTTCCATGTACTCGACGACCAGACGGTTGAGCTGCTCGATGTATTTAAGGTCCTCGATCTTCTTGATGACCTCGGTGGCCAGGCGCTTTTCCGATTCCTTGAGGCGCTCTTCAAGGCGCTTCTTCTCGGACAGGTCCTTTATAACGAGGATGATCTCCCGGACCCGGCCCTGACGATCTATGAGGGGAGAGCTATTGATGCCGATGGTGACCGCCCGGTCGTTGCGGTCCATATGTGTGTATTCCATGTCCGCCACGGCCCTGCCGGCGATGACCTCACGGAGCCTGTTGACGAAGCGTCTCTTCTCCGCGTCGTCCTTGAGGATGGAATAGAAAGGCTGGCCGACCATCTCCTTGGCCGAAATGGACAAGATCTGGGCCGTTCCTTGAGACCACCGAAGGACCGCTCCGTCCCTATCAACGGTCACGAGACCCTCTTCAAGGGAGGACACGACGCTCTCGATGAAGGTGCGGGTCTCCTCAAGCTCAATCTCGATGTTCTTTCGCTCGGTGACGTCCTTTGCCCTGAGCCAGACCCCTATGACGCGGTCCCTGGAAACAAGGGGCCCCATCACGATCTCGAGGGTGAGCTTCTTTGCAGTCTTGGTCATTGCCCCCATGGCCAGGACCTTGGGGCCGCGTCCTTCTGAGATCTCGGAAGTGTACCTTTTCAGTGTCTTAGCGTCCTGTGGCGAGAAGATGAGCTCTAGGCCACCCTTTACAAGCTCGTCTTTAGTGAAACCTACCAGGTCCAGGGCGGTCTTGTTGGCATGCATCAGGGTACCCTGGATGTCGAGCACGAACACCATGTCCGAAAGGTTGTCCATCAGGACGTCCGCAAAGGACGGGACTAACCGTTCGGTGTCGTGGGATCCAGGGTAGGCCATCTGGTGTTCTCCTCCTTTTTGATGCTCATTTATCCGGCGGGCTCTCGTCTAAGAGCACGAAGAACTTGCTGCCAACATCTTTGATTGAGACGTCCTCGATGCTCCGTATTAGGTCGGTGAACTTGAGACCCTTGTCGGTGAGCCGGTACTTCTTGTCGCCGGTAAGATAGATGAAATCTTCCTTGAGGAGCTTCTTAAGGTGGAAGGCCAGGGCGCTGGAGTTGACGACCTTGAGGTCCGTCTTTATACTGGTGAAGGACATCTCTTTCTCGCGGGCCAGCAAGGAGACGATGCCAACTCGGGCCCGGTTGGAGAGGGAGTCCCCGACGGCTTTGACGAAATCCTTGGCCATGAGGCCGGCCACCTCGCGTATGGCCTCGTTATCAAGGGTCTCGGGCCGGACCGTGAGTATGAGCTGGAAACCGTCCTTCATGACCTCGTTGGATATGAAGTACAAGAACCGCTTTACATTGTTCCAGCCATGGAGCTCTATGAGCTGCTCGAGGCCCTGGACAAAGACTATGCCCTTTTCATTGTTGCTGGAGAAGAGCTTTATTTTATCCTTAAGGAGGACGAGCTTTCTGGGTGGTATAGCGATGGGGGATTCCTTGTCGGAAAGCCACACGACCTCCGGCTTCTCGACCTCGAAGCGCTCGAGCAACTTCTGGGGGTCCTTGGCGGTTATGAGCAGCAGGGGCTTGTCGATGTTGTACTCCTTCAGGAAATCCAAGTAGTCCAGGCCCTTGAACTCCTCGATGAGCTTGATCGTCTTCATGTCCCGGTCGAGCTTCATCTCCTTTTGGACGATCTCGATCTTTTCCAAAAGCTGCTGTGTCTTGAAGGGCTTGGTCAGATAATCGTACGCACCGACCTTCATGGCCTCGACGGCGTTCTCGATCGTGCCGTAGCCAGTAAGGATCATCACGAAGGAGGAGGGGGAGACCTTTTTGACCTCCTTGAGGACCTCCATACCGCCGACCTTGGGCATCTTCAGGTCCGTTATCACAATGTCGTAGCCGCTCTCGTGGAGCTTGTCGAGGGCCTTGGCCCCCGACGAGGCGGTCTCGACGGTGTATTCCCTCTTCTCGAGGAACTTGGCCATCTGATCAAGGAGCTCAACATCGTCGTCTACCAACAATATCCTCATATCGTATCACCTCTGGGCAACCGGATCGTGAAGGTGGTGCCCATGCCCACCTGGCTTGTCACATGGAGCTCGCCTTTATGGTTAAGTATTATGCGCTGGCAGATCGAGAGACCTAGGCCTATCCCCTGACCGTGGGGCTTGGTTGTGAAGAAGGGCTTGAAGATGTGCTCGAGGTTCTCCTTCGGGATGCCCTCGCCTTTGTCCCGGATGTCCGCGATGACCCAATCGTCATCCGAGGAGAGCCGGACCTCGATCTCGCCACCCTCCTTCATCGCTTCCTTGGCGTTGCGCAGTATGTTCGTGAAGACGTCTTGAAGCTGGAACGGATCGGCCTTGACCTTAGGCAGCCCCTTCTGGAGGTCAACCTTGAGACGCCATTTCCTTTCCATGTGGAGCTTCTCGACGCTGTCGTTAAGGACCTTGGACAGGTCCACTAGCTCAAAGCTTGGGTTGTCCTTGCGCGCAAAGGCCAGTATCTCTTGGACGGTCTTTGCTGAGAACTCGACCTGGGTCAGGATCTTCTTGAGCTCCTTGCTGATGGACTCGTCCTTGACGTCCTCAAGGAGGTTCTCCGCGATGAGGCTGATGCTTGCAAGGGGTGTATTGAGCTCATGGGCGATACCTGCCGCGAACTCCCCCAAGGAGGCGAGCTTTACGGCCTGCTGGTCCTTGGCGCCCCGGCCCTCCATCTTGACAATAATAAGGTAGGCTTGGGACGGCTCTTTGTTGTCATCGTTAAGGAGGCCGACCGGCATGACGACGACCGGATACTTTTTACCGGTGACGTCCACTGCGACCTTGGCCTCGGAGCTGGTGCCGCGCTCGATGGAGCTCTTTCCGAGAGCGATACGCAAGGTCTCGCAGGATTCGCCAGGAAGGTAATCCTCGAGGGGGGAGCCGGGCCGCGGGCCTTTGGGGCCGCTCATGCGAAGGACCTCCTCGGCGTCCCTATTGAAATGGACTATTGCAAGGTTGTGGTCGACTATGATCGTGGGATAGCTGCTCACATCGACCATGAGATTGAGCAAGGAGGGTGAGAGGGCGTTGCTGGCGCTGGCCCTCGGAAGCAAGTTCCCATGACTGTCGACCATTTCCCCTTTCCCCGCCGGCCTTTTGGCGTCATCAATTTGACTTCTTCGTTAGGGGCCTCTGGGCCGGTGTTTTGTGTATGTTCTGATTGAATAAAGACTTTATTATCTCTAGAGATGAGCCCTTTGTGTTATCCAAAATTTTAAATTCCATAATCCGGTACCAGCATCCATGCCTGAAGTACTTCCGCTACCAAAGTATTTCTTCGTGACGACCGGGACCGCGGTCAGCAAGGTCTCGGACCTGAACGCCTTCGACCAGGCCCTTGTCAACGCGGGCATCGGCGAGCAGAACATCGTGCAAGTGTTCGCGCCGTCATCGACGCTCCCCAAGGGCATCGAGAAAATGAAGCCGTGCGAGATCAATAAAGGTGCGATCATTTTCTGTGTACTGTCCGAGGAGGAAGGGACCGAGGGAGAGACCGTCTCCGCAGGGATAGCCTACGGGTTCCGCGCCGACGGTGAGGGCGGCTTCGTGGCCGAGGGTCACATCCATGGCGTCGAGAAGTCCCTGCGAGAGATCCTCAAGTGGAAGCTCGACGAGATGGCAAAGCTCCGCGACGTCGAGATCAAGAACATGACCTACAAGACGGTGGAGCTGACCGTCCCCATGGACCATTACGGGGCCTGCATAGCGGCCCTGGTCTACCTGTTCTAAGGGAACCTTTCAGATATAAGATGTCTTTGATCCGAGGTGTGTTACATGCCCAAGGGCAAGAAGGAAGAGGGGGATCAGAAGAAGACCGATGCGGCCCAGATGCCGTGCTGCGGCCAAGGCCCGGCCAAGCCCAAGCCGAACGTCCAGTACTGGGGCAAGATGATCGAGCCGGTCAATATCTGGAAGGACATGAAGGTCGTCGACATGGTCAGGACCTTCGGCGGCATGGGCTATAACGCCCGCAGGCTCGCTGAGGCCTGCGAACTTTTCATAAAGATGATAGACGAGGATGTGACCATCTGCTGGACGATCTCGGGTGCCTTGACGCCGATAGGCTTCAGCGGACTGCTCATCAAGGCCATGGAGTATGGCTTCATCGATTGGATAGTTTCCACAGGGGCCAACACCTACCACGATGCCCACAGGGCCTTCGACTTCCCGATGGTCCAAGGGGATTTCAGGGTCGACGACGATGAGCTCAGGGAGGCCGGCGTCGCGAGGATCTATGATGTCTTCATACTCGACGATGAGACCTTGCTATCGACCGACCGGATGGTCATCGAGGCCTTCCGGGCGACCAAGGACCTCAAGAAGCCGTGCTCGACCCCCGATGTCTATTCCAAGTTTGGCCGCGAGATCGGGAAGATCGCACCTTTCCCTGAGAAGTCCTTCCTAGTAAAGGCCCATGAGCTCGATGTTCCTGTGTTCGTTCCGTCAGAGGCGGATTCCTCCGTCGGGATGAACCTAGCGCTGAAGTTCATCGAGGGAGACCCGGTGGACCCCAGCCCGAGCCTGGACATCCTCGAATCCGCGGCCATCGTCAAGAACGCAAAGAAGAACGGAGCAGTAGAGCTGGGCGGCGGGGTCCCGAAGAACTTCTTCATGCAGACCCAGCCGATGCTTTGGCAGATCCTCAACGACAACCAGGGCGGCCACGATTACTTCATACAGATCACCGATGCCAGGCCGGACACGGGAGGCTTGTCGGGTGCGACGCCCTCGGAGGCAAAGTCCTGGGGCAAGGTCAAGGAGGCCACCAGGAACAATGCCGTGGTCTACGTTGACAGCTCCGTCGCCGCTCCGATCCTTTTGGCCTATGCTCTATCCCTCAGGGGACCCAGGAAGCTCAAGAGGATAATGAAGCACAAGGACCAGTGGACCAAGGATATCCTCGAGGCCTACAGGAAGCGGATCAAGAAGTAGGCTTTTTATTAAGTGAGAGCAATCCAGTCTCAATGCCCTTCATCGTGATAGTCTGCTCCAAATGTAAGTGGGCCCGCGGCGCGAGGGCCGATTCCAAGCGTGTCAAGTGCACACGCTGCGGGGCCACCATCGATGTGCAACTAGCTAGGCCCTTCGCCCATGCCGACAACGAAATGGAACTGGCAAAGGCCGTCGGTGATGTGAACCAGAGGGTGATCGGGAAAGGCCGGGTAACTGTGAGGACGCAAAGACCCAAGTACGTCCATGTCAAGGAGGAGCCCAGGCCAAAGGCCAGATCCGAAAGGGAGGTCATCTTGGACCTTGGCCGGAAGATGGGGGACTTCACGCTCGAGGATGTGCACACGGCCCTTGCGGCAGCAAGAACCATCGATGTTAATTTCGTCGATAAAGAAAAGGCGTTGAAGACCATCAACGAGCTTTTGATAAAGGGCCTCATAATAGAAACAAGGTACGGCCGGTACAAAATAGTTTGAAGTTCAGACCTTTTTCTTGGCCAGCCGCCTCTGGGCGAGCTTAACGGAAACGAAGATGCAAACAGCGACGAGCACGATCCACAGGCAGGTATAGTCGCCGATATAGGAATGCGCACTAGGATAGATCACGCGCAGGGTAAGTGCCGTCGAATCGGTTGCATTGCCGGCCGAGGTGGCCGTCACATCGAAGACCACGTACCTTTGCTTGTTG
>Ga0209777_10002880_pt1 | contig 21955 bp, 26 predicted proteins | sample FrelakmetHBP12HB_FD_187147 | JGI IMG/M metagenome (GOLD analysis project Ga0209777, IMG submission 187147) | Freshwater lake sediment microbial communities from the University of Notre Dame, USA, for methane emissions studies -HBP12 HB (SPAdes)... | ecosystem: Environmental > Aquatic >...
TGGTGGAACTGTTACTGAAGTAGGTATTCGAGTAATTACAGGTGGTACTGGATATACAAAAATTGTTGGCACTTATGGTGGATTAAACATACCTTTTGTAATTCCAATAACAGGATTGTTACCTGAAACATTTTATAGTGTTGAAGCATATGCAGTTACAACTGGTAGCGTAACTAATTTAGCTTCTGCCGAAACATTTACAACTGCACCAAATGCGCCACATGTTGGAAGCATAATACAACCTGTTAGTCCAAATGAAAAAGGAACTGTAATATTCACAAATTTACCAAACCATTCAAATACACTTCGTTGGTCAGGTACTACAACTGGTATAACCACTTCTCTTATTACTACTGGTTGTACAGTAAGTGGTTTGACTATAGGAACTTATTATTTTTCAATTAAAACTAATGTAAGTCCATATTATTCTCCAATTACTACGGTAGTAATTAAATCAACTGAAAATGTACCAACTGAAACCACTTCTGCTGGATATAATTTATATCTTAGAACTGGTATTGGTGATAAAGCAGTTTTTGATGCTGCATTTGCAGCAATTGATCATGAAATTTATGTTGAAGTAACGTATATGCCTGAAGAAATCGTGCAAGAAAATATAAAATAACGTTAAAAATAAAAAAACATGTTTAATACAGGTGGTGGTTTTAATGATATTGTAAATGCTATAGCACTTCAAACTAACAACAATATAATTGTTGGTGGTGATTTTACTACATATAGTGGTGGTACTATTATTGCAAATTCTATAATTAAATTAAATTCTGATGGTAGTGCTGATAATACATTTATTAGTAAGAGTGGCTTTACTGGTTTTATATATTCAATGGTGCTCCAAAATGATAATAAAATTATTATTGGCGGTCAATTTACTGAATATAGTGGTCAGTCAGCAAATAATATAATACGTTTAAATTCTGATGGTACTATCGATACTAATTTTACAACTGGTAGTGGATTTAATGGTACTGTATGTGCAGTTGCATTACAATCAGATGGTAAAATACTTGTTGGTGGTGGTTTTAACTCATATAGTGGCATAACTGCAAATTTTGTAACTCGATTAAATTCTGACGGTAGTAAAGATGATGTATTTGATACTTCTGATAAAATTAAAAATAGTGTTAATACAATTGTATTACAACCAGATGAAAAAATATTTCTTGGTGGTAATTTTTATAAAGATTGTGGTGGAGCAGCAAATCGTATTATTAGATTAAATTCTGATAGTAGTATTGATAATACGTTTAATTCGGGTAATGGATTTAATGGCTATGTATATACAATTAAATTACTATCAGATTGTAAAATTCTTGTTGGGGGTAGTTTTAGTGTATATAGTGGTCAAAGTATACATAATATTATTAAATTAAATTCCAATGGTAATATTGATAATACATTTGTTAGTGGAGATGGTTTTGATGGCAGCGTATGTACAATTGCATTACAATCAAATGGAAAAATTCTTGCTGGAGGTAATTTTACCACATATAGTGGTCAAACAGCTAATTATATAACTCGATTAAATACCAACGGTACTATTGACAGCACATTTATTACTGGACATGGATTTAATGATAATGTAAATAATATTACACTTCAACCAAATGGTAAAATAATTGTTGGAGGAGATTTTGGCATATATAGTGGTCAAACTGCTAATTATATAACTCGATTAAACTCAAATGGAATTAATGATATTTATCCTGATGTAACTCCAGTTACCACAATTGATTTATCGTTATTAGAATATAGGTTATATGAAAGAACCAATATTGGTGACGGAGCAACAGAATCTGCTTTTGATGCTGCATTTGCAGCAATTGATCATGAAATTTATATTGAAGTAACGTACATGCCTGAAGAAATTGTACAAGGAAACATAAAATAATTAATGGGGTCAATTAGACCCCATTTTTATTTTAAAATATTTATTTTTTCAATCAATTGTTTTATGTTATTTTCTGGGTCATTTAAAAATTTTGTTTCATTTATTCTTATGAATGAGCATCCAAAATTTTTAGTAATATATTTTTCTCTTTCAATATCTTTTTTATTTAATTTAAATGTATTGTGTTTTTTTTCATCCCATTCAATACAAATATTATATTTTTCAATATAACCGTCAACCCAATATTTTATAAATTTTTTTTCACCGCCATTTAGGGCATGTTGAATAGGAATATTTAATTTTTCTGAAAGCATATCTAAATAAGTTATTGATATTGGATTGTATGTTGGTACATGTTTAAGCCAAATTTCACCGTATCTTTTGATCATGGTATTTTGTGCTTTTAAAACAAATTCATTAAATTGTGTTGGGTTTTCAACTCCATATCTTTCCTTTAATGTTTTTATGCGCTTAAAAGCATTATTATAATTTTCATCATTATATCTTTCAAGTTTAGTCTTCTTCGCTTTAGCAATAATGCTATTGTTTTGAAATGGATTTTCTACACCAAAATGTTTAATTGTTGTATTCTTTTTTTTATTTTTAATTAATTCAACTTGATTGGTACTTTCACATCCATATTTTAATAAATTATTTTTAATTATTTTGTTTTTTACTACTTGTGATTGTGATGGATATTCTGTGCCATATTTATTAATATTTGTTTTTTTTGCTTTATTTTTAATTATGATATTGTTTAATAAAAATTCAGACCCATATCTTTCAAGGTTAGTTTTTTTTACTTTGTCCTTTTGTGATTTCAATTTTAAATGATGTTCAACCCCGTATCTTTTTAAATTAGTTTGTTTTGTCTTTTCACGATATTCAATCGTTTGAGTATAGGACTCAACCCCATATCTTTTTAAATTAGTTTGTTTTGTCTTTTCTTTAAATTCTTTAGTCTGACTATAATTTTCAACGCCATATTTCTCCCTATTTGTTTGTTTAATTTTTTTAATGTTATTGAATCTACTTACACCATATTTCTTCAAACAAGTTTTTGTTATATTTTCTTTTACTTGTAATGAATTGCTTGCGCATTTTGTTGAACAAAATTCACGATAGCCAGATTTTAAATTTATAAAACCACACAGATTACCACAATAACATTTTGGTAACTTATCTATGTTATTAATATAATTATAATATTTTTGTGTAAAATTATTTAATGTAAAATTAAGTGGATATTGAATTATTTTGGAATATAAATTATGATTGTTTTTCTTTATCGATCTTTCTGTAATTCGTATCATTTTCAATTTTTTCTTTAACTTCCTTTATTTTCAATAAAAGAATTTCTTTTGCTTTATCATTAGGAAAAATATCAATACTTTCTCCATATGATAAATACATATCAATTACAAAAAGAATAAGTTTTTTATCATAATTATTTAAATTTTTCTTTTTTAGACGACATATTGCCAGAGAAAGAAAAAGAACTACTAGTGCTAATAGTATGAGCAATATGTATAGTACGATCATCCAATTATTTTAATTTATTTTCACGTACATATGCAATATGTGCCTCTCCAATGACTTTTAACCAATTAATTGATGTACCATTTTCACGATAATCAGTAATATAATCCATCATTTTATGAAAGAATCTTTCTTCTTGTGATTGTCCATTGAAAACAAGACCACGTTCTTTCCATGTATTGCCATAACGTTTTTCATCTTCTTTGAGTTGTAAAGCAACATCAACAAAAGTTGAACTCAGTTCTTCAATTAAATTAACATTCTTTAATTTTTCGTCAACATTTCTTATATGCACAATTGTTTCATTTTCAGAAATGTATTCAATGTGATCAACATCATATATGTTGCCTTTTTGATCTTTAACTATAACTAAATTTATTTCCATATTATTCATTTTTCTTTTTGTTTTCAATAATTGTTTTAAATGTTTTTTTTTCAGATTGTGCAATTCTAAGTGCAATTAAGCAATCTTCCAATGTCTTAAGTTGAAAATTAATTCTTAATACTCGTGCAAGAGCATCATGCATCACAACATCATCCACATAGTCATTTACTTTAATCTTGTTATTAAAGTGTTCAAGAGCATCATCACGTTTTTCAATTATGTACGCTATTGCTGTCATTATATCCAGCTTCAATTCTTCGGGTTGTTGTTTTTCTTTTTCCATTTTATTTATAATTTTTTATATCCTGTAAATAGTTCAGCTTCAATTTTCGGATGTGACACATAATTTTTTAATTTAAAATCATCAATGGTTAAAGCTAATATATCATCCAAACCATTTAATTCTTTATCAATAATCATTTCTGGTAAATCATATGGTTTTCTTTCAATTTGCATTTTTGCAATTGGAATATGATTTACATATAAATGCGTATCGCCACCAATCCAAGTGGAAACACCTGCAATCATATTGCTTGCTTTTGCAACAATCATTAGAAGTAAAGACATGCTTGCTAAATTAAAGGGCACGCCCAAAAAAGTATCACAACTTCTCTGATACATATTTAAATCAAGATAGAATTTTGGAATATTATGTTCATCACAAATTCTATTTAATTCGACATCATCTGTTGATTTTTGATTAAGTGGTTTATTCCATTCAACGTTTTGAAATAAATCCCATCTATCTTCAATGGTTAATGGTCTAACAATAAACTGATACATCAAATGACAAGGCGGAAGTGCCATTTCTTTAAAATCTGCAGCATTCCACGCATTGATAATATGATAACGGCTATATGGATTATCTCTAAGTCCGTCAATAACATTTTTAACCTGATCAACTCCATTTTGGTTTCTCCATTGATGACCGTACACTTTACCAAGATCACCAAGTTTATATGTGGAAATTATTCCTTCTAAAAATTTTGGGTCTTTCCAATATGTGCTTTTTGTAATCTGCATTAAATCATCTTCTTTTATTTTTTCAATGAATTCATCCATTGTATATACTTCATTTTGATCTTTAATATTAGCACAATATTTAAGATACCATCTGTAAGAATCTCCATCCCAAATATGTACATTATTATCAACAAGATATTTGATATTGGTATCACCATGTAAAAACCATAATAATTCATGAATTATTGTTTTCCATGCCATTTTCTTTGTGGTAAGAAGCGGAAATCCTTCTTGTAAATTCATTTGAATTATTGCATGTGATATGCCAATTGTATTGGGCATATTGGCTCTGCCACTTTCTTTTTCAACACCATTGTCAATGATGTTTTGAAGTAAATCTAAGTATTGTTTCATTTTTCAATTAATCTTTTAATTTCTCTCAAGAAATTCAATGATAATAATTTTACAGAATTTTCATCATATGAATCTTTAGTATTTATTCTTTCGCTGAAAGTTACTTCAACATTCCCAATTATATTAAATTCCTCGTCAAATACGGCAATATTAATACCTTCAATTTTCTGTTCCATTTTAATTAGAAATTATTATTACTTTTTATTATTTATTGCTTCAATCTCACGATTGATGCGGGTTATGTCAGCAGGTGTTAATGCAACCATATTTTTAGTTGTTTTTCCGTTGACTTTTTCTGGTTTAGTTCCTCTTACGAGTTGTGCTTCAAGAACTTTCTTGGCATTTTCTCTTCTTGTTTTGTTTGCTGTTGCGCCTTTCATATATAATTATTTATTTTCTAATTGATTTATTTTATTTTCCTGTACTTCCGAAACTACCAGTATTTCTTTGTGTTTCAGATAATTCATTAGTTACTTCAAAAACAACATCTTCTTTTGTTCTTAATTGTATTTGTAAAATTCTATCGCCCACATTATATGGTGATAATGTTGGTATTACATGATAAAAATATGCTTGATATTCTCCACGATATTCTTCATCACCAGTTCCAATACAATTACTTAATATAAGTCCTGTTTTATGTATTGAACTCCTTGATCGTAAATCCAATTGTGTATTTTCTGGTATTTCCAATGCGAATCCAAGTCCATAATGAATTCTTCCATCACCCAAATCTTTTTTTGATGTTGCAATAACATCATAGCAAGCATCAGTATTAATTGCTTTTTTTGGAACTTGTGCGTTAGGATGTAGTAATTTTATTTTAATTAATTTCATTTTATTATCTATCATCTCCATTTCCATGTAATGTACCTCTATCACGTCTTCCTTGTAATTTTTCAATATTTGTTGCTGCAACATCTTCCATTTTTAATCCCAGAGTGTCACACATTGAAGAAATATACCACAATTGGTCACCCAATTCTTTTTTTATTGCTTTAATGTCTTCTGGAGTAATATCACCACCCGCATCCCTTATTATTTTTTTGATTTTACCTTGTGTTTCTCCCGCTTCACCCATGCCCAGACCATCATATGTAACTCTTAATAATAAAATTACATCATCAGGTAAGTTTGGATGTTTTTTAATAAATTTATCTAAAGATATTTTTAAAAAATTTGCTTCTTGTTGATATTCATTAAATGTTGTTATTTTCATTATTTAATATTTTAAATAAATCCATTAATTTTTCTGGGTCAGCCTTATGTTCAGATGCTTGAAGTTGTTTATATCCTGCCATTATTTTATCATAATCCTCTTGCATTTTACGATTTTGCTCAATCAGTTCATCTGCTTGTTTTAATGCAAAACGTGCCTGACTACCTTGTTCATCAATATCGATTAATGGAACAGTACCATCGTAAGTCTTAGGGTCTGCATAAAATTTTAATGCTTCTTTAAGTAAAGTAATTATATTTTCGTATCCTTCTGGATTATTCATGTCTTGGTATGTTAAAAAATTCCTTTACTTTCAGATAAATTTCTTTATCATTTTCAATCAATTTACCTTTCCAGAAAAAACCTTCTGGAGTAATTCGCATCATTTCATTACCTTGTCCTGCAAAAAAAACAATATTGTTTGCTTCAGCAGCGCAGGATTTAAGTGTAAGTACTGGATGTGCTTTCATAAATTGCATCGATGTAATACCTGTACCACCCAAATATTCTTGACCCTTTGGAATTGTTACTCTTTGTTCGGGAGTGCCGTTTAAATCTTCGTCATTCATTTTCTTCGTCTTTTTTATTTTCATTGATTATTTTTCTATAATTTTCCACAATTTCTTTAAGTTCTTTTACTTCTGTAGGATATAATGTAAATTCTTTACGATAAGGATGTTTATTGTTTTTATTAATATGCTTGAAGAACCATTTGCCTTGAGATTCAGCTTCTTCAAATTCTTTATACATTTCAAGCGTGACATTACCATACGAATATGTATCTCCCCTGCTGAATGCAATATAAAGTCTTTGATTATTAGGAAAATATGTGGTTTTTAGTACATTGTCCGATTCAAATACTGATTCTATATACCCCAGACTGCCGTCTTTTTCTTGAAATTCTTTGTGTTCTGCTAACATAAAACTATTTTAAGTAGGCAAATATAATGAATTAATTATTAAATGACAAGAGTATTTATATAAAAAGTTTATATGTCACTTCCAAAGAAAACAAAATTAACACTTGATATCAATCCACCAAAAGTAGGTACTGAATTCTTAAAATACGGTATGGATAGAATTGAAGAGCTTATGCGCTTAACTGATGTTAAAACAAAATATTTACCAAGGACAATTTTGCTTGAAGATTTAGATCAAGCACTTTTTGATTATGTTAATGATGAAGGTATGAAAGCTGTTATTGAAGGCAGACCAGTTCCCACATTTTATCTTGATAATGATCGTTGGGGTGAATTTAGTAAAACTTGGAAATTTGTTGATAATGATAAAAATGTACCTACACCATATATTACTGTTAGACGTATTGATAAACAAGCTGGTACAAGACTTGGTACAAAATACCGTATTCCACAACCACGTAAATTCAGATATATGGATGTACCAATATTGGATAATGGAGAAGTTATTTATCTGAGATTTAAAATGCCTGAACCTACAAACGTTGATATGATATATGAAGTTGCATTATTTACCAAATATAGAGTTGATGTTAATCAATATGATGAACAGGTTTTAAAAAACTTTGCTTCACGTCAGGAATATTTATTTATTAAAGGTAATCCTCTTCCTCTTCTTTTTGAAGGTTTTGCTGAAGCAAATCCAATTGAAAATATTGATGGTGATAGATTTTTTGTATCAAAATATGCATTAAAAATTCTTGGATTTATTCAGGATGAAAAAGAATTTGAAATTGTAAAAACATTTAGAAAAACACGACTTAGTTATATTATTAAATAAGTATTGGTTTTATAATCATATGTGTTACCGCTTGGTGGATTCTGCTGTAAATTATTCATATTTGTAACAGTATTATTAAGTTTATCATTATATAATGTGTTGGTAACAAGTTCCTTAATAATAATATTTGGATAAGATGCTGTTAAAATTTCCCAAGTTTTGTTTATTAAATCTAATTGTGATTTAAAAAATACTCTTTCTGGTGTTGTTATACCAATATTGTCGGCATTCATAAATGGTGTTATCATACCAGTTTTTGAATTATAAAAACTAAATTTAACATATCCGATAATTGTTGAACCAGTTTGTGCATTTATATATGATAGTGGAACATACCAACGATATAATTGATTATTTACTGCTGCGCCTATTGTATATATAGGAACTGTACCTTTTTTAGTTAAATATGTTGTAAATATTTTTGTTTGACTATTAATATCAAAAGTATCGTAAAAATCTAAAATAAAAAAACTATTATTAAAGTTAGTTGTTCCACTAATTTCGTCTGATGTAAAACCTGTTGCCAAAAATGAAGATAAGTATACTGCTAAGGGTACAGAATAAAATTGAAATTGTAGTGTAATGGTATCATTTGGAAGTGGATTTAATTTAAATCTTCTTTCTTCTCCGTCAATAACTGGATTTACAAGATCAAGTGTTTTGATTTGTGTTAAATTATCAATATCTTCACCATATTCAATAAAATTAATTGCTGAACCCAAAGAAATCATCAGATTTATTGAATTACCAGTAAGCGTAGTTCCTGTAGTACCAGTAGTACCAATTAAACTTGAATTAAATCTTATTTTTTGTTTTATTATTGACATGGTTTTCCAATATTACTAATATCAGTAATTGGTACTGAATTTATTTTTGTAGCAAATCTATTATACCAAACTTCTTGGAATGCAGCTAACGTATCGGCATCGTCTAAGTCTGGTGTTATGCCTAATACCAGACTTGAAAATAGATATCTTTTTTTATTTACAAACGGATAATTAACGCCCAAATTACTTGTGGGGTCAGTATATCCTTGTGGTAAAATATCTCTCCATACATAATTACCAAAAATATCTATTGGTGTTGCATAATATGGTATTGATGTTGTTTGATCATATGAAGTACTACCAGTATTTACAAGATTTAAATCACTTGAAAAATATCTTAATTGAAATGAAATAAAAGGATTGTATTTCCAAATTAAGCGTCTGTTATTGTTATTGGTATCTTTATATGGTGTTTGAATATAAAATGTTTGTGGAGATAGTTGTACTTGTAAAAACTCTTCTTTTGAATATTCAAGTAGATCGCCAATTTTAGCATTAAAAAATGATTGCACATAATCACCAATATTTAAAGCTATTGGTGAAAAAATAAATTGACTTGGTATTCCTACTGCTGACCATACAGTACCTGCCAATGTTTCTGGAGTGGCATAACCGTTTGCCATTGGTTTATATTGTGCGTATAAAAATAGTTCTGTAAGTGGAAAACCAAATTGATCAATGTAGGGTGAAACATCAAAATCTTCATTAAAACTGAAAGCATATGCTTGCTCACCATAAACATTATTTGAAAAACCAACAGGAAATATTTCAAAATCGTTTGGTGTGGCAATCACTTGAAAATATCTTGTCCATAATATTGTACTTCCACCGCTAATTATTTGAGTATAACCACTAACTGCAGGTCTGACGAGATAAAAATCAAATGAATTAAGAATGTTTTTACTATTACCACTAAATTGTGGATAAAAAAAGTCTGAGAATTGTGTATAATTGTTTTTTAATCCATTTAATAATGACATGTATTCAATTTTACCATAGATTCTGTATATTTCACTTGCTTCTCTTTCAGCATCAAATATATCAGTAGCACTAAGTATATTTCTGATATCATATTCGTTAATTAATGCTACCTTGTTTGATAATTCAATTTTTTCATAATTATCAACATTAACTGAAGTGACGTTTTTTAGACTATTAAGTAATATTTCCACTCTTATAAATCTTTTATATAAATACCTTAAAAATTTTTTATGAAATTTGTAACCTTTTTGATTGAATATACGTATAAGTCATATGTTTAACCAATAAAAAATTATAATTATGAAAAAATTTATTTATTTATCAATGTTATTTACTGCATTTGCTCTTATGAGTGTAAGCTGCACAAAACCCACTGATGATACTCCTGTGGTTAAAACTTCAGGTGAACTTTATCCTGCATATGTGGGTAAATGGAATAATGACAGCACAATTAATGGAGATGGTAGTGCGTTGTCCCCCGGTTCTACTGTTCGTCAATATGAATTTGAATTTCAAGATGTAAAAGCAATTATAAGTGCAAAAAATTATGCTCCTGATATTATGCATTATAATTCGTGGTCTATTTCTGGAAATACTTTAACGTTTAGTAAAGGTATTGAAATTGTTGGTGATCAGAATTTTATAATCGTATCTCCGCCAACTAATAATAAAATGATATTACAATTTACCGATTATCTTGGAAATACTTATAAATATTTTTTAAATAAATAAATTAAATTTCCAACTTTGGAAATTTTTGTTATATTATATTAAAATCAACAAGCATTTGAATACAATCATTGTTATATATTCCTTTAAATATAAACGCTGTTGCTGGTTCATCAGAAGGCATAATTGAATATGGATAATTTTCATCCCATCCTTTCATTCCACTATTAGGTAATAATGGAAGATCATCACCATAATTCCATCCATTTGTGGGAACACCACTTGTGTTGGGCAATAAATATTTAAATCCTTTAGCATTAATAATAATGCCATTATTTAATATGTTACCATCACCAACAATATTCCATTTTCTAATATTTATACCCTTTAATGGTATTTTGCTAAGTTTTGTTAAAGTATCTTTAGATATTTGAATAAAATCTGTTTTAAATGCATCTCCTCTTGCCATCATTTTAGTATTGATATATCCACCAAATATTTTTTGTTTATTATCATTTCTAAAATAAAAATCAATTGCATCAGGATTTAAAGCAAAGACACCTGCTTCTCCATAATTTCTACTTCCTCCTTGATGTTCAGACGAATCAATATATGTAAATTGTGGAAATGCCAAGCAAAAATTTAACCATTGACCACCAAAAAATTTCTCAGTTACTCCTAAATTACTAAATTCAGCATTTGGTGAAAAATCATATGTGAAATTTGTATTTGTACCTGATGGTGCTGCACCAATATAATTTTGTTCATCATATTTAACTTGTGTGACTCCATCGATACCAGCAACTTTAAACCATAAACCAGCGGTAGTTTTTCTGTAATTTCCCCAAGTACTGCTATCTAAATAGTTTATCGTATTTGTTTGATTATTATAATTTGTACTATTATTACCAATTACTGATTTTGTTGGAAAAAATTGTGCAACACTGTAAACTTCACCACCAGTAAATGTTGAATATGTTAATCTCCAAATATCATTATATGTATTTGGACTTGGAAAAAGTCCACTACCTGCCATTTGACTATCTGATTCAATTATTGGAATATTTTGTGGTATTTTAAACCAACTGACACGGGCAGTATGCCCCGGATGACCATTTGCATATGTATCACTACCACTAAATGTTTTATTTATTGGAATTATTGAATTATTATCGTCATATTTTGCTAATGCCATGCCATAAAATTTTGTAAATACCCCATATGGATAATTATCTGGAACTGGCGTTTCATTACCAAATTCATCAGTTATAACTTTATTTCTATTACAAGGAATGGTAAGTAAAAAATTACCATTATCATCAATATAAGAAAAATATTCTGATTTATCTAATTCACGAATATCAGTTTGAAGATTATATGGATTAGGTGGGGGTGGTGGATATCCAAATGTATTATTTGCAATAATTGCATCAACTATTGACATATCGACATTTGTACCAAAAGTAAATATTTTAAAATCAATAGGTGCTCGTCTATATACTCTAATATCCATATTGTTTTCTATTGAATCACTAATATTATAAAATGCAATATCACTTGAGCTTATAGCTGGGTCACCATAAACTGCATCTTCACCCATTGTCATTGATGTGCCAAATATTGTAAAGTTTGATTGAAGTACGGCACGAACTCTAAAGTCTTGACGTGTTATTCCAATTGTAAAGTTTGCTGCATCACCCCAGAACGGCATTATTTCAACACTAATATCTTGTGTTTCAATATTGGGTAAATCATTTAAATCATTACTTGGTTTTATTGATTTACCACCCACAAATAAATTTGCTGGATAACCAGCAGTTATCATACTTGCTGGTGTCATACTATATTTGCCAATATCAGTAATATCAACACTTAAATGAACTATTTGTGTTCCTATTGGTACTCCAAAAATCATATAATCTCCAGCACTATTTGTTAATGCAGTATATTTATAATATTTTTTATAAACATCTAAAAATGTTTGATTTGTTACCAATTCTGGTTTAATCGGAAATGAACCAAATGGTTGTTTTGGTTTATATTCACCAGTTGCTTGTTCAATTTGTGAAACTCTTGGCAGTAAATTGTACCTTTTACCTTCATTATTTTGATCTCTGGGTGTTGTGTAAGGATAAATGCTTGCTATTTCACCAATATTTGCATCTATACTATCCAAAGGAATAAAAACACTTATTTTTGCATTTGGTATTCCAATACCACCATTGGCAATTACTCTTCCAATTAAAACACCATAATCAGCATTGAAATTCTGATAAATATCTTTTGTACTAAGATTCATTGAAAGAAGTTCAAGGGTATCAACATTCTGATCAAGTTTTATTATAATATGACTATCTGAATCTGGTTCATTATTATTTAATTGAATACGTTGTGATTTATTCATGGTAAACTATTTTCAATAAATACTAAAATAAAGAATTTCTTATAAATGTGAAAATATTTTTAAAAAAAAGTGAATTTTTTTTTCAAGAAATTTCAGAAAATTTGAGGCAAAAAATTTGAAATTTTTCAAAATCCAAGATGAAAAAATAGAAAAAGTTAAGAATTTGATTTTATGAGCAAGAACTGCAACTAGATAATAATTAATGTTAATTACCTTTTCAAGTATTTTTTAGTATTTATTTGAAAAGTAAGATAGAACTTATATTAGAAAATAATAATAAAAAAAATTAATAATTAATAAACATGGCAGATTTTGTATTTACCTCTCCGGGTGTAAAATTTAAAGAACGTGATCTCACATTTGTGACACGTAACGTAGGTATCACTACATTAGGCTTAGTTGGTGAAACGTTAAAGGGACCTGCATTTGAACATATATATCTTCAAGATGCAACTCAGTTCGCAACAAGATTCGGTGCTCAAAGCATTGAGAAATTTCCAGCAAATGGAAATTTAAAATATCAATTACCATATGTGGCAAATTCATATTTACAGGAAACCAATCAATTATATGTAACAAGAGTATTGGGATTATCTGGATATGATGCTGGTACTGGCTGGACACTTACATTAAGTGCTGGTGTTGACCCTGCAACTATTGTAAGTGGAGCAACAAGTGCATATACCGCAAATTTTACTGGCAACACTTTTATGGGTGTTGTTGTAAATATTGATGGGGATAAAGGACTTGTGTTTTCAGGTTTTCATAAAACAGGTACGGCATTTAGCGGATATTCTTATTCATTCATTGTTAGTGGAATGACTGGTGCAAGTCATACTGCACATATTACAAGAGTATATTTAACTGGTACTTCATACAGTGCATATGAAAATATGGTACTTGCTGTTATTAGAAGTAGAGGTTATGTAACTGATCAGGTAAATTTACCATCAATAACAACATTTTATACAAAAACACTTACATTGCCAGCTTCTGGAAACACTACTGTTATTGGTTCGGGTGATTTATATGGTCAATTTACATTAGTTGCAACAAGTGGTTCAAGTGTGGCAAAATATACAGCCACATTAAATCCAAATTCGAGCAGTTTCTTACCAAATGTAATTGGTTCTTTGCCTAAAGACAAAAACACAAAAATTTGGACACAAGCAATATATCCAGATTTAATTCAAGTTTTGGATTCTGGTGGTGACACATATCCTTCAAAATTAGCAAAATATGGTCTTACTGGTGTGGCAGCATATGGTTACGGTGTTAGTAGTACTTTAATTACATTGAAATCTGATTTTTATAAAAATTATAAAACTCAATTCCAGACACCTGAAACTCCTTGGGTTGTATCACAATTAAAGGGTAGTGAAATTGACAGATTATTTAAATTTGTTAGTATTTCAGATGGTGATGCAGCTAATCAGGAAATCAAAATCAGTATTCAAAATATTAACCCAATTACATTGGAATTCGATGTTATTGTTCGTGATTTTAACGATACTGATGCAAATCCAGTAGTATTGGAGTCCAATAAAAGATGTTCTTTAATCCAAGGACAAACAACTTTTATTGGACAACGTATTGGTACAACTGATGGAGTATATGATATTGTAAGTAATTATATTATGGTTGAACTTGCAGATAATCTTTCACCTGATTTATTCCCAGCAGGTTTTGAAGGTTATGAATTTAATAATTATTCTAAAGCTGAAACTGGTGATGGTTCAACTGATGGTAAAGCACCAATAATTCTTTATAAAACTGATTATACACAAACTGATAAAGTTAGAAAAGTATATTTAGGATTATCTGAAAATGGTTATAGTACAGCAAATGTTGTAGGAAGCGGTATTAATCAAAATATGTTCAATTTTAATGGTCAAACAACTTCACCTTCTGGTTTCACAAAAACTAAAGGCTTCCATATGGATTCTGGTGCAACTGGCACATATACTGAAGGAACAACAGTTATTGGAACATTTGAAACTGGTGCTGGTAGTTTCCAGAGTGTTGATGATGTTGTAAATAATTTAAATCCATATTATGACATTAATACAAGAAAATTCACATTAGTTCCTGCAGGTGGATTTGATGGTTGGGACGTTAACAGAGGTTATCGTTCATATGGCGACTTATATAATCAAGGTGCTATTTATGATGGTGTTGCTCCAAATGCACAAGCAGTAAATGACTTCCAAGCATGGCAGACAGCAATTAATACATTCTCAAACCCCGAAGAAGTTACAATTAATGTTTTTGCAACTCCGGGTATCAACTGGTCAGATAATACCGTTTTAGTTCAAGACACAATCGATATGATTGAAAATGATAGAGCAGATACATTATATGTAATCGATTCTCCACTTATTGGTCAGCCACAAGTAGTTGGTCAGGCAAAACAAGATGTTCAGTATGCAACAGATGTTGCTCAATTACTTACTGATACTGATATTGATAGCAGTTATTCATGTACTTATTTCCCTTGGATTCAACTCAGAGATACACAAAACAATGTTAATGTTTATATTCCACCTACAGGTGAAGTAGTAAAAGCAATGGCATATACCGATAATGTAGCATTCCCTTGGTTTGCACCTGCTGGTTTGAATCGTGGTGTAACTGATGCAAGAAAATCAATGTTTAAATTATCACAAGAAGCTCGTGATGTATTATACAAAGGTAGAATTAATCCAATGGCTGACTTTGCAGATGCTGGTACAGCAATTTTTGGACAGAAAACATTGCAAGTTAAAGAAAGTGCTCTTGATAGAATCAATGTTCGTAGATTATTACTTCAGATTAAAGTTCTTATTTCAAATATTGCAATCAGACTTGTATTTGAACAGGATGATCAAACAACAATTGATCAATTCATAACAAAATCTACTCCAGTACTTGATACAATCAAGAGAGAAAGAGGATTAAATGATTACAGAATCAAAATGGATAGTAGTAATAATACTCCTGAATCAATGGATAGAGAAGAATTATATGGTGAATTATTCTTAAAACCAACACGTGCTGTTGAATTTATTGGAATTACATTTACAATCACTCCTTCTGGAGCATCATTTGCTGATATTGGAGCATAAAATTTAAATTTTTATAAAAAAAACCATTAAATATATGTTTAATGGTTTTTTTATTCATTTAATGTATTTATATTTGCATAACTAAGTTAGTAGATTAAATGTAAATTTCACGATATATGGCAACAACAATTAATTTAATTTGTAAACATTGTAAAAACACTTTTATTGTTAAAAAGGGAAGAGAAAGATTATTTTGTTCAAGTATGTGCAAATCTTTATATAGAACAAATAATGATGAAAAGTATTATATTGAAAAGCATTGTGAATATTGTCAAAAAATATTTAAATCAAAAAAGAAAGAAAATAAAAAATTTTGTTCATATAAATGTTCTGGTTTAAATAAGAAAAAAATTTCAAAAGAAAATAGAACCTGTCTTGAATGTGGAGCGTTATTTTCAGAAAGAATAAAGCACAAAAGAAATTTTTGTTCTGAAACATGTAGAAAAAAGTGGCAAAATAAATCAGAAAATATAAAAAACAGACTTGATATGTCAAAAAAAGCTGTTTTAAATAAATATGGTGTTAATAACACATTTCAGGTTGATTCAATTAGATTAAAAGCAAATATTAATTCTAAAAAAACATATAAAGAAAGAGGTTCTGAAATTATTAAAGCAAGTTTATTAAAAATAGAGAAAAAAAGACAAATTTCTTTAATTAAGAGATTTTCAGAAAAAGGATATGTTATACTAAATTTTAATAATAAAGATAATAAATTAACTGTTATACATCCAGATGGGCATATATTTGAAAATGATAGAAATTTATTGGTAAATAGACTTAATCATAATGTTGAATTATCAACAATATTACAACCAATTGGCTCATCACGAACAACATTTGAATTAAAAATATGTGATTTTTTAAAAAATAATAATATTAAATATATTTCAAATGATAGAAAAACAATTGATGGCGAGTTAGATATTTATATCCCTTCACATAATTTAGCTATAGAAATAAACGGATTATATTGGCATTCAGAATATTATATTAATAATGATTATCATCTTATTAAAACAAAAAAATGTATGGAAAAAAATATTCAATTATTACATTTTTTTGAAGATGAATTAATTGAAAAGTATGAAATTATTGAATCTATGATAAAAAGTAAATTAAATATTATTAGTAATAAAATATTTGCAAGAAAATGTTATATTAATGAAATTGATGCTAAAATCGCATCTGAATTTTTAAAAAATAATCATATTCAGGGCAATGTAAATGCTTCCATTAAAATAGGATTATTTTTTAAAAATGAACTTGTTTCAATAATGACATTTGGAAAATTAAGAAACGTACTTGGCAATAAAATAAAAGGTGATAAAGAATATGAAATGTTACGATTTTGTAATAAACTTGATACAATTGTTGTTGGTGGAGCAAGTAAGTTATATAACTATTTTAAAATTAAATATATTCCCAATAAAGTGATTAGTTTTGCAAATAAAAGATATTCAAATGGAAATTTATATAAACAATTGGGTTTTAAATTTGAATATGATACAACGCCAAATTATTGGTATGTTTTAAATAAGGAAAGAAAACATAGATTTTTATATAGAAAACAATTACTTGTGAAAGATGGTTTTGATTCAAATAAAAGTGAGCATCAAATAATGTCAGAAAGAAAGATTCCAAGAATATATGATTGTGGATGTAGTAAGTTTATTGACGTTGGCGCATAATAAACAATGACTTTAAATAAGAAGACCTATAATATTATAGGTCTTTTTTTTATGTGTTAGTATTTATGTAAAAATAATATTATAATTTTTTATAAAAATGAATACAAAAAATAATAAAAAGGTATACAGTAAGCCAGTGGCTGAAAAACCAAAAGAAGAAATAATTGAACAACAGACAGAAGAAATTACAGAAAGTCATTCTATTGACTCTGAAGTATTCGAGACCAAATTATTTGTTCCTGAAGATGAAATATGGATTGAAAAACCAAGTTTAGATGAACTACAAGAAGAGTTAACAAAACAACTTGCAACACCAGAACCAGAAAAAACAACTGAAGAGTTTGTTAAAGATAATGAATTAAAAGAAAAACTTGAAGAACTTAAAACAAAATTTGAAGAATTTCAAACTGTTCAGGTAGAACCAATAATTCCTGAACCAGAAATTGAATATACTTTAACTCCCGAACAAGAAAAAGAGGGTGCACAGGCAGTTGCTGATATGGTAAATAATCAAATTATTGAAGAATTAAAAGCATTAAATTATGTACCAAAAGAAAGTGTTACTGAAAAAATTAATGGAGAATATTTTTTAACTGAAAAACAGGCAAATCCTGAAAAAACATTAGAAAGTTTAAGTCAACATGAATTAAGACATTTTCACAGAACTGGTCAGATGCCAAAGTAAGATTTAAATTTTATTGAATTGTTTTCGAAGATGTAAGTATTTATTATAAAAATAAGTATTACAATTTAAATAAACAGAAATATGGCAGATATGATAAGGGGTATCCCGTTTCAATATGAACCCAAAAGAATTAATAGATTCTTTGCAGAATTTGCAGATGAATTGGGTATTGAAGTTTGGAAAATTCAAAAGTTCAAAAGACCTTCAATGAAAATTAACTCAGTACAGATTCAGTTCATGAATGAACAGAATTATGTAGCTGGCAGATATAATTGGGAAGAAATGCAGTTAACCTTCCTTGACCCAATCGGACCGTCTACGTCACAACAACTTATGGAGTGGGTTCGTTTACATGCAGAATCACTTACAGGTCGTGAAGGTTATGCAGCAGGTTATAAGAAAAACATTCTTTTAAAGGCAGTTGACCCAACAGGTGTTGAAGTTGAAAAATGGACTTTGGAACAATGTATGGTAACTGGTATCGATTTTGGTGAAAACAGTTATGAAGATGATGGTTTAACAACCATACAACTCACGCTCCAGCCGTGGCGTTGCATTTTAAATATGTAGTTAATAATCAATTACTTACATATTATAAAAAATTTAAAAAAAGCCATTTAATTGTGGCTTTTTTGTTTTAAATTATATGTGCCCATGTTTTTCTTAATATAATTGAATTTATGTTTGAATGAGCAACATTAAATATTTTAGAAATATCTTTTTGTGAAATTCCTTCAATAAAATACATTTCACGAATTCTAATAATATCTTCTGATTTTAATTTTGCTTTAGGATGATTTTCGCCAATAAAAGTAAGAATTCCTCTTCTTCCCAATGAGATTCTGTTTCTGGTTTCAACAGAAACTGGTTTATTAAAATTATGATGCTCAATTCCGTATTTACCAAACATTGGATTTTTTGCTCCTTGTTTTTGTAATGAAAGTATTTTTTTTGTTTTTTCACTGTGCTTTTTATTTAAAAATGAATGTTCAGGGTCGTTAACATTATAACCATAAATTTTGTTTGAAGAATCAAATATTTTTATAAATTCCTTTTCTTTTATTAATAGCTTATCTGTTGTGCATTCTAAAATTATTGAGAATTCAAAATTATTAACGCCATATTTATTCCATGCTGATTGTAAATGTGAATTATGATGTAAATTATGAATTAAATGCCATTTATGATCACGCCATCTTTTTTTAATATCAATAGCACTACCAATATAAATTTTATTGTTTACTTTATTTAATATTTTATATATTCCAGTAATTATCATTTATGCTGCTAATTCAATTAATCTATTATTAAGAATAACATTGACATAATGTTCTCTATTTTTTGTTTCAATAATTTGATAATTATCATTATTATGTGAAAACCAAACAATATATGATTTACCAAGTTTAATTGGTACATTCTTTTGAATTATTTGTTTATACATTTCCAATTGTAATGAATATATTTCCAGATCACAATCTTCTAATAAATATAAATCATCAAGTAGGTGTCTTTTAGGTTCATTAAATGTAAAATCTTTATTTGTTTTATGGTCCCAAATTTGAAATTCTTTTGCTTTTATATTATAAAATAAAATATCAAGCATTCCACCAACTAATGTTTCTTTATCACAAACAACCATTTCAGTTTTAATTGGTATTAATCTGCCATGTACTTTTTCATAAAATTTGTCAACATGTTTTTTACAAATATCATAAGTATTTTGAACAGGGTCAAAGCCAAATTCATTTAATATTAATTGTTTTGGATATTCAAATTTTTTATTTTGAAATAAATTTTCTGCATAATCATGTATTGCAGAACCTCTGATAGTGCCTTTTCTGTTGATAAATTTCCATGCTCTAAGTATTTCAGCAGGACTTATATTAAATTCATTTCCTTTATATTCTGACCAAAATTCTTCATCAAAATTTTCTTGATATTTATGAATTAATGTAGTTACTGATATTAATTCTTTTCCGTCAATAAAATATTTATGTGGTTCATCATAAAATGTTACATCATTAAATGCTGTAAATAATTCATTTGGTATTGCTGGAAATTCAATATTCATAAGGTGTAAAAGTATATAAATTTTAGTTAATTACAATATTGTTTTGTAAAATATTGTCAAAATTAATACTTTCCAAGTCTTTTATTAGTGCATCTTTATCTGCAGGAAGACCTGAATAACCATGAATATGATTTATAATTACTTTTCTTAATATATTCAATGCTGCTACCAATACGTCACCTCTTGCAATTGGGTGTCCTTCAGTAAATATTCTTGTTCTGTCATCAGGAGTAAGTTCTGCTGCTTTAAATTGTGGTTTGCCTGTATGAGAAATTAACGCAATTTTATCACCTTGTATTATTGAACTACTATAATAATCAGAATTTTGTTGTACAAAATTTTGTGGTTCAAATACAAGAGTAATGGCTGCTGGATTTTTTGTATTTAATTTTAATACATTACCGTTTTCATGTTTTCCTGCTCTTATATGAACTTCATTAGTTCGTAAAATAACATCAGTATTAACTTTGCCAACAATTGCAACATCAGTTGGTGTAGGATAAATACCTTTTGCATCAGGAAGTGTTGATGGGGCAGGTTCTGGTACAGTCAATCCCATATTTGTGGTTGATAGTGCGGTATAAATTGTATCAAAACCAATTTTGTGTGGTTGTGATATTATACTACCCATCCAATATCTGCTTCTTTCAGGATATTTAATATCTTCTATTAAGACTCTTACTATTTCACCTACTTGTGGTATAATAAAAAAGAATTTTGGCAACATTGGATAACAATAAGGCAAGTCAGCATTTGCAGTTCTGTTATCCAAATCAGGTATTCTAACTTGAATTCTGCCACCATCGGTATTATCGGTAATAGATATTACCTCGCCATAATAAATCGTTCTGGTGACCTGATAAGTGCCTAATTTCTTAAAAGGATTACTTGTTTGTATGTAAGGTTTATCAAATGCCATTATCTTTTCTCCATTTCTTCAATTAATTTTATATAAAAATTTTCTGCTTCAGATAATAAATCAAGTTTTTCATTGATCTTTTTTTCGAGTTCTTCTGCTTCAAAAGCATAATTAATAATTTCCTGTTTTAACGTATCATGTTTTGTCTTAGTATCGTTAATTAATTTATTTAATTCAATTGGTGAATATTTGCTTAAATCTTTCATTATTGTATAACTCCATATCCTTTAGCATAGTAAATGGTTGAACCAAATACCGAAACCGGTCCTGTAGGTGAAATACCTGCAGCCGTGAGTGTTATCCCGGGTGGTATTACCACCGTCAATAGTGCGTCTTGTTGTAATGCTTTTATATATTCTTCTGCTCTAATTCTTTCCATTATTTCATCTGGAGATATTCCACCTGAAGGTAATA
>Ga0209777_10002881_pt1 | contig 21953 bp, 16 predicted proteins | sample FrelakmetHBP12HB_FD_187147 | JGI IMG/M metagenome (GOLD analysis project Ga0209777, IMG submission 187147) | Freshwater lake sediment microbial communities from the University of Notre Dame, USA, for methane emissions studies -HBP12 HB (SPAdes)... | ecosystem: Environmental > Aquatic >...
CCATAGCTTGATTTTAGAGGGAATAATTTTTGGCAACAATAAAAACATTACACAGGATTTAAAAGACAGATTAAATGCTGCCGGCCTCCGCTTTTTAACAGCTATTTCTGGCGTTCATGTCGTTATTCTAAGCGCAATTTTAATATCTTTTATGCTGTTTTTGGGGTTGAGGCGTAATTATGCTTTTTATTTTTCAATTATTTTTATCTGGCTTTATATTGTTATAACAGGATTTTCCGCTTCTGGAATAAGAGCCGCAACAATGGGCAGTATTTTTATTTTTGCAGGGGTTTTTGGCAGGCAAAATACCAGTTCAAGGACGATAGTTTTAGCTGCAGCGCTGATGCTTTTGCAGAATCCTTTGCTTTTAATTTACGATATTGGATTCCAACTTTCTTTTATGGCTTCTACGGGAATCATTTATTTGAAGCCGTTGATGCAAATTTTTCTGAAAAATTTGTTTAAAGAAAGACTAAAAGAATTGTCAGATATTATTTCAATTACATTTTCAGCTCAGATTTTTACTTTGCCGATAATGATTTTTAATTTCGGCATGGTTTCCATGACAGCTCCCATAACCAGCATTTTAATTTTGCCGGTTATGCCGTGGATTTTATCATTTGGCTTCTTATTTTCTATTTTTGCTGCGATGTCCAATTTTTTGGGCTGGATTTTTTATATTCCAACTTGGCTGTTAATTACATATTTTTTGAAAGTTATGGATTTTTTTTCACAGCCCTGGATGGCAAAAAATATTACAAATGTTTCCTGGTTTTGGGTTTTAATTTCTTATTCAATTATTGGATCTGTTGTCTGGCTTTTAAACAAAAGATACAGCAAAGTTTTTTTATAGTGGTGACTTTTAATAGGAACAAAAAAAATGTATAATAATGTTAATGGAAACTGAAAAAAATTCAGCAAAACAAAATAAAGTTTGGGTTGTGGCCGCTGATATGGGCTACGGCCACCAGCGAACAGCTTATCCGTTGAGAGATATTGCTTTTGCCAACAGGGTGGTCCGCGCCAATAATTATGTCGGCATACCGATTAAAGACAAAAATTTTTGGCACCAGACGCGCTCTTTATATGAATTTATTTCCAGATTCAAAAGGATTCCTTTTTTAGGGGATTTGGCATTTTCTGTTTTAGACAGGTTCCAAAAAATTTTAAGCTATTATCCCAAAAGAGACTTATCCAAGCCGGATTTTGCCTTGAAAGAGATTTTTCATTTTATTAAAAGGGGCTGGGGAAAAGACTTGATTGAAAGACTGAAAAAAAATCCTCTGCCCATAGTGACTACCTTTTTTACGCCTGCTTTTATGGCAGAGGAATTTAAATATCCTGGTCAAATTTATTGTGTAATCTGCGATGCAGATATAAATAGGACTTGGGTTACTATGAACCCCCAAAAAAGCAAGATTAAATATTTTGCTCCGTGTACCTGGGTTAGAGACAGGCTTAAACTTTATGGGGTGAACCAGGAAGATATTTTTTTAACAGGATATCCGCTGCCAAAAGAAAACATTGGTTTTGAAAGCATGGAAATTGTAAAAAATGACATGCGCTACCGGCTTTTGAATTTAGACCCGAATAAAAGATACAGAAAACTATATGAGCCGTTAGTAAAAGGAGTGCTCGGCCAATTGCCAGACAAGCCAAATCATCCTTTGACCATAATGTTTTCTATCGGAGGAGCCGGCGCCCAGAAAGAAATATGCTTGAAAGCTATAAACAGCCTGAAAGATAAAATAAGAAATAATAAATTGAGGATGATTATTTCTGTCGGCACAAGAAATGAATTGAAAAACTATTTTGAGGATAATGTAAGAGGATTAAAACTGGACAGCTGGGTGCAGATATTATCTGGCATAACAGTAGTTGATTATTTCGAAAAATTTACCGAAGCGCTCCGCCAGACAGATGTTTTGTGGACAAAACCGTCTGAGCTTTCTTTTTATGCGGGCTTGGGTATTCCTATAATTATAGCCCCGACAATCGGATCTCAAGAGGATTTTAACAAAAGATGGCTGTTGCATATCGGCGCTGGTGTTCCGCAAGAAAATCCGAAATATACTGACCAATGGCTTTATGATTCGATAAACGCCGGAGATTTAGCTGAAGTTGCTATGCAGGGCTTTATGGAGATAGAAAAAAAAGGAACATACAATATCGAAAAAATAATATTTGAAAATAATAAGTCTGACCAATAAGATGAGGAAAATATCAAAAATACTTATTTTATTTTTTATAATAGTCCTCATTATATTGACTGGCGTTTTTTGTTATTTTTTTATCGGCAAAGCTCCAGTTTCAAACAATATCACTTGGGGAGTTGATTTTTCTCAGGCGCAGGCAGAATCATTGGGATTAAATTGGAAAAAAACTTATTCAGCTATGATTGATGATTTAGGAGTAAAAAATATAAAACTTCATGCGCAGTGGGATTGGGTGGAAGGCAAACAGGATAGTTATTATTTTGATGATATTGACTGGCAACTGAGCCAGGCAAAAGATAAAGAAGTGAAAATTATATATGTTGTGGGAATGAAAAGCGGGCGCTGGCCGGAATGCCATATTCCTGTTTGGGCGAATAATTTGCAAGAGCAGCAACAACAGGACGAACTCTTAAAATATATAAAAGAAGTTGTTTTGAGATATAAAGACAATGATGTAATTATTAATTGGCAGGTGGAAAATGAGCCGCTTTTTAAATTTGGCAAATGTCCCTCATGGTATTATCAAAATGATAATTTTTTAAAAAAAGAAGTTGCTTTAGTAAAGTCATTGGATCCTTCGAGGCAAATAATCATTTCTGATTCCGGCGAGCAATCAAGCTGGTTCGGCGTCGCAAAAGATACAGATATTGTCGGTATTACTATGTATAGGGAAGTGTGGGCGCATATAGCAGATGGCTTTGGATTCTATTTCAACTCATTTTTATCTCCGGTGACTTATTGGCGCAAGGCCCTGCTTGTTAAAAAAATATTCGGCAAAAATGTAATCTGTATAGAGTTGCAGGCAGAACCATGGGCCTCCAAGCCTGTTTATGATGTTCCTTTAGAAGAGCAATTGAAGACCATGAACCTAAAGATATTTGAACAAAATGTTGAGTATGCCAAGAACACAGGATTGGACAAATTTTACCTTTGGGGGGTAGAATGGTGGTATTGGATGAAAGAGAAACAAAACCAGCCTCAGATTTGGAATGAGGCGCGGCAACTATTTCAGTCAAGTTAATTTAAAAAATAAAAAATATGCCAGGAGAATTTGGTTTTAAAGAAAAATTAATTCATAAAGTATCGGAGTTTTGGCCGGTTGATGAAGCTTTGCAAAAACGCGCTGAATGGTTTATTGATAATTCCGATTTTGAGAAATATTTTAAAGAAGGCGGCCAATACTTGGATGTCGGCGCAGGCAAGGGCCATATAGTTCAACGGGTATTGGCAGATATGGAAAAATTAGGTACATCGCTTAAAGCTTATTATGGAATTGACGTAGCTGATAAACCACTTAAAAAAGTTCAAAAAAGAGAATCTGCGCGACTTCAAAAGGTTTCTAAGGAAGGTATGGGGAAAAACCCTATGGGTTTTTCTTTCGCAACTGCTGAAGATTTGCCCTTTCAAGATGGAAGTTTGGATGGAGTAAGTTATATTTTTTCTATACACCACATGGATAAAAATAAATTAAATAAAGTAATGCAGGAGTCCAAAAGAGTTCTCAAAAAAGATGGATATATTTTTATTGCCGAGGATTTAGTGGATGCAGAAAAACAAAAGAAGATTACAGAAAAAAGAGATAGACAGCTGAATTGGGAAAGCAAAGATGCTGAACATAATTATAAAAGTGACCAAGAGTGGGGAGAATATTTTGATGGGATGGGATTTGATGTAGTTGAAAGAGATTTTTTTGAATCAGAAACAAAAAAAGGTCCGATTCCGCACGGTTTTTATGTATTGAGATTAAAGAAGGAAATGAATAAATAAGATAATTCAAAATAAATAATTATTTAATTTAATTATTATGATATCTATTATAATACCGGCGCTAAATGAAGAAAAATATCTGCCTTTGCTTTTGGATTCGATAAAGAAACAGGAATTCAAGGATTATGAGATAATTTTGGCTGATGCAGGCTCTAAGGATAAAACTTTAGAAATCGTATCCGCCTTCGCTAAAGCTACGACGAGACAAGGAAAAAATATTTTGAAGGTTATTCCCGGGGGATTACCGGCCAAAGGCAGAAATGAAGGAGCCAAAATCGCCAAAGGAGAATTATTTTTCTTTTGCGATGCTGATGTTGTTCTGCCCGATAATTTTTTTAAGAAAGCTTTAGCGGAATTTAAAGAGAGAGGCCTTGACCTTGCCAGTTTTTGCCTCGTGCCTTGGCCTACGAGCAGAATTTCTTATTTCTTTATGAATATTTTTTACAATCAGCCGATTATCTTATTAGAAAACGCCTTGCCGCATTCTGCTGTCGGCATTTTAATTAAAAAAGATCTTTTTAAGAAATTAGGCGGTTATGATGAAGATATAAAATTGGCGGAAGACCATGATTTAGGAAGGCGCGCACAAAAATTGTTTGGAGCCAAAACCGGAATTATAAAATCCACGAAAATTTTTGTTTCAGACAGGAGATTCAGGACAGAGGGCTGGCTTTCTGTAGGCTTAAAATGCCTGCTTTGCGAGTTGCATCTTGTTTTTATAGGCCCTGTGAAGACAGATATTTTCAATTATAAGTTTGACCATTACGATAAGAGGGACACGGATCCCGAACCAAAATCAATTTTAGAAGCCAAAAAATGAGATGAGTTCAAGTTGCGACGAGGAGGTTGTAGTCTACGACTACGCTGACGAAGTCGCAACGCAGAAATCAGCCATTTTTTGGCTTCCCAAAGGGCGGGCGAATTAGGGCAATCTTCTTCGTTGTCCCGATTTCTTCGAAATCGAGGATCCCCGACAGCTTCGCTGTCGGGGCTTCGGAGCTCACAATGCGCAGAGGCATTAGGCTCGCTCCTTGCGCCTCAAATCTTGCCTTAATTCGCTACCGCTAAAATAATTCTGGTTCGAATCCGTGTCCCCAAAGAACCCAAATAGCATTTAAAACCGTATTATTTTTATCATAAAGTTTTATTATAAAGTTGAACCTTGATTTTTTTTAATTCATTTGTTATTTATATAAATAAGTAATAATGCAATTATGTATAATTTACCACAATCTAATTTAAAGGAAATCAAAGATAAAACCTTAAAAATTCTGAAAAACAGGAAATTTTGGGGCGTTTTATTTTTAATTATTGCAGGATGCATCATTGGTTTTTATGCCAGTGTAGCTGCTTTGCATTATTTTCCATCGCAAACCCAGGCATTTTTGCAATATTTTAAAATGCCAGAATCACAATTGTTAAATGGACCCAAAGGGTACCCCAATCAGCCTGCCGCAAACCAGTACACCTCAAATGTTTCTTATGAGCAAGCAATAATTGATGCAGCTAAAAATACTTCTCCATCTGTTGTAAGTATTGTCATTTCTAAAAATTTGCCGACATATGAACAAGAATGGGTAAATCCTTTTGGAGATCTGGGTCCTGGGTTTGATTTTCAAATTCCTGAACAAGTGCAGAATGGGACGCAATATCAGGAAGTCGGCGCGGGGTCCGGTTTTATAGTTTCAGATGACGGATTGGTTTTAACAAACAAACATGTTGTTTCAGACAATAAAGCAGATTACACGGTTTTAACAAATGACGGGCAAAAATATTCAGCTAAAGTTTTAGCATTGGATCCGGTGCAGGATTTAGCGGTAATAAAAATCCAATTAAACTCATCCGCAACAGCAGGCCTGTCTGCGCATACAACATTTAAACCGGTGACCTTGGGAGATTCTTCGGGAATTCAAATAGGCCAGACAGCAATTGCCATTGGAAATGCTTTGGGCCAATTTTCCAATACTGTTTCTGTCGGGGTGGTTTCAGGGCTTGAAAGAACAATTTCAGCTTCTGACCAGTTAAACTCAATGTCAGAAACATTGGAAGGAATTATCCAGACAGATGCGGCAATTAATGCAGGAAATTCCGGAGGGCCTTTATTGAATTTGAAAGGCGAAGTTATTGGCATAGACACCGCTATGGCGCAGGGAGCTCAGGATATTGGTTTTGCAATTCCGATCAATATGGCGAAAAAAGATATTGACCAGGTTATAAAAACAAATAAAATTGTTTATCCATTTTTAGGAGTAAGATATGTTTTAGTGGATGATCAGATTAAGCAAAAATATAATTTGTCAGTGGATTACGGAGCATTAGTTTTAAAAGGAAACAATGGCGAGCCGGCAATAATCGCAGGATCTCCAGCCCAAAAAGCCGGAATTAAAGAAAAAGATGTTATTTTAGAAATTAATGGAGAAAAAATAATTATTGGCAACTCACTGTCAACAATAACTCAAAAATATAATGTCGGAGATAAAATTACTTTGCATATTTTAAGAAATGGCAAAGAGCAAGATATTGATGTAATATTGGGAGAAAGAAGTTCATAAAGTTTGACTCTTCACCCAAATTTTTGCAAAAATTTGGGTGAAGGGTTGACAATGCTTTTTGTTTTTGCTAATAATAAAATATATATGAAAAGTCAAATCAGCCAAAATAATGTGTTTTTCTTCTTTTTTACTTTCTTTAAGAAAGAGGCTGATTTGAGTGTTCTAAAATAAAAATAACAAAATAAATAGAAATTTCAAACAAGCCTCTTTCAAAAAAGAGGCTTTTGTTTGTCAGCACGTTGTAATCAACAATAAGGAGCAGAGTCATGAAAAGAGGGTTTTTGGGTAGAGTCGGAAGTAATTCTCATAGGGTTGCCTTGACTATCGGTCCGCAGGATGAACTTGTTTCACTTTCTTCTTTCGGCCTAGGGCAAGCCCTGGCAAAAGATGAAATTGATCAGGCAGTTCTGCCGGTCGAAAATTCAACTGATGGCGATGTCAGTTGGGCTCTTCGGATTTTGAAGATGCTCAAAAAGGACTATTCCATCGTTGGAGAAGCGGTACTGAAGATTGACTGGAAGCTGGCCGGCTTCGGTCTTTTGAATCAAGTCAAGAAGGTTGCTTCGCATCCTCAGGGCTTGGCTCAATGCGGTATCCGAATCGGCGAAATGGGCCTTGAAACCCAGGAAGCTGACAGCACGACAGTAGCAGTCGAACTGGTTGTTCAATGCAAAGACCCGGCTCTGGCGGCGATCTGTACAGAAAGAGCGGCATTGGAAAACGGAGTTCCGTTGATTGCGGGCAACATAAGCGATGACGCGGAAAACGTTACGCGGTTTGTTGTTGTGGGTCGTGATAAAGTTTCTCCGACCGGCTGCGACCGGACATCAATTTTGTTCGGAACGCAAAACAAACATGGCGCTCTTCGTCGGGTATTGGACATCCTCGATGTTATGGGGATAAACATGACGATGATCATTTCCAAGCCTGCCGGTGGTAAGCTTGGCGCGTACGTTTTTTTCGTAGATGTTGAAGGAAACGTAGCCGACGAGAAATTAGGCTGGGCGCTAAGGCTGCTTCAGGATGAAGATCCAAGAAACGGAGGCAGTGTTGTAGAATCCCTGCGAATCTTGGGGTCTTATCCGCGAGCCCAGGAGGTAATCAACGCTTAGGCGCATGCCGAACAAACCAGGGGCATTATGCAAGTTTTGCTCAAAGGCGGGGAATGCTGTTCTCCGCCTATTTTTTTATAAGATTTTGAACTTGATTTTTTTTCGATTTTGGACTAAAATAGGAATATAAAACGTATAATATAAAAGATAGAAAATAATGAATGAACCTCGTTAGAAGTCCTTGTAGAAAAAAATTAAATAAAATTTTTTTCTATGTGGCAAATACGGGGAACGATAAAATAAACAAGGTCTGCTTGAAATTAGCTGTATAGCTATATAAGACAGACTTCTAACGGGGGTGGTGAACGGAGCAAATTTTACAAATAAAGCTCAGGATGCGTTAATGCAGGCGCAACAGCTGGCCCAGGAAAAAGGACAATCACAAATTGACGCCTTGCATTTGTTATATGTGTTGCTTACACAAGAGGGTTCAATTATAATTACAATTTTACAAAAACTTGGAGTTGATGCAGATTCTTTGAAAAAAAAAATTGAAACGCAGATCGCAAAAATTCCCCAGATTTCAACGCCTCAGGCATTCGGCCAATTTTATCTTACGCAAGATATGGCAAAGGTTTTGGACCGAGCCAGGCAGGAAGCAATAAAAATGAATGACGAATTTATTTCTGTTGAGCATTTATTTTTAGCATTAATAGATACAAAATCTGGAGCAAAAGATGTTTTAGACAAAGTTAATTTTTTGGGTGGAGAAGGAAATAATTTGAAGAATTCAAAACTTGATTATGAGGCAGTAATGAAAGTTTTGTCTCAGATAAGGGGCGGGCAGAGAATTACCGACCCTGAACCAGAATCAAAATACCAAGTAATTGAAAAATATACCAGAAATTTAACTAATTTAGCGGCCGCAGGAAAAATTGATCCGATAGTCGGCAGGGATAATGAAATCAGGAGATTAATGCAGATAATTTCTAGGAGAACAAAAAATAATCCAGTGTTGATTGGAGAAGCGGGCGTCGGGAAAACAGCTATTGTTGAAGGTTTTGCCCAAAGAATTGCAAGGGGAAATGTGCCTGATTTTTTAAAAAACAAAGAAGTAATTTCTCTGGATTTGGGTTCTATAATTGCAGGAACAAAATACAGGGGAGAATTTGAAACAAGAATTAAGGCCTTGTTAAAAGAGATTTCCAGGTCTGCAGGAAAATATATTTTATTTATAGACGAGCTGCACACTCTGGTTGGGGCAGGAGCTGCAGAAGGCGCGATTGACGCTTCAAATTTATTAAAGCCAGCGCTCGCCAGAGGAGAACTAAGGGCTGTTGGAGCTACAACTTTGAAAGAATACCAGAAATATATTGAGAAAGACGCGGCATTAGAAAGAAGATTCCAGCCGATTTATGTGCAAGAACCAAACGTGGAAGATGCTGTTGCGATGCTGAGGGGCATTAAAGAAAAATATGAAGTCCATCATGGAGTAAAAATAAAAGATTCTGCCATAAAAGCAGCTGTGGATCTGGCTTCGAGATATATTGCTGACAGATTTTTGCCTGATAAAGCAGTTGACTTGATGGATGAGGCCGCATCTGCCTTAAGATTGGAAATTGAATCTGATCCGCAGGAATTGGAAACTTATGATGAAGCAATAATGAAATTGGAAATTGAAAAGCAGGCTTTGAAAAAAGAAAAAGGTTCTGAAAGAAGATTGAAAGTGATTGCCAGAGAATTGGCAGATCTGAATGAAAAAACAAAAGCATTGAGATTAAAATGGGGAATTGAAAAAGAATTGATCAATAAAATAAAAGACATCAGGGAAAAAATTGATAATCTTTCCTATCAGACAGAAATTGCCCAAAGGGAGGCTGATTTGGAAAAAGTTGCTGAAATAAAATATGGAAAAATTCCTGAATTATTAAAGGAATCATCGGCAATCGAGCAAAAATTGATAAAAATACAGAAGGAGCACAGATTTTTAAAAGAAGAAGTTACCGAAGAAGAAGTTGCCAAAGTTGTTTCAAGGTGGACCGGAATTCCGGTTATGAGATTGATTACAGAAGAAGCAAAAAAATTAGAAACAATGGAGGATATCTTAAACAGGAGGGTAATCGGCCAGCAGGAAGCAATTTCAGCGATTTCAAGAGCTATTAGAAGGGCAAGGGCAGGAATTTCAGAGGAAAACAAACCATTGGGCTCATTTTTATTTTTAGGGCCAACAGGAGTCGGCAAAACAGAGACTGCAAGGGCTTTGGCAGAATTTCTGTTTGATGATGAAAAAGCACTGATAAGGCTGGATATGTCAGAATATATGGAGCGCCATACGGTTTCAAAAATTATCGGCTCTCCTCCGGGATATGTAGGATACGAGGAAGCAGGACAGCTTACAGAAAAAGTCAGAAGAAGGCCGTATTCTGTTTTGTTGCTGGACGAAGTTGAGAAAGCCCACCCGGATGTTTTTAATATTTTGTTGCAGATTTTTGAAGACGGCAGATTGACCGACTCCAAAGGCAGAATGGTTTCCTTTAAAAATACAATTATTATAATGACTTCCAATTTGGGTTCTGATTACATCAACAAAATGTCGTCAATTGGATTCAACACCAAAGAAGAATTAGAACAAAGAGAATCAATGAAAGAAAAAATAATGGATTCACTGAAAGAAGCATTCAGGCCAGAGTTTTTAAACAGAATCGACGAGATTGTAATATTCAATTATTTGAAAAAAGAGCAGATTAAAACAATTGTTGATTTGGAATTGGCAAAAGTTGAAAAGCGTTTAGCAACAAAAGAAATAAAAATTGAAATTTCTGAAAAAGCAAAAGAGCTTTTAGTGAAAGAAGGTTTCGACCCGAATTTGGGAGCGCGTCCGCTGAAAAGAGTTATCCAGCGCTTAATTTTAGACCCATTGTCAATAAAAATTGTCACCAATGAAATTGCAGAAGGAAACAGGATTTTAATTGGTGCAGAAGGAGACAAAATTATATTCGAGACTCCGAAACAACTTCCAAGAATGGTTGATAGGTCAAAATTAGCAAAAGCAAGAAAATAATTTTTTACTTGACATTAATGTTTTAATTTGTATAATAAAAATATATGAAACAAACAGCGAAAATAATAACAAGCAGGAGAAGGAACTCAATCAATTTGAGGCTGTTTGTTAGCGTTTAAATTTTTTAAGAGTTTCCAAGAACAATTTATTTGAACATTACCAGGCGGTCTCAAGTTGAGACCGCCTGTTTTTTTGCACTTTGAAAAATGAAAGGAGGTTCTTCAATGAACATAATATGGTTAGGTTTCCAACAAACATTGGCTCTAGAGATTGGGAACGAGTTGGCGCAACAATTCGTGAGTTCTCTCTTTGAACAGAGTCGAGGAGATATCAAAATAGCTGGTAAGAAGTATTTTGATATAGGAATTTCCTGGGCTCCAGTCATTATGCACTGGAGAAACTGGATAGTGAGAAAAGCTCTCAGTCCTCCCGTTATAGTAATGAGGGATGCAAAACCCTTAACGGTTGTGCCAATAGCTTGTTCGTGGCCGCAGGTTTGGCTGAATCGGAAAAGTTGCGGCATACCAGATGAAATATCCAGGAACTTCGAAACGATAATGGATCCATTGGTGAGTTCATATTTGGAACAACACCATCTTGATCATCCATTTACTTTCGTTGATTCAGGATGCTGGGGCACAATAGTCAAAGAATTGCATAGTCATTTGGGATTAAAGTTCCAGCCACTGTTCTTTTTTTCCCATAATCCATGGATTCCTGGTTTTCTCAACGAGCTGGGTATCGAAAATAAATATGGGGAAATCCTAAATGACTCCTTTGAATGTTGTTTTCCCAATGCGGTAATTCGCCCCTCATCTTTCTCTAAAGAGAAAAGCGGACTAATAGTACCAAACCTGAAAGAAACAGATTACCTTTCTGAAGTTTTGGGAAAAATGGTTTTAGATGGGGTGCGTATCGGAGCTGCATCATTTGATGATAAAGTTCAGTCTGCTGCAGATTCAGTGCAAAATATTATCGAGCTTTCTCAAAAGGCAGAATGTGGAGAGTTCACTGGAATTTTATCCAGTAATTCTCCTACATGGTCTGAAGGCGATAAATTTTTGTCTGAATGGCCTAAGGAATTATGCTGGACATAGCCTAGGCCATAACAAGGGGGAGTGATTACAAACTCCCCCATTTTTTCAATTTATTTAAAAAAATATTTATTCATGTTATAAAAAATTAAGATCTATGAAGAAAAAACAAAAAATCAATGCCTCTCAGGGCACAAGTAAAATTATCGGCGTGTTGCATTTGCAGGAATTCCCTAAAAAAATAAATAATAAAACTATAGATGGAATCAAGCAAAAAGCGCTAGCTGATCTTTTAGTTTTGCAATCCGGTGGGGCAGATGCTGTTATTGTAGAAAATGAATTTGAAGGTTCTATAAGTCCGTATGGAGAATTTTTGACTGAACAACAGAAAGAAATAATGTTTGAAATAGTAAAATTTTTAAAGCCGCATGTTATTGTCCCGCTTGGTTTTTGCGTGCTTCTAAACGATTACAAAACAGCATTGCTTCTGGCAAAAAAATTTGGCGGAGCATTTATCAGATTGGATACATTTGTTGATAATGTTGAGAGAATTTCTGATGGAATTAAAATTTTTCCTGATGCAGCTTCTATTGTAAAATTTAGAAAAAACATTAATGCAGAAAAAGTGGAGATATGGGCTGATATTCATGTAAAACACACAAAACTTCTCGATAAAAAAACCATCGAGCAGTCTGCCAAACAGGCAGTTTTAGCCGGAGCTGATAAACTGATTATTACGGGGACATGGACCGGCAAACCTCCTGAAATAAAAGATATATTAAAAGTTAAAAAAGCATGCCCTAAAATTCCAATTGTTATCGGAAGCGGAATTAATAAAAAAAATATTCTTAAATATAAAAATTTAGTTAAAGAATATATAATTGGATCAGCTTTCAAAAAAAATGATAGAATAGATATTAGTAATGTCCAAAAAATAGTTTTGATGAAAAACAAATTATAAAATTTATATGGATAATTTTTTTGAGAACCCTCCTTCGCCAAAGGCTTCGGAAGGGCACAGTAAAATTTTTTGGGCGATAATAATCGGGGCTGTGATAATAGGCGGGTGCATTTACTTTGGATTAAAAAATAATAATATAGTTGTGGCGCCGAAGGCACTAATGGCGCCTTCGGCGCAAAATTCGTCGCAAGCTCCGCAAATTTCTTCGCAAACTGCTGCCTCATGCGGGGCAGATGACAATACGATTGTGACAAAAGTAATTGACGGCGATACGGTTGTTGTTGAGGGAGGTTATCACATCCGGCTTTTGGGAATGGATGCTGATGAAAAGGGTTATCCCTGCTATGAACCTGCGAAAACCCGGCTTGAAAATTTGATTTTGGGAAAACAAGTGAGATTGGAAAAAGATGTAAGCGATGTTGATCAATACGGCAGATGTCTGCGATACATATTCATAAATAATACAAATGTTGATGTTCAGCTGGTTAAAGAAGGCTTGGCAATTGCGCGTTTTTACGAACCGGATATAAAATATAAAGCAGAAATCACCTCAGCCGAAAAGCAAGCTCAAGAAAATAAGGTTGGCTGCAAATGGGCTAATAGTCTTGTCATACAATAATCTTTTCTGCTGCAACTTGTAATTTCGGCTACAAAATCATAAAATCTCGTCGGCTTATCATTCCATTGATAAACCTCCTCGATTTTCTGATTTTTCGCTCAAAATTACTTCATTTCGCCACGAAAGATTATTATATGACAGGACTAATCCTCAAATTATAAATAATTAATAAATAAAAATATGATTATAAGAAAAATTGAAAAAAACGATAGTGAATTATTATTAAAATTTTTTTCTGAATTGGTTGCTGTAGATCCGGAAAGAGTGGAAAGGCCGCAAGATGTAGCTAAAATCACCAAAGAGGATGAGGAAAAATGGATAGAGAAAAAGTTAATGCAGGAAGATAATAAAGAAATTTTTGTTTTGTGCGGATTTGATGAAAATGGGAAGATTGTGACAGAAGGAGAAGTTGAAAGGATGCCGAGATGGATAGAAAAACATGTTGCAGAAATACGCTTTGGCGTTTTGCCAGAATATGGGGCAGCAGCAGAGAGTGTGCTGAAAGATCTTATAAAAACAGCTAAAGATAACGGTATTGAGGTTTTAATCTATTTTCATTTGGCAACCCAGAAGAGGGGTATTGAAATAATGGAAAAATTAGGATTTGAAACCTTCGGCACCATCAAGAACTATTATAAGAGAGAGGATGAATATATAGATAGAATTTACCTGGCCAAGTATTTATAAAAAAGTTATCCACAGGCGGTCTGTGGATTTCGTTTTGCTTTAAATTGTAGAATTAAAGAACTATTGCAACCTAATTAATGCTTCAAAAAAGCCAATATTTTATTATTAATATGAAAGTTATTATCTTTATCTTATTTATTATATCGCTATGTATAGCTCCGATTTTTGTTTTTGCAGCCGGTACCGCTGGAAACCCACAAGCTTTTACAATTTCGCCATATATTTTAAACCAGATAGTGGATTTTGTTAATTATTTATTTCGTGGAATATATAATTTTGGAGAGGAAATCGCATCTTACATAACACAAGTGTTAAATCAAAATGAGTTTATCGGAGGGGTATCTTTGCCTGTAGCCCAAAATAACAATCAAAGTCCGCCAAATACTTTTGTATCTGTTTCTGCTCCTGCTCCGAATGTTTCGCAAATTCAATCTACTGATAGCCAAACTGTAATTGTGCCAATCCAAACTGAAAGTTTGCAGGATCAGTTAGATGATATTCAGGAAAAAATAGATATTATAAGACAGCAAATACAAATACTTATTGCTCAGCAAAATCAAAATAATCAGATAGCATTAGCAGATAAAGATAAAATTTCTGATGAAGAAGATAATAAAAATAAAGATATTGACCAAGACAAAAATAAAAATATAGACGATAAAGATAAAAATATTATAAATCCTATAAATTATCCTAAAATTTTAATTTCAGAAGTCCAAACAGCAGGTGGGGTACCCCCTGGGTCCGATGATAAGCAAGAATTTGTAGAATTATACAATCCAAATAATCAAGATGTTCCCCTAGACGGTTGGTATTTGCAGAGAAAGACATCTGGGGCGTCAAGCTGGTCAACATATGCTTCAAATAATTTATTTTCCGGCAAAATAATATCCGCAAACAGATATTTTTTAATTGCCAGAACAGGATATTATTCTGGGCTTGCTGATATTTTTACTGATAATCCCATTACAAATGATAATTCCCTTGCCTTAAAAAATCCTAATGGAGATATTTCTGATAAATTAGGCTTTGGAAATAGCTTGGACCCGGAATTATTAGCAACGCAAAATTCAGGTGCAGGCCAAAGCATCGGCAGAAAAGTTATTTCTGGAATAGAGCAGGATACAGATGATAATTCAGCTGATTTTGAATTACAGACCCCAACTCCAAAAGCGCAAAATGTCACATATGTTGCTCCGGCTTTACCATCCCCGCCGCCAGCATTAAAAAATATTTTAATAAGCGAAATCCAGGTGGCGGGAGCAACTGCTAAAGATGAATTTGTCGAATTATACAACCCAAATAATGTTGATGTGAATCTTTCCGGTTTTTCCTTGAAAAAGAAAACTTCCGGCGGAACAGAAAGCAATCTAGTTAGTTCTGCAAGTTTTTCTGGGACAATAACTGCCCTCGGATATTTTTTGATTACCCCCCAGATTAATGATGATGGCACTAAAAATTATATAGGAACAGCGACTCCTGACTTATATTATTCAGGAAAAACTTATTCCATAGCGCCAGATAATACAGTTTTGCTTTACAATAATGATGCTACTCCATTTTTAATTGATAAAGTTGGTTTTGGTTCAGCCCAGGATTTTGAGTCGCAGTCTGTTGCAGATCCAGGAGCTAACCAAAGCATCGGCAGAAAAGTTATTTCTGGAATAGAGCAGGATACAGATGATAATTCAGCTGATTTTGAATTACAGACTCCAACTCCAAAAGCGCAAAATGTCACATATGTTGTTCTAGGCGCCGATGCCACAGTAATATCTGCAGTTTATACAGTAAGCTCTCTTACAGACAACGCAGGAACCATCACCAATGTTGTTTTTGGAACATCAAAAGCTGACTTTGAAGCTGCTTTAATTAAAGGCCAAACTGACCAAACTTGGGATGATTCTGAAATATCAGACCCAGTAGCAACCGGTAATACTTTAGTAGTTACGGCTCAGAATGGGACAACAAAAGCAACCTATACAATTACCGTAAATGAATCTACAGACACAACTCCGCCAAGCATCACTTCTTATACGTTGAATGGTTCAGCTCAAAATTTGTCATTTAATCCAAATACTTCTGGTCCCATAACTATTGTCATTAATGCAAGTGAGCCAGTAGATTGGGTGTCAGCTAAAATATATAAGTCTGATGACAACACCATTTACAAAAATAAATCACCAAATGGCGACGGGACTAATACAACATCTATTACTTGGGATGGGACTTTAACAAAACCAACAGTAGGTTCAATTTCTGACGGAGTTTATTTAATAAAGATTCATATAAAAGATCTTGCAGGGAATGATGTGGATAATATAATCCTTTCTCCTTATACGATCACCGTTGATACTACAACGCCGCCAGATACTCCGATAGACGATACTCCGATAGATATCACTACTTCTCCTTCTTCTTAGACAGATTTTTAAATTGATGCTATAACAAATATTGTATGGATTTAAGTAATCTGGAAAAAATTTTGAAAAATGAGCCGAAATACCGCCTCAAACAAGCAAATGAGGCGGTATTCAAAAATTTTATCTCTGACTGGTCAGAGGCAACTTTTTTTTCCAAAGATTTAAGAGACAAGTTAAACAAAGAATGCCCGCTTGAAATTAAGGCGGATGTTTTGGTTTCCCGCCGCGCACGGCGAGGCTCGCCCGACGAGGCGGCAAAGAAAGAAGACAGTGTAAAGGCCAGAATAATCTTAAAAGATGGGCAAAAGATTGAAACTGTTTTGATGCGCCACAAAGACGGCAGAAATACTGTTTGTGTTTCTTCACAGGTTGGATGCCCCTTGGGATGCCTTTTTTGCGCCACAGGCAAAATGGGATTCAAAAAAAACTTGACGGCCGAAGAAATTTTAGAACAGGTGATTTTTTTTAACCGATACTTGAAAACCATCGCCCCAAAAAGTGTCCGTACGGACACTTTTTGGGGCGATGGAATCGGTAATCCAAAAAATCAGAAAGTTACTAACATCACTTATATGGGAATGGGCGAGCCATTTTTAAACTATGAAAATGTTTTAAAATCAATAAGAATTTTAAACGATAAAGAATATTTTAATATAGGCGCAAGGTCAATTTCTGTTTCAACAGCAGGAATTATTGAGGGCATAAAAAAGTTTTCAGAAGAGGGCTTGCAAGTTAACTTGGCGATTTCTTTACACGCGCCAAATGACAAATTGAGAAAAGAATTAATGCCTATAGACAAGAAATATCCGCTTGAAACTGTTTTGAAAGCAGTTGGCGATTATATTAAAAAAACAAACAGGCAGGTGATGTTTGAGTATGTCTTGATAAAAGGAGTCAATGATTATGATGAATGCGCCGAACAACTGGCAAAACTAATGAAAAAACCGCTTTATTATGTGAATTTGATTTTGTATAACAAAACCGGAAATTTTGTTCCGTCAACAACTGAAAGGGTGAAAAGATTTAAAGGAATATTGAAGAAAAATAAAATAGTGTTTTCCCAAAGATACAGGTTCGGCGACGATATAAATGCTGCATGTGGCCAGTTTATTACCTCCTCAAAAAAAAGCTAGGTCTGACCTAGCTTTTTTTATTGGTTATCCACATAGTGGAGTCTCTTTATAATTATGATATAATTACGAAACGTGTAAAAACACGCTTTACTTTTATTATATTTTTTGTTAAATTTAGGAACATGCAAGATAAATTTCTAAAATTAACAAACACGGTTTATAGAATATTGGAGTTTTTTCCAGAATCAGATCCATTAAAAAACAGGGCAAAAGACAGGGCCCTGGCAATAATGGAGCATTTGGTTTTGATTAATGAGACAAGTGGCTGGGCATCTTTCCAGAAAGAAAAAATCAAGGTACAGCTTTTAGAAGACATCGATATTCTTTTGGGCTATCTTTGGATTGGAAAATCGCAGGGCTGGCTGAATTCAGTCAACTGCCTTATAATCGCCAATGAATACGAAAAAATAAAAAAAGAAATTGTGCCGATATTGGAACCGATAATGGAATTTACCAAAAAATTGCCTTTACAGGAAGACATAAAGATAGAACCAAAAGCACAATTAAATTACGTATTAAATAATACGGAGACAAAAACTCCTGATTTTTCTTTATCCCTCACTAACTTTGGGGCTGAAGAAAAAGAAGTATCGATAGTAGAGAAAACCCCAAAGTTAGTGAGGGGTGAATCAGACAGCGCAGAACCTGCCTCCGCCCGCGACAAAGTTGGGACTTCGGCAAGGCAAGAAAAGATTCTTGAATTTTTAAGCAAAAATGAAAAAGCGCAGGTTATGGATTTACAGACAGTATTGCCTGATATCACAAAAAGAACCATAAGGAGAGATTTAGATGAATTGCTACAGCTTGGTAAAATAATAAGATTAGGGGACTTTAACCAGGTTTTTTACAAGATTAATGGGTAGGACAAATAGGTTATGGATAGGACATTTATTAAAAAACATTATGTCCTAACAAAATTAGTCATAAAATCATTGACTCTTCACCCAAATTTCCGTAAAAATTTGGGTGAAGAGTTGACTTTTGAGACATTTTACTATATTATATAAATGGATAATATAAACGAACAATTTAGCCTAATTTACGACCAATATATTGATAAAATATACAGGTTTGTTTATTTAAAGGTAAATTCCCAGGAAATAGCCGAGGATATTACATCTAAGGTGTTTATAAAGGGTTGGGAAGCATACAAAACGAAATCCCAAATCCCAAATCCCAAATCCCAAATCGATAATATCGGAGCGTTTTTATACCAAATAGCTAGGAATGCGGTTGTAGACCATTATAGAGATAAAGGTAGGACAAAGGTTATATCAGCTGATGCCAGCCCGGAAATAGCTGACCCAGGGGAAAATGCCCAAGATAAGGCGATTTTAAGCGCTGATATCAATATTATCAAGAAGTCCATACAAAAGCTTAAAAAAGAGCATCAGGATATAATAATTTGGCACTATTTGGAAGATATGCCGATTGCCAATATAGCTAAATTGTTGGACAAGCCAACAGGCACTGTGCGGGTGATGTTGCACAGGGGATTAAAAGAACTTAAAGATATAATCCAAGAATCATAGAGTGTAAATCCCAATGACCAAATCCCAAATCCCAACCAAACCGTAAATCCCAAATCCCAAAACATTTTTGGTCATTGGACATTGGGATTTGGGATTTGCTTGAAATTTGTAATAAATAGGCATACTGGAGCGTCATACTTATACTAGACATATAATGAAAATAACAGAAAAACAACTTATTAATTCATTGAAACAGATGAAAGAAATCAAACCCAGAAAAGAATGGGTTTTTTCGCTTAAATCGCAGATTTTATCAGAACCCGCCTTCGCCAAAGGCTTCGGCGAGGCAAAGCAAATTAGTATTCTGGATATCCTTTCCTCTGTATTTTTTCAGAGAAAGTTGGCTTATGCTTTTGCAGTTGTTCTTTTCTTGGTCGTCGGGGTTTTCGGTTTTGCCACTTACACCGTGCCGGGAGATTTATTATTTCCAGTAAAGAAAATAGCAGAGCAATCAAAGGCAGCTTTAACGGCTCAGCCGGAGTTGAAACAAAATGTTGCAGATTTAAAGACTAAGATAAGCGAATTAGCAAAAAATTTAAATGCTAATTCGTTGAAAGACCCTCAAACAGCAAAAGAAGTGGCAGATGAGGTGCAAAAAATAAAGCAGCTGCAAACTAAGACATTTGCTGATGTGCAAGGCACGGCCGATGAAAAAAGCTTAAATGATGCTTTGGCTTCCGTAAATAATGTATTAGCTCCTTTAGTGCAGAATGAAATAAATGATTTGCAGAAAACAACCCTTACTGATGACCAAAAGAATGCATTAGCACAGGCAGAGGATTTATATAGCCAAGGAAAATATACAGACGCATTAGAAAAAATATTATTAATTAATAAATAAACGGCAAACAATTTTATCTCAACTTTATCTCAATCGTATATCGATGTATATCAAATCAGAGATAAGAGATAAATAGAGATACAATGGAGATAAATTGTTGAATGAATCACTTTAACATTTGACGAGTCGTTGTTCGTGATTAGTACGTAAAATCGCGAGCATATAATGGTCGACCGATGAGAAATAAGTCGATATAATTAACTAAAATTATTTCGGTTGAATAGCCCTTTGGGCTAATTTTGCCAGGTCGGGAAATCCCGCACAGCGGGAATTTCTCGCGACCAAAAAGGGCAAAATATTTAACCGGAAAATACATTAAAAATTAAAATGAGTATAAAAAGAACAATTATAACAACCATATTGGCTTTAGCCGTGGTTGCAGTAGTCGCTCCTGGCGCAGCTCAAGCCTTGACAACCAACGATTTGTTAATTCAAATCCAACAATTGCAAGCTCAATTGCTACAATTACAGGGTCAAGAGCAAACTGGCAACACAACAGGAGTTCTTCCGGCCAACTGCGTAGGTATAACCTTTAGCAGGAACCTATCCAGGACTACCCCGTATATGTCGGGTAGCGACGTGAGATGCTTACAGACATTATTAAATCAGCTAAATGTAAATGTGGCTGATGCTGGAGCAGGTTCGCCCGGAAAGGAGACAATCTATTTCGGCGGAGCAACAAGAGCTGCCGTTATCAGATTCCAAGAGATGTTCAAGGCTGAAATTTTGACTCCACAGGGTTTAACCGTCGGAACAGGTTTAGTTGGACCCGCAACAAGAGCAAAATTAAATGCATTGTTAGGTAACTGGACAGTGGTAACACCAGTAACAACTTTGCCTGCAGGTTGCACATCAACCGCAGGATTCAGCCCGACAACAGGCGCATCTTGCGCAACAGGCGTAGTAATTAACCAAACAGGAACAATTTCAGCAACATTATCTTCTGACCAGCCTTCTGCGAGTACAATTTCTGGAGGCGCAATCGTAAGCAACCAAGCACAAGCTGATTTGTTGCACATTAACTTTACCGGAACAGGTACAGTTACATCTGTAACATTGCAAAGATCTGGAATTTCAGATCAGAGCACACTTACAAGCGTTTACTTATTTGATGGAGCCACTCGTATAACAAGCGGAAACACTTTCAATACCAATGGCGCTTTGACTTTTAACGGTCTTTCCATTGCTGTAAACGGATTAAAAGAGATTTCAGTTAAAGCTGATGTCGTTGCAGGCGCAACACTTGCTCCATACAACGCTTCAACTATCGCAGTTGCATTAACGGGTTATATAGCTAATGGCGTATCATCCAGCGCAAATCTTCAGGGTAACACCATGACCATTGTCGCTGGTAACTTAGCCACAGCTAATTTAACCACAGGGAGTGGCGTAGTTGACCCAGCAGTTACCACAATCAACGCCGGTTCAATGAACCAAACTGTATGGTCAAGAACAGTTAGTATCGGTACGCGCACTGTTGAGCTTCGTGGTTTAACAGTTAAGATGATTGGTTCTGCACCTTCAAACACTCTTGCAAACGTAGGATTGTATGTTGATGGAATATTAGCAAAAACTGCTACAATCAATTCAAACAGCCAGTTTGTATTTGATGCTAACTCAGCTCCAGTCACACTTTCTACAGGATCGCATCTTTTAGAAGTTCGCGCAGACATAATAGGGGGATCTTACAGAAACTTCTATATGTCTCTTGAACAAGGATCTGATATTGCTATCAGAGACCCACAATTAGGTGTATATCTTACAACTACTGCGGCAGGTGTTACCGCCTACAATATTAATGGCGGTACAGTGAATATCAGCAGTGGCAGCCTTACAATCAGCCAAGACTCTTCATTCAACAACGTAACAACAATTGTTGGCGGTGCTTCAAATGTAAAAATGGCATCATTCAAATTTACAGCTTATGGCGAAGATATGAAAGTAATGAGTTTAATCCTTACACCAACAATTACGGGAGGACCAGCAGGCAGCAATACATTGGCTAATGTAGGATTGTATGTAAATGGCGGTCAAGTTGGTTCAAACCAGACAGCCACAACTGCTGCACCTATGAGTTT
>Ga0209777_10002882_pt1 | contig 21942 bp, 34 predicted proteins | sample FrelakmetHBP12HB_FD_187147 | JGI IMG/M metagenome (GOLD analysis project Ga0209777, IMG submission 187147) | Freshwater lake sediment microbial communities from the University of Notre Dame, USA, for methane emissions studies -HBP12 HB (SPAdes)... | ecosystem: Environmental > Aquatic >...
CCTCTTGGCGATCCCTACGACTTGGTATCCAACGGCCAGAGAAGACTTCTTTTGAAGGCTTGGAGCGGGTGTCGGGACTACGAAAGCTTCGTGACGAGTGAGGAGATATCTAAATGAGCAAAGATGAAGCGCCTGTCTGGAAGAAGCCAGAACAAGACAAAGTATTCTGGGATGGAGAGATATTTATTGTAGCCGTATGGCTTAACAAAAGTAATTATAAATCAAAGCGTGAAGGATATGAATATTACACTATTTTAGCATCGTGCGATTCCGAAACACCTGTTTCTTTTGTTCATGATGGGACATACGAGCCCTTCGACGAATGGGACTGGGACGATGTCGACTGGTATATATCCATTAACCACAAAGACGTTGCGGGGGAAGAATGAGCCGAGATGAAGCGCCTCTTAAGGTTAGGCATGTAGAGATCGTGCACAACCATGCAGGTCAATGCTGTTACTGTCATCTGGAAGACAAGCTGGTTGAGGCTGGGGGCGTATTCTTTTGCCCAAACCCAATCTGCATGGGACCAGGCGGAGCATGGTTTCGAAGTGGCTTAGATAGTTTCCGGCTAGTAGACGGTGGCAGGCATTCAGTGGAAACTGATGAGTGGGAAGATAAGGGGAATGCATATCTAAGAGAACGACCAGAACTTTACGAGAAGATAAGGAGTCTGCATGACCCGAGATGATGCGCCTAACTTTAGATTACTGCGAACAGATCAAGTATGCTCTAACTGCAAATGGGGATTTTATTCGGATACAAGAAAATGGCATTGCGGACGGTATGATTTTAATTTTGATCTTAAGTTAGAGAGCGATATTGATTTTACTACATGCGATGCTTTTAAAGGATTTGGTATGAGGGGTGACACAGAATGAGCCGAGATGATGCACCTAACTATAGGGATGTCGAGTGCACCCTTCTTGTCTTTCTTGTGATAAATTTACTCCGGGATATAGGGATTTTGATGACTACTGCGGCAAGTACAGGCACGCAATATATGACTCGTATGAACATATTTGCGATGACTACGTTAACAAGGATGGCTATGAGGAGATGGAGGAAGAATGAAACGAATCGCTTTGGCAACAGTGAATTGGTTTTGCATCTTGACAGCGTTTATCTGGTTACCTCCGGTTTTTTGGTGGAATGTTTTTACTAATGGTGACGAGTGGTACGATGTTTTAACCGGAAAAGATGGCATTTGGGAGTAGGAGATAGAATGAGTCACTCAAAAGAATATTTTGATGCACTAGTTTCTGCTCAGAGGCAGCGGAATATTATAGTGGATAAAGCTAATGAGGAAATTGTTAACGGATTTAGAGATAAAGAAGCGCCTACGCCAGTAGTTTATAACAGCATGTCCATTGATGAGATATGCCAGTATATAGATTGCTATGTAACCAATGGCGAGATGGCTTCCAGACTCATTGGGTTGATTAGGAAAGGTCATGAATGCAGAAATCTTCTTGTTTCATTATCTCCCTACAGCCGTTCGGACAGGGAACTGGTTAATGATTACGATTATTTTTGGTTGGGGGAGGTAGACCTAAAGTGAGCCGCGCTGATGCCCCAGGATTTAAATCTGGGCAAAAGAGTTGTTGCAACTGCCGCTACGCCCAGTTTGGAGGCGGCAGTGATGATTTTAAGTGCTTGAAATACAGTATATTATTCAGTGGTGGGACGGTCGACTCCGCCCATTATAAATGCAGGGATTGGAGGCCAGATGAGTGGAAGGTCGGGGAACATGAACCAAAATAATACTTACACCTACACCTGCGCCAATTGCTTTGGGATTTTCGAAAGTGACAGACCCGACGACGAGGCACTAGGAGAGGCACTTCTAAAGTTCGGATACTACCCAAAAGAGGAGATGGAGGCCGTTTGCGACGACTGCTATAAAATTTTAACAAGTCAGTAAATAGGAGGACACATGGCCAAAGAGGTTAGGGGATGGCGTGATAAGGAGTGGGATCCAGATAGCGAGATGGGGAGGATCATCCTGGAGATGGTCACGGGAGAGGATGGGTGGTCCTGCCCCCACTGCTTTTCCAAAGAAGAGATGGAGACGTGCGAGGATATCACCCACGCCTCTTATCACAGACTCATGGACGACGAGGAGGCAATAGAGATCCGCTGCAGGCATTGCGGAGAATGCTATCATTTAAAATGCCATACCCGTCGTAACTACTATACTTGTAAAGATGAGACGTTTGAGGAGTGAGCATGATAGCTGCTTTTTTATCATTCCTGTTCGGTGTTTATGCCGCAGTAGCAACGATGCTGATCTTATTCGGCGGCGGAGATCCCGAAGGTAGATTCAAAGTGCGGTGGGCCTTCTTATGGCCTTTTTACTTAAAGAAGTTGTTTTTCGGAGGACAGTGACCCTGCACCTGTAAATGATTAAGTATTAGGAGAACACATGGCTAAAGTAGAAAAGAAGAAAGAGAGAACCCCCAACAAGCCTGCAAGCCCCAGCACTCTTCTAAAATATACAAAGAAGAATGAGGCGTTAGTGCGGGAGGTTACCGATGCAATTGAGGAGTTAAAATGTCTCACAGAAAGAAACCAACAGCACCTCGACAGGATATGTCGCCTTAAAGAAATGCACCTTCATATCGCAAGAATAGAAAGATTCTCTGAGTACTTTGCCGAAGAAGTTAAGCTGCTATTAGTTGCTTTAGAGAAGCATAATAAAACCAACAACGTTATCACACAGGAGGAGCCATGACCCCTGAAGAGAAGATCGCCTTTTTGAAGAAGATGGGCTACGGTGGAAGCGCGCTCCGGGCCGCAGAGGGGCTTAAACCTGAGCGGAAAAAACCCGAGAGAATCCCTGAGAAAATGCCAAGACACCGTGTGGATAAGAATGAACTTATGAACCTTTATCAGATATTCAGCAAGGAGCCGCCATGCCATCCTCAGATCCAAGAGTCCTGGAAGGGACCTGCAGAGAGATCATCATCGCCAACCCCAAGACCGTTCTTGACATCGGCGTAGGGTTTGGGAAGTGGGGTATGCTCGCCAGAGAGTACACCGACATTTGGAACTACCGGTTCTACCAGAACGAATGGGAGGCCCACATTACAGGGATCGAGATTCATGAGGCTTACCGAAACCCTACCTGGCAGCTTTATAATGAGGTAGTTATAGGTAACGCTGATGTAATCCTAGACCTATTTGGCAAGGAGGGGCGTCACTTCCAGCTGACCCTTATGATCGACGTCCTGGAGCACTTTGAAAAGGATAAGGGCCTGGAGATCCTTAAGAAGGTCATGAAGATCTCAGATCAGTTCCTCGTAAGCTACGCCAACTCCGAGCAGAAAGATGTCAGAGACAACAAGTACGAAGACCACGTATCCACCTGGGAAGACAGTGACTTCCGTGCGTATAAGAGAAGGCCCATCTCCGGCGGGAAAGGCTGGGGTGTTTATTTGTTAACCAAGTGAGGAGAACACAATGAATACACTAACCACAGTGAGTGAATCTGGATTTATTTCACCCCATTACATCGAAGAATTGAGGTGCGACGGGTTGACGGCGGAGGAGATCGCATTAAGTCTTGGCACCCTAGTTGGAGATGTCAGAAGGAAGCTGAGAGAACAGCCTAACGAAACGTTGAAATCATTGAAGTTGGTGATCTCCAAGAAGGTTAATGTCAACGGGTTAGAGTATGACGAATTTTTTCTATCCACAGCCGCCGCCAAGTTCTTTGTGGCGCGGTATGAGAGCGAGATGGGGGATGGGTATTTGGCCTACTTGGTCACTTTGGACATGGCGGTAGAACGTTATCTGAGAGACCGGATCAAGGAGAGTGAAAGTAAGATCCGCCTTATGGAGTACTCACTGTCAACACGAGAAAAAGAAGACGAGGAACCCATCACCAGCGAAGAGTACGACCTACTCGATCGCACTGCTAACGCGACTCTCAGGCGGCAAGGGCGGTTCAGGGAAGCCTACAAACGTGGCTTTAAGAGAGAGATCCTGAGCAGGTTCTACCTCCCCGGGGAGATGGAGGGCACCTATACCTATCTTCCGCGAAAGAACTTCAAAGCAGCCCTCCTTTACGCCCGCAACAGGGAGTTCGACTGGTCTACTATGCGTGAGTTCTTCGAATAACAAAGACCCCAGCACACACTTGTGCCAGGGTCTTACGTTCTGAATCATTGACTGTAGATATAATATCGTAGCTTACAACTTAACGCAATTCCATCCCTGACTAACGCGTTCCTCCTTAAATTCCTTCAGCTTCCTCGCGCAGAACTCGCCGTGATGGGTAGAGTAGAAAATAGGCTTGATTACTCCTGAGTTTTCATCAGCTTCAGCCTTAACATCGTTCGGGTCGTCATTCGTTCTTTTAGCATAGAAAACCTTACAGGGGGTCTCTCCAGCAGCAGGGGCGTATAGCCGTAATGTTCTGGCCAGGTCCACCTTGGTGCACAGATACTTCTCGACGGTAACGGGATCCGCCGAAAGTGCGATCTGCGAAGAAAGAATGGAAACGCCCAAAATAGCTACCATCAACATTTTCAACATAGTATAATCCTTTCTCACATTTAGGTATAAGAATTCTGTAATCATAACATACTTTCCACCGGAGGTGAAATGGCTTACAAGTATATCGCCCGACAGTCCGAGTTGGAGGGGTTGCTGCCGGTATTTATGTCCCAGCCATTCTGGGGCTTTGATACCGAAACAACCGGCCTTGACCCTCATAGGGACAAGGTGCTCCTGGTTCAAATCGGAAATGCGGATACTCAGTATATCCTAGATGCCAGAAAGTTGCATTTAGAAGTTTTACGGCCCTTCCTTGAAAGCCATCATGTCCGCAAGATAGGTCACAACCTTAAGTTTGACTACAAGATGATCAGGGGAAATTATGGCATTGATATGGAGCACTTAGGCGATACTTACCTTGCCGAGCGCATTCTGACCATGGGCAGGCAGTTCTCAGGTTTTGGACTGGGCGATGTCGCGCTGAAGTATCTCGGCAAAAAGTTATCCAAGGACGTCCGCAGCAGCTTCGGCACGGGAAGAGTACCAACCGAAGATTTTGACCCTGCCCAGCTCGAATACGCGGCCAGAGACATCGAGGTCCTCATCCCAGTACTCCATGAACAGGGTGTTAAGATGATCGAGGACAACCTCACCGCCACCTGGTCGTTGGAGTGTGGGGCGATTCCCTGTTTCGGGGACATGGAGTTCGCAGGGGTGTGCCTGGATCAGCAGAAGTGGCAGCATCTGATCGACGAAAACCTTAAAAGCGTGGCTGTGTGTGAGCAGGAACTTAATGAAATCGCGGCTAACTTTGTCCAAAGTGATATGTTTGGAAATGTTTATGTAAACTGGGGATCGCCGGATCAGGTGCTCGGCATATTACAAGCCATGAAAGTCATGGTTCCGGAGTGGGATAGGCAACAAAGAAAGGTCATCTACAACCTCATAAGTAAGTCAGACGACAAAACTTTAAAAAAAGTCAAGGATGTTAAAGCCGTTAAGTTAATTAAGAAGTGGCGCTCCCATATGATCCGCGTGAATACTTTTGGCACCCCGTATCTAGACGCCATCTCCCCGATCACCGGAAGACTCCATCCAGACATCAACCAGATCGGAACGGAGACAGGAAGGCCCGCAAACCACTCCAAGAAGGGGTCGGTAAATTTCCTTAATATCCCAAGGGATAAGGATTACAGGCATTGTTTTACAGGGGCTCCTGATGAAGTTGTGGAGACCGATGACTACTCCGGATGCGAACTTAGGATCTGGGCCGAGCTCTCAGGAGATCCACACTTGTGTGAGGCGTTCCAGAGAGGTGTGGATGTGCATTGCTACGTAGCTACTAAGCTGTTCCGGAAAGAGGTAACAAAAAAAGACAAGGAGCGGACCCTCGGCAAGACGCTTACCTTTGGCGCTGCCTATGGGATGTCTGCCAAATCATTAACAGAAAAGCTAAATGGGGACGGCTACCCTATAACTTTAGATGAGGGTAGAGGGCTTTACAGGAGTTATGAATCCGACTTCGCCGTCGGCCTGGGGTTCCTGCGACAGGCAGGCGAAGAAGCTTTGTCCGTGGGGTTTCTGTGCAATCTCATGGGTAGAAGAAGATACTGGATTATCCCGAACTGTGCGGATATAGAAAAGTATCCACAGGGAAGAGACGACCCTGCTTATAAGGGTAGGATGTCAGGCATTAAACGAGAGGGGGGAAACTTTAAGATTCAGTCGGTGAACGCTGATATGACCAAGTATGCAATGGTGCTTATCCGCCAGCACAAGAAGAAGTATGGCGTGAGGACAGAGTTCATGAACCAGGTCTACGATGAGATCGTGACCAGAACACATAAGGATGATTCTCCGGATTTTCATGAGGCAAAGGTTAAGATCATGCTCGAGGCCGCACATTATTACCTTCATAACGTACCGATGGAGGTCGAAGGGCATGTAGGTCCAACCTGGACCAAGTAGGAAAACACAGTATAGAGAGGGTTAACACATGACTAACGAGCTACTGTACTTGGGTTTAGAAAACAAACTTGTGCGCATGAAGGAGTACGAACAGTTCCTGGTAGCTTATCGTCGATGGCGAGAACGGGAAAAACTGATCGGTGCAAGTAAACTAGAAACGTGTCTTAGGGAATACTGTAGAAAGGTAGGGTTTTTAGAGGTTTATGACCATATCGTTGGCTACAACAGAGCCCGCAAAGAATTCCGGGAGTATATCACAAAACACCAGGGTAATCTCACTCTCCGGGTAGAAATATTCGGTCCCATTAGTAAAGACACCCCCTGGACGGAACGGTTTGGAAGATTAGAGATTCTGCTTTTCAGGTTTTACATGTCGTTTTATAAGCCCACTCCTAACATGAAGCTGAAAAAGGCTATCTCATCTAAGAAAATAGAAGCGTTTCTTGAAAAAGAACAACTGTTAGATCTTAAAGATATCTTTAGGATCCTTATCCGCGTAACGAATAAGGATCGATTTGCGTCATTAACTCTTGGAAAAACTGCCTCCCCCACTACCAAGGACTCCGACCCTATTAGGGTGACGCCAGAACCCCCTCTGGAGCCCCCTTCCTTCGACCAAGTGCGTTCTGCTCCTGCTTATAAGGATACCCCTGTGTCGAAAGTCTATGACGAGAAGGTGCTGGGAACCCCCGTTAGCACTAAGTCAGCAGTATATACGGGCACTGCGAAGACACCTTTATATCTCATTGCTTCAGATGATCCGCTGCCTGATATACTGGTTGAAGAGATTAAGTTAAAAGCAAAGTTTTATGGCATCCTGCCTACGTTTATCGATCCTTCTCTCCATAAGCATTTTCTTGACCCCGCGCGTCATACGCATTTTGAGGGGGGTGTAAAGACTTTCCTAATGATTTTCATCTGTGTACCTAGGGAGTTCGATAAGGAGATCAAAGATCTTCTTGCGATGAGGGAGTACAATAGGTTAGATGTGACGATTTTCCCAAGTTTCAGCGCCCTAATAGAAAGGAGCCCCATCATTGAGACTAAAAATAGTAAAGAGCCAGTATGAAAAAGGCATGATTCTATCCACTCACGACATCACTCTTCCGTATCTGGGTCCGATGTGTTTTATGATGACCCCTGATGAGGGGGAGCGTGCCAACCTGTATTACATAAAGAAAAAAGATCTGGTGTCATTCGAAGGAGGAGACGGCTGGCGTAGAGGAGTGCCGCTGGACTATTACTGCTGTTATAAAGTTAAGTTAACTTCGCTGGATAGGTTTCTAGGTCTGGATCTGGATGCCAAAATTCAGCGCACCCTACCAAAGTTTAAACATTGGATCATCTCGCAAGATACCTTCCTGGGAGAACTTCTAGGCTCCCGCCGTCGTGTAATTTTCCCGATTACTTGGGCATAAGACTACTGTGTAGAAAACTATCTAACCTTTAATATGGCTCTACAAGGATGTAAGGCAAGCAAGGAGGTTTATGAGGGCTGCAGGGATGTTTATTGTTTTAGTTGTGGCATACACACTTGTGTGGTTTTTAGGGACAACTGGACTGTTTATAGCCCGCGCGGGGCACGCCCCACACATGAATATATGGACGGCTGTCGTGTTGGGGGTTTTTACAGCGATCTTACATATTGTTATAGGATTTTTAGTTGGCTGAACAGGAGGCCTATGTTTACAAGAGAAAGCGTTTACTGCATAGAATGCGGCGATTTCCATCCTAATGAGATCCCCCATAACGTAGCACACCCCCATTACCATAAAACTTTTTTTAAAAAGCAAGGGAGGTTCCCAACCTGGAGCGACGCGATGTCACACTGCACCGAGGAGATGAAACTAGCATGGAAGACAAGCATGACAAGGGTACGAAGGTCATCAGGACTTCTGATGGATTGAAAAAAATAGCCTATCCCTGTCCCATATGCGGGAACAGGCCAAAAATAATGGAGCTCGACCGCACAACACTTGAAGATCAGGCCTTTATCACTGACAGAGCTGTCTACTGTCTTAAGTGCGACACTTGGCCGGTAGACGACGCGGGAGGGTATTATACTCTGGAGGAATGGAACGAGCGCGCACAGTATGCTTATAAGCTGTTACATAAGGTAAAAGAATTAAAAACAAAGTTAAGGAAGGCTACATATGGAAGCAGCATTGCAAGATGGTAGCGCCAGGCTGCAAGTATATAAGTTGGGGGACAAACCGTTTCTGATTAACAACTGGAAGATGCTCCAGGCGAATGCGGACCCTTATACCGTTTACAATCGGTATGTTAAGGTATCTGAGGGGGTGGCGTCTATTACAAACGGGGAGGTGATAATTCGTTGCCCCATACCATTACCCTCAGGGTTTTATGTCATTACAGAGGAAAATGAGTTTGTAAGAACACCGCCTTGTGACGATTACAGCTGGACCAGATTCCCCGATGTGGACGCCGCATGCCCCGCACTGGAGAGGATGGATTGGACTACTTGGATTGGACAGGCAGAGGTCTTGAGGATCATAGAGTTTACAAATTATGCTCGCAAGAATAGCCGTAGTGGGGAGATAAACGTGTTCATCCGTGGAGATAAGATGTCCATGATTGGTGGCGAGGAACAGTGGCTTCAGCTACCATGCACAATCCCTGTAAAACCCTCTGGGCTTGTTTTTAGTGCATATAATCTTAAGCTGGCTTTTACCGAGATGTTGCGGTACGATGCTGTTCAGATTGGCTATGACAACGTCAGCATGTATAAGCAACCACTCGTCATAGGTCTGGATTGGGGTCATTGTGCGCTCTGCTCAGCAGGACGGTAATGAAAGAAGACGTCAGGTAAGTGCAACCAGATTAGGGTCGCTACTGGAGATATCTGTCATAGAGAAGGGCCTTGAGTCCACACTTACGGATGTCTCTGCAGAGGTTGTCAACTATTGCAGGGCTGTCGCAGGCGGATACGGAGAGTATATAAGAGGAGATTTGGAGGTATACGATGTCATCAAACGTGTATACATTCTGGGGCTACGACAAGGTAAGAAAATTGAATCAGAAAGAATAATTAAACAAGGGGGTTCCCTATGAAACTATATTGGCTCGCTGCATTTTATGTCCCAACTGAGGATGAGCTGGAGATGTCCGCCCCGACGGTCTCCTGTGGGACCATGGGGGCGCTACAACTTCTTATTTGAACGCAGCTCAACTGGTTAACGCCACTTCTTCTATTTTAGGATGACTTATGAATGAATTACTGACATTGAAAAGTGTCTTTGTAGCACCTCACTACATCGAAGAGTTGGGGTGCGACGGATTGACGGCAGAGGAGATCGCACTAAGTCTAAATACCAACGTCAAACATGTTCGGCAAAAACTTAGAGAGGGCCAGAATGAAACGTTGAAATCATTGAAGTCTGCGGTCAGCACCTTGAAGAATATCAACGGTGTAGAGTACGAGGAGTTTTTTCTATCCACAGCAGCTGCCAAGTTCTTTGTGGCGCGGTATGAAAACGAAATGGGCAACGCGTATCTGGCGTACCTCCTGTCTCTAGAGAACGCTTTTGAACTCCTGAATAACAGGATGAGATCCGCAGGACTCACATACAATGATGTTATCTCCATACTGGAAAATAACTATGCTCTCTCTCAAGATCGAAACCGTATAGAAGAAAAAGTACATCTCTTGGAGGCTGATAAAGAAACTCTGTTAGAAGCCAAAAAGAAACTGGATGCGTATGAATCAGACGCTCTCAGACCTATTACGTACTTCCAACTCCAATCGCTGGATAACTTTATAAATAAAAAGATACGCGGGTGGGGCGCAAAGTCAAAGAAGAAAGTGTATCGCATGATATGCTGGAAGTTCGAGCTACTTAACGAGTCTGAACTCCCCCGTAATAGGCTTACTGAATGTGTAGACTACGTCTGCAGCCTAAGCCACTGGGAGGTCGCGGACTGGTACGAAGATCCCGTAGCCAGAACGGCATTCGAACAGCATCTTAGGCAGCGCGGCTCTGATTCATAGGGAGGTATCTTGGACAACACATTCGACAAGATGTTCTACCAAGAGGGTTCCCTTATCGCAGGTATCGACGAGACCGGTGTCAGCGACATTGCCGGCCCCCTCGTTGCCTCCTGCGTAATTTTACCCAAGATAGACATCCAAAAAGACGACCTGAGGATCTTCGACGTCAGCGATAGCAAAGACATTCCCGAAAAGTACAGAAAACGCCATGCTGAGGTTATCTGGCAGACGGCCATAGCGATTGGCATTGGGGAGGTACAACCGGCTGAAGTTGATTATCTTGGTTCAGTAGGTGCCACCAAACTAGCTATGTATCGCTCTATAGCCGCCTGTAGTACAATCGCCAAGGGAAAGACTATCCGCCCGGACTACCTAATGATAGATAAGGTGGCACATCTTCAGATTCCTGTTAAGATAAGACAAATACCCATAGAACAGGGTGACGCCAAGAGCCTGTGCATTGCAGCCGCAAGCATAGTGGCAAAGGTTTATAGGGATGAGATCATGATAAAACTTCATGAGCGCTTCCCGTATTACAATTGGGTGTCTAACAAGGGTTACCCATGTGAGGCCCACTTTAAGGGGGTGGACGTTCACGGCGTACAGGTAGGCATCCACCGTATTAAGCGGTGGCCATTTATAAAAAACCCCTCTGTTGAAGAGGATCACGCCAGGTGGGAGAAACGACGAAACCTATGGAAGAAAACAACAGCAAGGCTGCTCCAGATGGAGGCGGACAGCAATCTCTGGTGCTCAAGACCTCTCTCATAAAAACACTTAGGGAGCTGCAAACTCCTTATCCAGAAGGCGATCCCACCCGAGGACTTGTAGATACCCTTATTTCCGACGTCCAAAGAGAAACAAACGAAACTCTTCTTTATCACAAAATAAAAATACTAAACGAATTACTCCAAGGGGAACTCCAGGAGACACAAAGATGATAATGAAATACATTATCGCTAACTTACATCTTCTTTTGTATAAGTTGGAAACTATTTGGAATAAGGATTGTGAAGAACATAGGATTATAATTATCACCTCTTGTTTGGGGGAGGTAATCTATGTAGGCTGCACATGCAATGCCTCATTTTGGGAGAAGGAGTTACATGGTGGGTATGGAGCAAGCAGGCTGGATGAACGAGCAGGCAGACAAAGACTTAGAGAAGGTGCTTAGATACCGTAACCTGATTTATGCAATCATTGACTATCTTAAAAAGGAAAAAGATCACGAAGGAACTACTGCCGTAGCATCTCCATCCGACATATTAGATAGGGTCTACGGCTTGGCGCAAGATATCCCAGACGTAAAGGAGCGTATAGTATCATGATCACCGAGGAAAGTGATGTTATGTATCTCTTCAAAGATGGTGGGGAAATCCTCAAGGTGCACTTCCTTGACTCCTACATTTTCATGTTTGGAGAAGACTACCAGCAGATGTTCACACGAGGCCCTGGGAAAATCCCCCCACCTAATCTCTTCCAGGCATACCCCACCTTGGAAAGAGTGCGTGCAGATGCACAAATGTATGTGGAGGGTATTACAAATAAAGAAAGGTTACTCGAAAACATTGACGCGTTGTACACCTTGAGAAAACTTGACAAAACAGATGTGCAAACACTTAAAAAATTTGTAGCACAACTAACCCCAGATTGCTCGCCCGACTCTGTAATAAAACAGTTAATACTCTGTGGATATGAGAACATAGCCGGGGCTATGAACTTTAAAGATGAGCACCCAGAGTTCCTTCGTAGCTGTAACACGTTCTACAAGTTCGTCTGTGAGAGCAGACAGTTCTTCGAGAACAAAAAATAATGTAAATTCCTGCCTGACACATTTTCAGCTATCCTGCTACAATTAGCTGAGTACATAAAAGGAGACTCATGAACCTAAGACCAGAAGCCAAATTTATATCCCGGTGCGCCGACCGCCGGGAGAATAATTCTGAGCACCTGAAGGTGATTCGGGACTGGGCGACACGTTGGTTTGAGCAAGGACGCCTTAACCAATTTGAATTCGAGTATCTCCAGGTTAAGCTTGATGAAAAAGAATACTACCTTGAGGAAGAAAGACGGAAAAAGTTTCAGGGATGGCCTCACATTATACAGAGGGCCGAACGTATTAAGAGAGACGAAGAGTCCCGTCAAAAGTCACACCTTCGCATAGTCAACACCGCCACCGACAGCTCTGACCCTCAGATCTGATAGCGTGGCGGGCATCTATCTTCTTTTTATTTTATATTACATGATGTTATAGTGGCAGTTTGCACAAGCCAAAAATCTTCATTATACTGATAAAGACCTTGGAGGTAATAAATGGCAAAAGAACATGGACTTATGGAACATAAAGGGAAGACGATCCCCAGAAAGGTTAAGAGCCTGGCAGATCGTATCCGCAAGGAACAGCCTGACAAGAACGACGAGTACGCCTACCGCACGGCCTGGGACGTATACCGCAGCCACACAGCTGAGGGGGAGAGCTACCCTAACAAATCCCCAGAGTCCGGCCTGGCACGTGAAGGCGGCGGCACAGGACCCCTCTCCAAGACCAGTAGCGTTAACTTTTGGGATGGGTTCGAGAAAAGAGCTGCCACTTTAAGAAACCTGCTCGCACGCGCTGGAGCTAAGGAACCCTCCCTTAACTATAGCACTATGCTCAGCTCCGCCGAAAAGGCTATCAGAAGTAAATCACAGAGCCCCGCCGCGCTCACATATCGAAGAGGCGTCCCCTCCTATACAAAACCAGGAGTGATCCCCGCATAAAATCCAGGGGAACTTTAAGCTCCCCGGGAAACACCTCGAAGGTTGTTTGGCATTTTCTACACCCATCTTTACATCAGCTAAACACACAAGTCAAGAACCTATCCGAATCGCTGAAAATATTGCCCTGTAACATTTTTAAGGAGTTGTCTTAACTTTGGTATAAGACTTATGAAAGAATAACGCCTAGATTCTCTCATACTCGTGTCTCTTCTTCTTTCTTTTACTTATCACGTATAACTCAGCCCCGCCGACCCTAGGGGGTTTTCACCACATTCAGTATAATCCTGAACTCCTTAATAAGATTGTTATATACAGAGCATAGGTTTAGGATGTCTTCTATGGTTTGTTTGCCAGGAGGGATCCTGTTAGAAAAATTTTCATCAACATCTATGGAGATAGACAACATCTCGAAATCTACACCGATGTCCATTCCTAAAGTAGAGTTGGCTAAATTCTCTCTTATAACCCTTTCATTATCCTTTCGGGAAAACATTATTAACATATGCGGATTGATCATGCGAACATGAGTCGGATCTATCATGTAGTTGTCGTGACGGGGATAAGGAGCATTTATGTGCACAGTCGCCTCACTGCGGCATACCCTGTAAAGCTCCTTCATAATTCCAAGGAACTTTCCGGAGGTCTCTCCCATATGCTCCAGGGAATGATTGAACAATACCTCAGAAACAGAATTGTCTTTCCACGGCCAAGGTAAATCTTCAAGATCGCATAGCAGATCAGGTTTACCACACTTGTCGACGTTAACGAATCCCTCTATTTTATGGTGCCCGCAGCCCAAATTAAGTTTCATGTGTTCTCCTTTAAATCACGTATAACTCAACCCCGCCGATCCTATGCCACCTTCGATATCGAATGTAAATCGTTTGCTCTTGCCATGAAAGACATCCGAAGTAAGCTTCGCGTACAGGAGGCTATGAAAGAAATCATCCGGATCCGAGGGCCTGTGGTCGAACTTAATCTCCCTTTTGTATTCGACGTACTCCGCATAGATCCCCAGGATGTCCTTGGCAAACGGTTCGAACTCTGCCCATTTGGGAAATTGGACAAAATGGTTTTTCATGTCAAAGAACAGCTCAGACATCATAAAGTTGCGGTGCAAGTGATACCTGAACCCTATATGGTCCCATTTCATCTTTTGTTTTAGCTTTGGAAGGTGCTGATACTGCACAACACGTCTTGGCCCCAACAGCCGGACAAGATGGTTGTTCACGCCCCATCCATGCCCCCAGTCGACCCCTACGAGCTTAATATCCAAAGCGTTGGAAATCCTGGCGATGTCCTTGACGATGTAGTCGGGATCGATCTCCTTGCCCATGTACTTCTTGACCATGAAGGTCTTCCATACCCTCTGGTTGATGTAAGCTCCTATGGTGAGCACCGTGTAGGACGCCGTCCTGATCTTTCCGGTAGGGGACCTTTCCGACCCGTCGTTCCCTTCGCCCCAGTCGACGCCGGCGGTGAGCTGGAACTTCCTTGCCTCTTGCATTATGGCGTTCAGGTTGGCGGGGTTCCATAGGGAGTAGTCCGCGCAGCACTCTATGATCTCGTCCCTGGTGATAGGTTTGGAGGCAGAATCGTAGGATAACCCAAGGACTTCGTTATAGAACTGACCGAGTGGGTAGTTGTCTCTTTTCCACAGAAGCTTGATCCATTGTTCGTACAACCCGCAGATCCATGGAACCATGAGCTGTGGGATCCGATACCCCTGGATCGGGGCTCCTGGTCGGAAGGATACCCAACGTCCATCCTGGGAGGGGTAAATGGGCTTCTGGCAGCCTTTGCAGACCGGACCAGGCGGAAGCTTGCCCGAGGTATAGAAGTCTGTAGGAGCCACGTTTGTCTCATCCAGGAAGTTGTTCTTCCCACAGTGCTGACATTTGACGACCCACTCGTTCTGAGTTGTGGACGCCCAATAAATTTCAATAGGGTTATCATGGCTCTTTGGCGTGCCGGACATGATTATTCGTGCATCGGGAAAATGGGAGGTGCACTCCATAATAACCGGGATCTCAGAGGTCACGAAATCCTGTAATTCATCAAGACAATTATGTATTACAAGGTTATTTGCCAAAAAGTTAAAGTTTCTCGCCATCGTAATATCATAGACAGGAGTCCGTCGTCTAGACGGGACCTCCGCAATTTCAGCTACTGGAGACCAAAACAATCCAGGAGAGACTTTAATACCCATGTCATGATCTTCAAGAGTGTCCAAAACCACCTTGGCAACGTCACGAGACAGTCTGCAGTTGTCTACGAGCATAAACCCATGGGCTTGCTGATATTGACGGAGTGATACCATACCAGTGCGAAACCGCTCTTGTAGACGTTTGCGTACGTCCCTTCCTAAAACAGGAACCATGTCATCTTTAGTCTTTCCCAAAGCGTAAGTATTTAAGAGGGCTCTTGCCTTAGAAAGGGCGGCCTCTTTTCCCGGTACGCACTTGAGCACGGAAAGAATCGCAGACAGGGACTCATAGGTTCTGCAAGAAGACCTATACTGCACCCTCTTGGAAATGCCATTTTTCGGATGACTTTTATACAGTTTTACGGATGAAGCACCAAGCATCCTCATCAGAGTTACAAAGTCCGAGGATAAGCTCTCGCTAACCGACGTGTAGCTTAATGACACTGCTAAGGGGGACTTCTTATTCTCGGGATTGAAGCTCGAATGAATGCACCCGTCAGTTGCAAGCAGGGCTTCGAGCAGCACTCTTCCACAAGTGTGATCTAGCCTGTTTAAAAACGGTATGCTTTTATCTTCGATGCCCTGCCCTAAAATTCCCGCTCTCTCCAGCAAGTTCTCGCATTCTTGATTTACATAGTTATAGTAAAATATCCTTTTTTCGTGAATACGCCTGCATGCTAATTCCGAGTATCGATAGCGGTCGTTTACGGAGTATTTTAATCCTAACCTGTCGGACACGCTAATCATTTTTTCGTACAAGGCGTCATCCGTTGTCCCAAAGGATACGTGGTCTGCATCATGGTGACACCCGTCTCCCAAAAGACAACCGAGGAAAAAAGTTTCATCCTCGGTAAAATCGGAACTCTCGGCGAAGGGGATCCTGCCCTCAAGCACATAGTCACCTAGAGCAAGTTCATCAGCCCGCCTCCATCCATTCCATGTTAGAACAGGGTGGTCCCCTGTAACGGTGACCACCCTACCTGTTTTACTTCGTATACTAAGAAGTCTCCTTCTCCCTGTGCACGTTTTTATGGCTTTTCTAACAACATCGTACTCGACTGCCCCGGTGGACTCATTCCAAGTCAAGATTTTTTTTCCAACAAGCTCTTGATACACATCTTCAATTTTTACTTGTCCTATACCTTCCACAAAGATACGTGTGTCTCCGTAAGTACATAATATCTTTGCCGAAATACCTCTAGTCCTGTCGGCAGACCTAAACGCCGAGCGCAGGAAGATGTAGGATCCGTTCGTGAATCCCTTCTCAAACACCTGGTAGGAGACGCTACTGTCCTGGAAGTAGCGCTTGATCAGGGGACTTTTATCGATCGCAGGACGCAGCTTCTCATTGGAGAACTGCCTGGTCTGCATGTGTGATGGCGATACGTAGAGACTTTTGTTGTACGGCTGTACCACGGAGGTTACTGTGAGGTTATTTGCCAGGAATGTAGTCTTTTCAGTCTGTCTGGCGTTCTTCAGCAGGATCTGTTTATCATCCCTATCGTAGATCGGCCGCAGGTAGTCCCTACCGGCAAAGGAGAACTTCCCTCCGTCGAGGTAGATCAGGTTATGGACGAAGTCCGACCTTCTGGCACGTACGATACGTCTGAGGGTGCCGTCTTCGTTCACCGCCCGCATCACTTTAGCTGCGCTCTTTTGAGACACTATATCTGGTGTGTCATTGTATTCCCGGTCAGCCAACTCGGCGCTGCCTAATTCCTCTTCCTCGTCGTAATTTTCATCCCATTCTGGCTCTGTCATATTAACACCTTTTCTACGCTAAACAGGCGCGCCACAATGCCTGTGGATAACGGTTGATAAAACGCCAAAATTCCAATCCGCACTCTACCAGAAGGTGGTAATGTAGTTACGACTTATGTGTTATCAGTTTTAACTTACATATCAACTTCTTGCAACTATGTCATTCTGACAAAAAAACGACTCTACCACTATTACCGCTTCTGGGCGACAGAGACCTATGTAGGGAATCGAATCGAGTTTTACACGAATTCAGTTCATTCCCTCTCTATATGAAATATATATATATATATTGGTAGAGGAGGAAATATATATATATATATATAGTTAATAGGCAAATGATTTTGAGGGGTTCGGGCATCCCCAAAACTCTACCGAAAACCCTCGGTAAGCGGTAATAGAAGCGGAATGTTTTTGACGAAACCACTATACCCCCCTACCTAATATACTAATCTGATTAACTAAAGACGTGGTGCGCCAAAAATGTAAGTGGCGGATTGGACGAAATAGACGTAAGTATTTAGTAATCATTAGATAATACCTGCTGTGCCATAAGTGCTTAGCTGTATAAAAAATGTGCTTACGCCAATTAAACCACGCGCCACTGTGGCCAGCATGCCAGCTTATGGGCTGGCAAAGTGTACAGCCCGCCATATTTACATGCGACAGTTTTGTAAATGTATAAAAAACAGACAACTTGTTGGTAGACTGAATTTTTTTAAACTTTTTGCCAAGTAAGTTTGGCGGCGCCTTAATAGCACACTTGCATAATGTTTCTACATAGCAAAAAGGCGTAGTGCTATGCTTCATCGGCGTAGTACTATGCTTCAGTTTTGCGGGGTGGCGTTTAGTCGGTGTGACCTGTTGGCACGGCAGCGGCGATGTCGGAATCAGGGGTATCGAACTGGTCATCGATGAAATCAAACTCCATCTGGAGGGATTTGGCAAAGTCATGCTGATCCCCAGACCGGTGCTTCTCGTACTTGTCTGCCAAATTGGATACCTGGGAGATCCACTCACGCGCCTCCTTACCCGCCTCTGGGGTGTTTATGTTCAGGTAGGTCTTGGCCTTCTGAAAACTCTTGGTCAGAAGATACTGAAGAGTGTTGCTGACACTCACCTGGGCGGGAAGATCCAGCTCAGTCTTTAGAACCTCCATATCTTCCGTAAGAGCGGTGAAGTAAATTCTCCTTTCCCGCTCGGCACACAGCTTCAGATACTCTCTCCAATCCCTTCTAGTCATCCTACAAGGGTTAAAGAAAAAGCGCGAGTAGATATCAAAATGGATGTCCTTGTACATCCCGGAAAACTTTGCTGTCAGTACTCTCGTGAGTTCCGCAACTCCCATCTTCTTTATAAGAAGACCATTAGCAGTGATCTTCAAAACTGGATCTTGCAGAAGATCATACACCAGCTTAACGAGCGTTCCCTTAGAGTCAGTAGTAACTCCTGGTTCCCCGAGCCAGAGGTCTTCCACCTCAAGAACTCTCATATACTGCAGAAAATCAGTGCTGTAGGTTTTTTGTTCTATTTGAGTAAGGATATCCTTGGGTACTACCGAGTGGATGAGCTCCCACTGTTTATCTAGAAGGTCTTGTTGTACAGGGAATAGATGGTTAGCAACAAGGTTCGCGTTGACGGCTTTTATGTCGTCCAAGCCTTTTGTTGCCAGAAACCTAATGTAAAGTTCATAAGGTATCGCCATCAGTTAAATCTTTATGAATGAGCCTTTCTAAACAAGTGCTCCAACAGCATTAGCCCACCCTCATCCGTTAACCTCTCGACCTCTCTACCATCCTTTAACAGGATAATAGTAGGCGACGCCAGCACTTTATGGCGTTGCGGCTTAAGGGGGTCCTTCTTTATGTTAACAGTTTTTATTGACACTGTGGGATATTTAAAAGCCATATTTTTAAAGGATGTCTTCACTTTCTCCGAGTTTTTGTCATCTGGTGACCAATATAATATGATCACATGTTTGCGGTATCTCACTGGCGGTGAAGATTTAGAAGACTCAAATCCCTTCCAAAATGGTTTCATCTCACCGCCCATAGGTTAGGCAGGTTTAACTTCCTGAGACGCCCGTAAGCGCTCCAGGCCGTCAACAACCTCGATAAGTTTATGCATTGCCACCGCACAGGCTTCTTCCGGGATCTCTTTAATGCCTATCCTGCTGCCCAAAAGAGCGCTGGCTAGGTTAGAGATCGTGGCCTTGAAGTGCGGGATCTTCCCTACGAACTTGCTGATGTTGTCGGGAGAGACGAAATTCAAAGATAACAGCGCATCCACCGTCTGGGCACTATCTACATAGCTTGCCTCTTTAAAAAAGTTTCGCTTGATCTTAGCGGCTGCTTTCATCAGTTTGGCGGCTTTAGGACGTGCGCCAGCGATCTTCTCGGCTACGGTGGGAAGGAAGTTAAGGTTATGGATTTCTCCTTGACCATAGATCCTGCCATGTTCCAGGAGCGTGGCGATCTTTTCCTGTGGTGCTCCCAGGCACGTCAGCAGGAACTTCACCTGTGGTTTGGTAAGATTCGTGGCATCCCACCCAGCAGCTTGCGCGTACTTATCAAGTCCTTTTACTGAGTAAAGGTCATAGCCTGTTGGGATCACTTTCACAGGGCGATCGGTAAGGACGCTTCCTGCGGTTTTAACAGCGTAGTCTGCTGGAGAAGATGTAACTTCACCGAACTCTTCCATGACCACCCACTTCATCTCCTTGGGTAGCATATAGTATTTTTCAGGGGTCTTAGCGATACGCTTAAGCCCCATAGCGGGGTTGATCTTAAGGTTGTACTGGCGCCCCATAAGGTCCATAGCAGAGATCGTAAGCACGCCCGCGTCATCGCAAACGGTCTTGATGGTGATAGGTACGGTAGCGATCGCATGGCTCTGGTCGGGCTGATAAATAAAAGTCCCGGTCTGGCCTACTCTGGGATTGCTGTGCAGAGGCTTAAACCGGCTATTTTTAAGGCGTATGCCCCAGATCTCAGGTTGCATGGTAGACATGGTTTTTCCCAGGAACAGTTTAACCTTAACTGGTTCCTGATTAAAGTCGATGACCTTGGGAATCACCATACCCTCTACCGACACACCGTTCTTCTTTTTAACCGAGTAGTGGTCAAAATGGTCTGCCGATTCGGGTATTTCGGTATCGGTTCTTGCAAGCACGGCTCCAGGTGCGGGTGCGGGTGGAATGAGTACTTTCTCACCGTTCTGATCTACTTCGTTAATATCGTCCTGCACACAATCGGAGATGGTGGACAGGAACTTACATGCGCGGCCGCGATCGAGGTCTTCGAATGCGGGTGAGAACACCTTGTCGCTCGAAGACAAGAGGGAGTACTTGTTAGGATTCTCTCGCATGAGCATATAGATATTACGGGGGATGAGGTTATCAGCGCTGGGCTTAAACTCATTCATGTTTACGGGTTTAAGATTCGCCAGTTTGGTGCGCTTGGTGATGCGGGAGAGAACTTCGATATGTCCGTGTTTGTGGAATCCGACCAAGTACTTGGGGTTGGCTGAGAGCCATTCTTTGAGCTCTTTGCCGTCGATGTTATCAGATATAAGGTCGAGCATAGGATATCCCGCAGATGCATAGGCGTACCTGCCCAAGGATGGGGGGTAGACAGCATTCCACAGATTGGCGTCTTCAAATCTTCCGAGCCCACCATACGTTGGGTACTCCTCGATGCGGTCGAAGACCTGGTTTTTAGAGATAACTTCCTGCAGGTAGTCTGGTGTAAGAGGCAGGATCTTGGACTTAGCGATCATCACATCCATAGGGTAGAGTGTGAAGTCCTTTATGATAACAGGGACGATCACTGCGGACTCAGGTGTAGTGATTACAACTGACCCGGTAGACGTACCGTTTTCCTCATCTTTCTTTTGGAACTTAACCATGCAGCTAAGAGAGGCCGTTTGCGGGGCGCGTTCTCTGAGCTTTTGTATGATTTCTTCAGGCCAGGCATTAATGTCGCTATTGAGGCGAGTTAGCGCTCTGTCCTGAACCTCAGGTGCCTCTACAAATAAGTTGGCAGGAATAGTCATTCTGGGTGTCTCCCGCAAAATTTTACACGAAAACGCTCTCTTACATTACTTTAGTTTACCATCAAAGCCACTAGAAAATCCAGCCACAACGCCTCCAGGCGCAGCAGCCCCTGATAATATATTACCCTGTATCATCGTGGTTGCAAGCCAAACCGTTTGAAAAGACTGCTCTATAGCCTTGCAGATGGCGTCGATGAGCTGTCCGCTCTTGGCCTGTGGATTATTAAGGTCGAAATCTGGCAGGGTTAGCTTAGCCTTCCAGATATCAGCAATCCCGGAGGGGTTCTGCCCTTTTCCCGCTCCTTGAAGAGGGGTAGGAACGTTTTGGGCGTTTACAGGACCTGGGTTGACGGGAGATGCACCGCAACTTCCGGTATACTGCACACCTGTGAACTTAAAGGTCGACGGGAAGGCTGTAAACTTTATAGCTAGGGCATCGGCAAGTCCTTTTGTATATTTCAGTTGCTGGGGGCTGTTTTGTTTAAAGCTGAACGGCTGCATGACATAAGGGCTTCCTTGCATCAAGCCCCCGTTGCCCACCCCAGCCCAAGCACCTACGCCGGCGCCGGCCACAACAAGAGTGCCCCAGGCAATAGAGTCCTGCCAGGTTTTCCACCCGGAGGTGACTTTTGCGAATAGGGCATCCAGGTACTCGATGGCTTCAGGACCCAAAGGCATAGATCGGAAG
>Ga0209777_10002883_pt1 | contig 21929 bp, 21 predicted proteins | sample FrelakmetHBP12HB_FD_187147 | JGI IMG/M metagenome (GOLD analysis project Ga0209777, IMG submission 187147) | Freshwater lake sediment microbial communities from the University of Notre Dame, USA, for methane emissions studies -HBP12 HB (SPAdes)... | ecosystem: Environmental > Aquatic >...
GCGTAGAATGGTTGCGCGGTGGACAGGTTGCATGACCAACTGTCCGAAGACCTGCCGGTACTCAGCCAGCTGAGTCTTGCTCTCGCGGGTCTGTTCATCGTAGAAGGTCGGCAGGATCCCGAGCACCTTGCCCTTCCACTCCTTTTCGTTTTGCATGGTAACCATCATCTCGGAAATCTTACGAGCTCCGTCGGCAGACAGGAACTCGGTGGCTGCCGGGACCAGCACCAGGTCGGATGCCCAGATGGCACGTTCCTGGATACCGCCCACGCTCGGCGCGGTATCGAAAATGATGTAATCCAGGTCTATACCGTTCTTGATCAACGGGCGAAGCTGGCCAGCGATGTAGGAAAGCGGGCGGCCTTCGGCGTTGATCTGCGCCTGGGAGGCATTCGTCGAAATATCGCCGGGGATCATCCACAAACATTCACGCGCTTTACGCAGCCACTGTTGGACAGTGATCACGCCGCCAGGCGGAGGGGTGAGCAGATAGTACGCTCCTGGCTCAGCTCTTATTCCCAGGGAGATGGCAGACTGGCCTTGAGGATCCAGGTCGATCAACAGCACTTCCTTGCCCTGTAGAGCCAGACCATGTGCCAGGGAGACGGCAGTAGTCGTTTTTCCAACGCCACCCTTCTGGTTTGCGACAGCGATCACTGCAGTCATGGATTATTCCTTGCTAGGATAAACGGAACGGAGTTGCAAAAATTTACGGACGCTGGTTGGGTCGAACCGCCAATCGGCCCTGGGACCATCACCGATCTTGTAACCAATGATTTTGCCCTGACGGGCCAATCGACGGATGGATTCCTCTCTGAGTTGGAGATAGCTTGCTACCTGTGCGCTGGTCCATAATTTCTCAGGTAAAGTGTTGCTGGCGAGCATCTGCTTGTTCCTTTCGTGGCGATGAATCTACGTGGATTGGATTATGCTTGTCAGCGCAGTGTAGCATTGATGTACGAAGTTTGTCAAGTTAAATAGCGTACATGGTAAATAGAGTACATATTCGATAAATACGTATAATTAGCATAATTATCGAGAACCGCAATTTCACCTATTATGTGAACCTTTATGTTTCAACCTCGTATTAGGTATAAATCACTGAACAGAAACGATTTATCCTAAGAGTTGAAATGGCGAAAACAATGTGATGTGAAAACGGAATGGATTTGTTCAGTGACGAGCAATTGGCATTAGGGATTCAACACGGTTGTGCCGATGATCTGAATCTGCTGATCGAGCGGCACCATGACCCTCTGCTGGGATTCCTCTATCGGATCACGGGTGGTGACCGCGCTTTAGCAGAGGACCTTGTTCAGGAAACGTTCCTGCGCCTTCTGAGTAAAATTGACTCCTATCGTTACCCGCATCCCCTTAAACCATGGATTTACGCCATTGCAGTCAATCTCACCCGAGATCACTATAAACAAGCTGAGTTTCGTCACACAGATTCAATGCCAACCCAATTTGAGATCTCCGTTGCCGGTACACCGGAGACAGAGTTAGCAACTAACGAAGAAACACAACAAGTGATAATCGCAATGAAAAATTTATCTTTACTCCAGCGGGAAGTTATCCTGCTACGTTATTTCCATGAGCTCTCGTTGGAGGAGATCTCCCGGATATTGCAGGTACCGGTAGGAACAGTAAAGTCACGTCTTAGCTTGGGTCTACAGCATTTGAAAGAAAGCGTAACGGCTGAAAGATGAATGATGAAGAATTGCTTGCCAAATTGAATGAAGATGCCGGCTCGCCGGAAGAAGCAGCAGATCTATTACCGGTCATTCACAAGCTGCAGGAATGGAAAGCATCCCCACCTACTGTTCTGGAAACAACCCAGCTGACCGATTTCTTAAGCCGCATCCTGAAAGCGCGTCGTAATAGCACCGTCGCTTACCGGTTGTACTTAGGATGGCTGGTATTATGCAGCCAACTGCGTGTTGTTCAGTATGAAATATGGGCAGCCTCGGCCATAGTGATGGGGTTGGGCACACTGGTAACGCTGGGTTATTCAATATCTAATGCGACCGATGTAACGCTGCCTTTCGTGCTGTTTGCACCAGTCGCAGCGGTTGCGGGGATTGCCTTTCTCTACGGACCCTCAGTGGATCCGGCATTGGAAATTGAATTAACTACTCCCGTTTCTCCACGCCAGGTCCTGGTGGCCCGGTTGGTGCTGGTCTTTGGTTTCGATCTCATTATTGGCCTGGTGGGAAGCGCCGTCCTTTCATTCCTGCGGACAGATATTTCGTTCTGGCCGCTGGTATCGGCATGGTTGGCCCCGATGACATTTTTGTCTTCGCTGGCATTTCTTATGACTACATTGACCCTAGATCCGAGCGTGAGTCTGCTGACCTGCCTCGGGCTTTGGATTCTCGAGAATCTGACCCGCCTTGTCCCTGGCATCCACGTGCCATTTCCCATCCCGGATCCGACATCAACTGCGATTCATCCATGGCTGTGGCTATTTGCAATATTGTTGAGTGGCGCGGCATTGTGGTTGAGCGGTGGAGAGGAACATTGGTTAAGGAAGCCGGCATGAAACTACCCAATCCGATTTTGTGTCGGATCAACCTAAAGCTTACCGGCTGGTGGCCGGCGGTGGTCAGCGCCGTCCTCATGGCTGTTTTTTTCGTCTTGGAACTCCCCATGGCAGGATCCGGAGATCCATTCGTAACTATGTACGCCCAACGTGCGGTGGAAACGATCGCACCGCTACTCTTTGCCGTCCAAGCGGCATTCCTGCTCGGTCCGGACAATGAACCAGCTCTCGAGCTGCTTCTTTCCTACCCGAAGCCACTGTCGCGTTTGTTTATTGACAGGCTGTTATTGGTGACCGGGATGCACCTGGCGGTTGCCCTCGCCGCCACCCTGGTCTTCGCCTTCACTTGGCATGCAGAGAACTTGGCACTCGCCATGGTCCGCTGGGTGGCAGCCGGGATCGTCCTGGGAGGCGTGGCGATCTTCACCACCCAAGTCACCCGCCAGGGGGTATACGGCACCCTGCTGGCAACCCTGTTGTGGGCTTCCAGTCTGTATGGCGGCGACGGAATCCTAAAGCGGTGGAATTGGTTCTGGCCCTTCCACGTCTATCTGCAGCCGGAAAAATTCGGGCTGGGGATCTACCTGCTCAACCGGCTGGCCCTGGTCGGGGTTGGCCTGGGATTGTTCCTGCTTGCGATGAGGTTCCTGGGCGACGAAGACCGCCTGTTGGGTACCCGATAAGAAAGGGGAATTATGAAAACCTTGTGGCAGATATTCGGCATTGCCCGGACCGAGTTCCGCTTTGGACTGCGGCGCGGTGGACCTGTGGTCACCACGCTTCTGATCGGGCTGACCTTCGGAGCAGGCCTTCTGATGAACCCATTGGGCAATGTGTCTATAGAAAAAGATTATCTTCGCCAGCTTTTACAGAACACGACGGTGATCGAGCGATGGGCAGCAAAAGGTATTACCATGGACTTTTTCCATCGAGTCTCCGCCGGTTCAATAGCGGGAATAACCGTGACCTCCGTCCCAATGATGTGGCTGACTCTATTACTAACTTCCTTCCTGTTATTACCGGCTGCAACGGCTGCCAGCCTGCCCGCCGACCGTAAGTTTGGCATGGCAGAGTTGCTGCACAGTATGCCAATCAATGGGGGAATCTACCTAGCCGGAAAGATCCTGGGTGTCGGCATGACAGTGATGTCGATCGGCTTGATCCCGCTGGGATTGTTCTTCGGCGTGCTCGAAGGTATATTCTTGGATGCCTTCCAGGTGGGGATACCCACGGAGATGCTGACCTTTTTTTTCAAATTTGCCCTACTGGATGGACTACCAATCCTGGGCTTTGCGCTCACGGTTGGCATCCTTGCCGGGAGCGTTTTTCACTCACGGCGGGCAGCTGTGTTTCCAGGCCTTTTGGCTGGGATCCTCAGTATCTTATTGTGGCTGGCCGCGTTCGGCGTTCCGGCCCAGTTGAGTGGACAAATGGATTTGGCCGCCTATTATCTGGTTCAAAATTATCACTCCGTTGCCCTGGACACTCTGGACAGGCTGACAGAATCTGTACCTATTTCCCTGCTCGGAGAAGGCGCACCCGTGATAGGGATCGGTCGGGTTTTATTGATGTATCTTATTCTTGCTATCATCCTGATCGGCCTGTTTGTCCTTGCCCGTTTGTGGCTGAAATGGAAGGAGAACTTCTGATGCAAACCATTCGTCAGGTCTTGGCTATCGCCCATACAGAATTCCGCTTCGCTTTCCGGCGCGGCTCGGTGGTAGCTGTGACTGCCATCATCGGTTTGCTCGTCAATGCAGGAATATTGGTTGGACCGTTCGCCAGCCTATCCGCGTGGGTAGCGAACTCAATCATGACCCCCGAGAAGATTCAGAAATTGGCCTCCTTCGGCTTGACCGTTGCTGAATATGCCAAATTCCTCCGTGAGGCCTTGAGCGACATGTTCGTTGCTACCACGATGCTGGCCTGGTTCGGGATCTTCCTCGCCTTGCTGTTTCTGCCTATTGCCACCTCGTCGACCATCCCAGCGGACCGACAGTATGGTGTATCCGATCTGCTGCGCAGTACCCCTATCACCGGATTCGACTACCTTGCAGGAAAGATCCTCGGAGTGCTTGCCATGGTCCTCCTGATCGGAGCCCTCATGCTCGGCCTCTTTTATGCCATCACCGAGATCACGTTATTCAGCACGCTCCACTATGGATTGTCCTATGGTACGGACCTTTTCTTTATGGAACTTACCCTTCTGGATGGCCTTCCTATACTAATTTGGGGAACGACCGTTGGCGTTCTGATCGGAATTTTTTTCCGTACCCGGCGGGCGGCCATCTTTCCGGGTTTCCTGGCCGGGGTCGCCAGTCTGGTCGGTTGGGCTTTTACTTTCCGGGCGCCGAGACATGGCATCTTCGGAGGGATGACAGATCTGGCTCATTACTACCTGGTACAAAATTATCATTCTTCCGCAATTGAGTTGGAATGCCGCCTGGGGGGACAGGATGCCAACTTGCTCAATATCGCAGGTGCGCCCCATGTGGGGTTTGGACAACTTGCCCTGATGTACCTGGTCGTGATCGCCGCATTGGTGATTCTGGTCACCCTTGCCCGCCTATGGTTTCAATGGAAGGAGAACTTCTAATGATCACTGTCTCGCAACTCACCAAAACCTACGGGAATAAAGTACAGGCACTCCGCGGCGTGGATCTAGAGATCGGGACCGGCATGTTCGGTCTGGTCGGTCCCAACGGGGCCGGCAAGACCACCCTCATGCGCATCCTGGCCGGGCTGCTGCGGCCCACATCCGGAAATGTGAGCGTGCTCGGCAACGATGTCACCACCAGCCGCGGCAAGCTGGCAGTCAAGTCCGTGCTCGGATACCTGCCCCAGGAACTCGGCCTATATCCCGACCTGACCGCCATCGAATTTCTGGAATATGTGGCCGTTCTGAAAGGTATAACGGATAAGATCGAAAGGAAAAAACAGGTGGATGAAACCATTGAGCTGGTCGGACTGAGCGGGGACGCCCGGCGGAAAATGCGCACCTTCTCGGGCGGGATGAAGCGTCGGGTGGGCATCGCCCAGGCGCTGCTCCGCAAACCACAGCTCCTGATCGTGGACGAACCTACCTCTGGTCTCGACCCAGAGGAGCGCGTGCGCTTGCGCAACCTGCTGGCAGAGATGTCGGTGCGCTGCATGGTAATCCTTTCCACGCACATCATCGAAGATGTCAGCCAGAGTTGCAACGATCTGGCAGTGATCAACCTGGGAAAGGTGCTCTTTCGAGGCAGCCCGGGCGATCTCATTGCCCAGGCGCGCGGACGGGTGTGGAATCTGATTACTAGCGGAGAGCGTCCTGACTCTGACCTAACCGTGGTTTCGACCATGCAGATCCAGGACGGTGCTCAGTATCGCGTGATCGGGACGCCCTCCGAGGCGCATAAAGCCGTCTCTGTCGAACCAACATTGGAAGATAGTTATATTTGGCTGATGCAACAGTCGCGCACTTAAGGTCTCTCATTTGGCTGAACTTCCTGTGGCTATTGCAGGTTTAAACCCCCTTTTATAGAAAATGTTTATCTACTTGAATTATTATTAAGTAACCACCCGCCTTTCAGCGGGTGGTCATTTCTTATATGGGAATTTGAACTTTCCCTGATCGCGGTATATAAGGCGTGCCATCAGTGTTGAATAGCCATTTACCCTGTCCTCCGCGTTCATGATATATTTCAGCGCAATAGGCCAAGTCTTGCTCGGGTAAGAATTTTTTCCTTCCTTGTTGACTAATGACAGAGATTACTTCGCGCGCGATCCAACCGGAAATTGTAGTAGGGGGAATATGGTAGGCTTTTGCCGCAACACGCAAGCTAATAAGTTTACCTTTTAGATGTACATACTTCTTATACTCTGGAAAATCTTCCTTATGAAGACCAGTTGGTTGGCTGATAGGTTGCTGCTTGTGAAATTTTCGAATACTGGCTTCGCTCACGACAGTTTCTCCACTGATACTGGCAGCCTTGATTTCACCAGCCTCGATCATGCGATGCAGGCGAGCCTCACTGACCCCCAGTTGGTGGGTGGCTTCTGATGTTGAAATGAATGTGGGAAGCGCTGCCATTGCCAATCTCCTTTATGCTACAATTCCAGCGCCCCAAGATCCGGCGAGATTGGGGCACCCACCCTGTGCTGGTAACCAACCGGCACAGGGTTATCTGGTCAGATGATCTGAAAGGTAATCTGACCAATGTAAGGAGCGGGTGATGGGACTCGAACCCACGATATCTTGCTTGGGAAGCAAGCGTTCTACCACTGAACTACACCCGCGATAATGGAAGATTATACCAAATTATTACCGTGACAAAGGTGGGGCAATTATTGATGAACCAATGGTCATAATTGCCGACCGATTAATTTATTTGCCAGTTCAAAAAGTTCTTGCCCGGCATCGCCTTGCGGGTTAGAGATGCGTAAATATTGCAGGGCCAGATCAGTCATCTGGTCAGCCGTTTCAAGGGTATATTTCCTGGCTCCTTCAACCGCAAGCTGATCAGAAATTTTAGTTACTTCATTTGCTGAGATCGGACCATTGACCCAGCGTTTTGCAAAAGTTGCTTTCTTTTCGAGCCCGAATAGAACAGGCAACGATTTCTTACCTGTCACCAGGTCGGACTCTGTGGATTTACCTGTCAATGCAGAATCACCCCAAATACCAAGATAGTCGTCTTGCACCTGAAAGGCCATACCGAGGTAGTGTCCAAAATTACGATATGCCTCCCGGGTTGTTTCATCCCCACCTCCAAGCAGGGAGCCAATAGCACAGCACGCAGATATCAGACCAGCAGTCTTTCCAGCTACCATTGCCCAATAGTCATCCATAGTGAGGTCTGATCTTGCCTCATAGGACATATCAAGAAACTGTCCATTAGTCAAATTGAGGCAGGTAGTCTGTAGGATTTCCGCTGCCATAAAAACCAAATCTGAGCCGTAAGCAGGTGCCAGATCCATCATGGCCAGGTTTGAAATGACAAAAACTGCATCCCCAGCATTAATACCCAAAGGCATTCCCCACTTCATCCAGATAGTATCACGCCCTCGACGCTTATCAGAATTATCCTGGATGTCATCGTGAATTAGCGAGAAGTTATGGACCAGTTCAACACTGGCAGCGGCTGGTAAAGCGCGGCGCCAATCACCCCCACAAGCAGCACAAGTAAGGAGCAGCAATAAAGGTCGAATACGTTTGCCTTGCGCTGAGGGACCTGACCCCTCCCCAGTCCAACCCATATGGTAAGTTAACATTTCGTGGAATGGGTGCGAGCGGGGACTATCCAGACGTGAAACCTGGCGTTTGAGTTCGATTTCAATAGCAGGGGAAAAGGATTTTTGCAAGTTGGACATAATCAAATTATAAAAACCGGTGATATAAATTTTTAGAAATAAGAAATTAAAGTTGAAATATTAAATGAAGTTTATCTATATATATTTATGATTCAGTAATTTTTGCATTTTGCAAAGCATGGATGTTATTTATCCCTGCTGAGAACATCGTCACCATGATCTGATGTCGTGTGAGTTTCATAATTTCCACAGTTTTTTCGCTCGAAATGGCGGCAACTTTTAAGACTTGGCCTGCCATGCCCCCCAGGGTCGCTCCCAAAGCCATGCATTTTGCTATATCCAATCCATTCTTTAAACCCCCACTCGCAAAGATCGTCATCTCTGGTATGACTTTTTTGACATTTAGAATTGAATCTACTGTGGAAATACCCCAACCCACAAATGTCGCAGCCAGATTTCGTGTTATTTCATCGGGGGCTCTGTACATCTCAACCTGCGACCAGGAAGTACCACCAGCGCCGGCCACATCAATAGCTGCGACTCCACAATTAGACAATAGTTTTGCGGTCCGTTCTGAGATTCCCCAGCCCACCTCTTTTACAATGACTGGTACTTCCAATTTTTGGCATATCTTCTCGATTTTCTTTGCCAACCCAGTGAAATTAGTGTTCCCACCCGCTTGGAGTGCTTCCTGCAGCGGGTTTAAATGTAAAATAAGTGCATCCGCTGCAAGCATATCCACAGCTCGGCGACATTGTGTGATGTCAGAGCCATAATTTAGCTGAACTGCACCCAGGTTGGCAAATAATAAGATATTGGGTGCTACCTTACGGGTGATGGAAAAAGTCTCGACCAAATCCGGATTTTCAAGTGCTACACGTTGACTGCCTACCCCCATCGCAATTCCAAGTTCTTGAGCAACTTCGGCGAGGCGTCGGTTGATCCTCATCGCTTCCTGTGTTCCACCTGTCATCGAGGAGACCAGTATGGGAGCTTTGAGTTGTTTACCAAATAGATTGAGAGTTAGATCCACTGCATCAAGGTTCAGTTCGGGCAGTGCCTCATGGACGAATTGAATTTTTTCCAGTCCAGTAGTCCGGGAAGAATTGACATCTTGTTCCAGGTTTATCTTGATATGGTCGGATTTTCTCTGATTAATCGGCGAAACTTTTGCCATAAAAGCGTGTTCCTTGTATTGAATTATAACGGCGAAACGATTACAATTGCACAAGAATATAACCTTAGGAGGCAGAAATGGCAAGCACTTTTGACGAAATTAAAGCTATCATTGTGGACTTATTGGGCTCAGACCCAGCCAAGATCATTCCAGAAGCCCGCTTCCGTGAGGACCTGGAAGCCGATTCGCTTGACCTCGTTGAACTCATTATGAAATTCGAAGAGGTATTTGGCACCGAAATATCGGATGAAGATGCACAAAAAATTACCACGGTTGGAGAAGCTGTTAAATTCGTTGATGAACAAAAAGCAAAAAAATGATCTTTTTGTTATATTCAAATAAAGACGCCGCCAACGGCGTCTTTATTTATTATTCTCTTCCATAAGCGAATTTAGTCGGTTAGAATATACCTTAAATTGATATTAATTTGTGCAATGATAAAGATATATGACTAATTTCCTAGGAATTTTTACGGATTTAATTCAGGTTATTCGCAGTGGGCAATTGCCTCAGCTTGGCACCTGGACTTATCTTCTCTTGGCTGTGCTCGTGGCTGTTGAGGGACCAATTGCAACTATTTTAGGCGCTGCGGCTGCTTCCGCCGGCATCATGAAACCAGAGTGGGTCTTTATAGCCGCAGCGACTGGAAACCTGACTGCCGATTCGCTGTGGTACACGCTGGGGTATTTTGGAAAAGTAAACTGGCTTTTACGATTTGGGAAGAAACTGGGAGTACGTTCTGATGTTCTTGCGCGGCTTGAAAGTGGAATGCACGAACATGCCGCCCGCATCCTTTTCATGGCAAAATTGACTCTGAGCATGATGATCCCAGCCTTGGTGGCTGCTGGTTTAGTTAAGGCTCCCTGGAGACGCTGGTTCCCTGCTATTTTCTCTGGTGAAATGCTCTGGACTGGTTCGCTGGTGTTGATTGGTTATTATTCTACTGAAGCAATAAAGAGGTTGGAGGTCGGCATAGAATATGCTGCGTTGGGAGGCAGCATTGTATTCGTTACGTTCCTTATCCTGATAGGGCGACGCGTTCTAAAAAAGCGCTATCAAATAGAAGCTGAGCCGATAAAAAAAGATTGATGGATCTCAGTCATCACACATGCGAATTTTGATTGCAGCCACATCGAATTACATCGCTTTTCACGGTCAGGCGATCTTTACTATTAATCTGGCCGAAAGCTTGGCAAGAAACGGTCATACAGTGATGGTAGTAGCTGAATCGGAAAAAGGCCGTCCCTACAGTGATCTGATCAATGGTGTACACCTGGAAGCCGTCAGGTCACTCAACCTGAATGTGTTTCATCCAGATACTTACTTTCCCCTTTTTCCTTCAATGACCGCGGGGAAATTTTTGGATAAATTCCAGCCAGATATAGTTCATATTCAGGATCATTACCCATTAAGCCGAGCTATGGTTATTGCGGCAAAACGGAGGGGGATAAAGCTGGTTGGAACCAATCATTTCATGCCAGAAAATCTGGCAGCATATGTACCGATTGTTTCCCGGATTAAACCTATTTATAATTGGGTTCTTTGGCACTGGATGCGGGAAGTATATGATCGCCTGGACGCAGTTGCGGGACCATCCATGACTGCTGTAAAAATGTTAAAACAGGTGGGCCTGAAACCACACGCGATTCCCATTTCATGCGGCGTGAATACCAATCTTTTCCACCCCATTCCAACCGTTAATAAATTAGCCTGGAGGGCAAATTATGGGATTTGCTCGCCTTGCACAGTGATATTTTTCGTCGGACGGGTAGATCGCGAAAAACGTCTGGAAATGATCATACGTTCCATAGGTATCTTGAATAGGGAGGATATTCAATTTGTGATCGCAGGGAATGGAGCTGCAAAAGCAAAGTTACTTGCACTGACTCATGATTTGGGCTTAGAGAAAAAAGTCCATTTCACCGGATTTATCCCAAATACTGACTTGCCATCGGTTTTGAATAGCATTGATATATTTATAATGCCAGGTGATGCTGAGTTGCTTAGCATCGCCTCTTTGCAGGCAATGGCCTGCGCCCGCCCCATGCTGGTAGCTGATGCAGTGGCATTACCAGAATTGGTAACTGAGAATGAGAATGGATTACTTTTTCGTCCTCGCGATATTAATGACGCAGTCCATTGTTTAGCTTTCCTTGCGGATCACCCTGAAAGCTGGCCTGCCATGGGTGCCGCCAGCTTGAAGCGTGTACAGGTTCATAGTCTCGAAATAATTGTACATAAATACGAAGAACTTTATCAGAGAGTCCTTGCTTCAAAAAATTTCCCGGAGGATAAGTGACTCCGGGAAATGACTTTATTTCAACAGGGATGGAATTTCTTCAGGTTGTTTGGCGACTTTTACTCCTGCTGTTTCAAGCGCTTTGACCTTATCTATCGCTGTGCCAGAACCACCTTCTATGATTGCTCCCGCATGCCCCATTCGCTTGCCAGGAGGGGCTGTCTGACCGGCGATAAACGAGACAACCGGTTTAGTCATCTTGGAGGCGATAAATTGAGCTGCTTTTTCTTCGTCCGTGCCTCCAATTTCACCTATCATAACAACCTTTTCGGTATAGGGGTCATCTTCGAACATGGACAGGCAGTCAATAAAATTTGTGCCATTAATTGGGTCGCCCCCAATGCCTACACAAGTGGTCGCACCCATACCCTCATTTTTTAAAGCATAAAGAACCTCATAAGTTAAAGTACCAGAACGGGAAATAACCCCGATATTTCCAGGAATGGCAATATCTCCCGGTATTATTCCTACTTTAGCCTCCCCAGGAGTCAGTAACCCCGGGCAATTTGGACCTAGAAGCCGAACATGTTGCTGGTCAAGATATTCGCGTACCCGCATCATGTCTTGAACTGGCACTCCCTCCGTAATGCAAACAATGAAAGGAATTTTTGCGTCGGCTGCTTCAAAAATGGCATCCGGGGCAAACGCTGCGGAAACAAAGATGATACTGGCGTTTGCTCCAGTTGTCTCAACCGCTGCCTTACACGAATCAAAGACCGGCACCTTTCCATCCAAGACCCATTCCCCACCCTTGCCTGGGCGTGTCCCAGCAACTACTTTAGTGCCATAAGCCAGCATCTGTTGAGTGTGAAAAAGTCCTTCGTTTCCTGTGATACCCTGCACCAGCAGGCGGGTGTTTTTATCAACCAAGATGCTCATTTAGGCCTCCTGTGGATTTGACACTGCAACGACGGATTTTCGGGCTGCATCTGCAAGTGTATCAGCCGTTATCATCTTGGCATCGGCAAGTAATTTCCGACCAGCTTCAGCGTTCGTACCCACCAGGCGGACAATCATAGGAATGGTTGGTTTAACTTCATCCAGCGCCGTCAGGATTCCCCTGGCAACCTCGTCACAGCGGGTAATACCACCGAAGACATTGAACAAGATTGCCTTGACATTTTTATCAGATAGAATAATACGCATAGCTGCGGCGACTTTATCCGCACCTGCACCACCACCAATATCCAGAAAATTAGCTGGTTCCCCGCCGAATAATTTTACGATGTCCATAGTAGTCATCGCTAAACCTGCCCCATTAACCATGCAACCGATATTACCATCCAGCTTAATAAAGGTAAGTCCATACTTGCGCGCCTCAGTTTCGGAAGCGGCTTCCTCATCAACATCACGCATCTCTGCCAAGTCAGAGTGCCGAAACAGAGAATTATCGTCCAGAAGCATCTTTCCATCAAGAGCCATCAGGCTCTTTTCCTTGAGAATAACAAGTGGGTTTATTTCTACCAAAGTTGCATCACAATCGACATAGACCCTCCAAAGGCCGCGGCAGATCTCACCGAACTGCTTCCAGTACTCCTTTGGCAGGTCTATCCCGATGGCTATATCACGCGCCTGATAGTCCCGTAGCCCCAAAAGGGGATCGATATGAACTTTGATAATCTTCTCGGGGTTTGTACGGGCAACTTCTTCAATTTCTACCCCGCCGGCTGCTGAGGCCATGAAGACAGGACGGCGCGCAGCACGATCATTTGTAATGCCCAAGTAAATTTCCTGCTCGATGTTTGCGGCAGGATCGATAAGAACTTTACGAACCGGCAATCCCTTGATCTCCATACCGAGAATCTGTGTGGCAACGTCTTCGGCTTCTTTTGCGGATCGTGCAAGACGAATCCCACCAGCTTTTCCGCGTCCGCCGACTAAAACCTGGGATTTAACAACAACGCGGCCTCCCAGTTCTTCGGCGATTTGCCTCGCCTCTGTTGCCGTTGCTGCTACCCGTCCCTTTGGGACCGGGATGCCATATCTGGCAAAAATCTGTTTGGATTGGTACTCATGCAGTTTCATGCGTAATCCTCTCCCTTATGAAAAATCAGGCCATAGAATTATATCATTCCGCTTTTTAAATCAGATGCGTTAAGGCAGCGTGAATCTCATCAGGCGATTGTTAACTGAATCACTTACCCAGACGTGACCATTAAAATCTACCGAAACAGAAGCAGCCATGCCAAAACTCCCAGTATTAACTCCATAATCGCCCCAAGTGCAAACAAATTCACCATTTGTTGTGAACTCTATTACCCGGAACGCTTCTGGATCAGTGGCGAAAAGGTGTCCATGATTGTCCAACGCAAGGAACGGCTTATTATCCAAGGACTCTCCATACCAACCGGCTATGTTCCATTGCAGGTAGGGTGAAAAAGTTACCCCGTCCTGATTGGGTAAAAATACCTGTATGCGCTGGTTCCATGTGTCCGCTACATATACATAACCCTGTGCATCGACAGCAAGGCCAACGGGTTCTTCGAATTGGCCAACAGCCACCCCCTCATTTCCTATTTGTGAAATGAAGTTTCCATCCGCATCATAAACAAGGATACGTTTATTGCCTGTATCAGCAACGAACACGCGTCCCTGGGAATCTACAGCAATGCCACGCGGCCCCCATATTCCATTGGGATCATTATTTGTCGGGTCATAGAGAGCTTGGCCCCACATCCTGACCGGCGTTCCATCAGTGGTGAATTGTTGGATGCGATGATTCCAAGTATCAGCAACATATACATATTTGCCATCTGGTGAGACTGCCAAAGCCCAGGGTTGGTCGAATGTTCCGATCGGTGCGCTCCCGACGGATGCATCTGCGAAGGTGCCCCAAGCATTTATGAACATCCCATCAGCAGTAAAATGCTGGATGCGATTATTATTGGTGTCGGCAACATAAATTGAACCATCCGGGGCAATGGCAATACCATGGGGAGTATTGAATTCAGCATTTGACGAGCCTGGTGAACCAAAAGTAACGTCTGCTGTCAGGTTGATCTTCCCTTTCTCGTAAGGATCAACCTGAATGGTCGCGTTCTGGATAATGCCATACTCCCAAATTTTAGCGGCCAAATCCTTCCGAATTAATAATTCCATTTTATCGCTGGGACTCCAATCAGAAAGGGTGAGGTTTGGGTTTCCGGTGGTCTTTGCATATAGCGTATAATCCCGATTGAACCAGATATCCCAAAGTGCTGCCCTCATAGATGGGTCGGATAATGCGTACTTGAGGCGTTGCCAATTTAAATTGAAATAATCTTGATTAGGCCAGATCATACGGAGATAGTTAATATAGTAGTAATCATTACCTACGATTGATTTGATGAGAGTGTAATTCTTTTGGTCAACAATGATCACCGGTACTCCCTGTAAATTGGGACCGGGTTGGTCAAAGGCTGTTTTATTCGTGTAATGACGGAGGTACCATGTTAAGGGCCATGCCACACCGCTATCTGGCGAACTGGAATCATATGCTAGGCTTAGACTCTGACCACCGGCAGTCCGGTTAGAGATGGTATCGATCTGGGACATTACATCTTTTATGCCGCTCGCCCCATGGGCATAGACAAGATATTCTGTGGCATCATTGGGGTTAATATATGCTGCGCGAATTGCAGTGCGGGTGGTTTGAACAGCCAAAAGGCTAAAGCATACCAATACCGCCAAACGAATTATGTCCCGCAAATGCCAGGATGACAGGAAGAATAGCAAACCTACAGTGCTGGCGATGGTGGTAACGATTGAGAACAAGAACACGCCAGTTGCAGATAACTGTTCGAGTGTTTTCCCTTGAAAGGGTGGATGCGTTCCTAAAGCAGATAAGAGGATACTGGCGATTGAGATGAAGAATACCGCCAGCAAAATTGTCATCAAACCACCTCTATTCCAAAATTTTGACCAATCCAGCCGCTCGATAACCTGTCCCAATCCCCACCCAGTCAACAGGATCATGGGGAGGGTGATATGAACTGTCAACCAGGGCATTTTTTCACCCGCAATCGAGAATGCCAGCAAACTGGTCAATGCCCAAAAGAACAACAAATTAAATGTTGGTACTGGTTCAAGAACGTTGACAGACGTAATTTCAGCCTCGGTCGACGTTTCGTGGGGAAGAGAAGCGGGGGACTTTCGCCTGATACCAAAATAAGCTGCCAGACCGAGACCAAGTGCGGGTAAAAACTCATATAAAGGAATTTGAATTAACAGGTAGTAATACCAAGGTTGGTTACCACGCTGAACCCCTTGTTGTTCCAGCCAGTATCCCAACGAACCGACCACGCCAGTCGCCAATCCTGCCCAATTGGTGAAAATACTGGAGTAGAAAAAGACATAAATTCCCCAGAAAATGGCAGCATTTATCAACCAACGCTTCCAATCCCAAAGCAGTCCAATAGAGATCGAAATCAATATCAGTATTAATAGAACCAATGCTGTTTTAACAGGCCCCTGCGACCATAATGCCTGAAAATTCCAACCGGGCCATGTGAATTGGTAATCAAGAGGATTCCAACCCAAAGCTTTGACTGGAATGGCAGCCAATTGAGGGAGGACAAAGGTACCCAGGATAATAAGCATGCTAAAAGCGCGCTCGGTACGAAGAGATTTCCAACCATAACCAACGAAAAGGAAAACAATGGCGACGATAAAAGCCACGCATGCCAAGGAAATCAGGGAAGTTTCCGTTGGGATGTATCTAGAAAAGGTACCTGTGCGAATAAATAATGCTAGGCCAATTGCAGCCCCAATCAGTAATACACCAATTGATAAACAAATATTAAAACCATTCAAAAGACCGTTTTTCTTCCACGGGGAACGGATTAATCGAATGATGAGAAAGAGAGCCAGGAAGAGAAGCGCCTGGGCTGTATAAATAAAAGCGGTTTCTTTGACTGTGAAATGAAGAGCAGTGGCAGCAGTCAATATAAGGAGATAACGATTTTTTCCCGTCTCCAGATAACGCAGGATCGCATAAAGTGTTAACACACCCAAAAGAGCAACAAAAACCTCATTTCGGGTGTAACGTCCATAATACAGCATAAAAGGCGAAATAAGAACCAGACCAGAAGCAATCAATGTCCCCGCTCGTCCCAAATAGCGCCGCCATTTCCAAAGCAGGATTACTGTGGCTATGCTGGCGATGGCCTGAGGAAGGCGAGCTGTGAAATCGCTATCCCCAAACAGAAGATATGTAAGTGCAATCAAATGAAATTGAAGCGGCCCGTGGGTTGTAGGATCATGTCGATAGCCTTGACCGATCGAATACAGCCAGGAGAAATATGCATGCAGGCTTTCATCGTGACTCATGACCCGTGCCCCCAAATCATACAATCGACTGACCACCATTAAAATAATAATTATGGCAAAAAGAAGTAGTTCAACAGTCAAAGCTGGGACATTGGGAAAGATAGGGCGGTCGAGCCAGGAACGTTTTTGTTGTGAATCGCTGATGGTCATGGGGTTACACCTGTACCCAAATTATTATAACGAGCGGTTTACGTAAACTCAGAAAATTTGAAGTGATTAATATGCGCATAGCCATTACTGCATATAAACTTTACTTTTTTTCAAACAATTAATCCTTACTAGCTAATTGTCCACAGCCAGCTTGAATATCCATACCACGGCGCAGGCGAATTGTACAAGGAATACCATACTCATTCAATATTTTCTTGAATAAATTTGCGTGGCGTTGGGTGGTTGGTTCGCCGCCATAACCCTTGGTGGGATTGAGCGGGATGGCATTTACATGACATAATAATCCTTTTAGTTTGCCTGCTAGCAGGTGAGCCTGCTCGGGTGTGTCATTAATCCCATTTACCAAAGCCCATTCAAATGTAATTCTACGTCCAGTTGTTAATGTATAGTCCCGGCATGCGTTCAAGATTTCATCAAGGGGGTAAGCTTTATTAACCGGCAACATTGACGAACGTAAAGCGTCATCCGCTGCATGAAGAGAAATAGCCAGGTTGATCTGGCGTTTTTCCAAAGTAAAGCGACGAATGGCCAGCACCAAACCTACGGTGGATATAGTGAACCGACGGGCGCCAAAGTTATATCCTTCCGCATCGTTCAGCCTGTCTATAGCGGCAAGAGTGTTTTCATAATTATGAAATGGTTCGCCCATACCCATCACAACCACATTTGTTATTACATCTCCCTCGTCGTGGAGCAACCGAGCATAATGCATTACTTGGGCGACAATTTCCCCGCTCGACAGATGACGTCTGAAGCCCATCTGTCCAGTGGCGCAGAAGACACACCCCATGGCACAACCCACTTGAGTCGATATGCAGATTGTACGACGTTTTTCGTATCGCATCAGTACTGCTTCAATCGCCAGTCCATCATGCAATTTAAAAAGTGTCTTTACTGTCTGTTTATCGGAAGAACGAAGAATAGAAACTGGGGAGAGAGCGTTGAAGGAAAATTCCGTGTCGAGTTTGTGACGTAAAGCAATGGGGAGATTCGTAAATTGCTCAAGAGAAACCCAGAAGTGTTGATATAGACCTTGCCAAACTTGAAGGGCACGATATTCTGGCTCATTCCAAGAGTCAAGAAGAGTAGTCAATTCTGAGAGGGGAAGATCATATATCAAACTAAGAGCCACGCGGCGATTGTAACACGACTGGCTAAAATTCCTTTTGGTAATTAATTACCAGATGATCAGCTGATACTTTGGTTAATCGATTAAGGCTGCCAAATCCTTTGCAATTAGGTCAACTTTTGGTCTCCATGATCCTCCAGCTTCCAAGGAAGATACACCTGAGAGAACAAGGGCAACGGGACATCCTGCAGCTTGGCCCCCGGCGATATCGGTTTCCAACCGATCGCCAATTATTAAAGTTTCATCTTTTGCAGTGCCCAACCGTTCGCGCGCGAGATCGATCAGGTATGGAAATGGTTTTCCAGCATAAATAGGTTCCACGCCTGTTGCGGTGACAATCACAGAGGCCCATGCTCCTGCACCGGGTATTTCTCCACGTGGAGTGGGGAAAGTTCTATCCGGATTTGTCGCATAAAATGGCATTCCACGTCGCACCAGCAATGTGGCTTCGCGCATTTTATCAAAGTTTATCAAATGGTCAATTCCCAAAATTACCGCTTGAGCTTTGTAGGCGTCTTCCACGGAAAGTGGGTTGAAACCTTTTTCTCTCAGGACATCCAACACACCTTCTTCTCCAATGACAAAAACTGGTACTCCGGAAGGGAATTTTTGTTCAAGTAAATGCATCACTCCCAAGGAAGAAGTGATCACTTGCCATGGTTCAACCCAAATGCCAAACCCCGCCAACCGTTCAACGTATTGGTCAGGAGTTAGCGTCCCGTTATTGGTGGCAAATGCAACCTTCAAGCCACCCAAATGAATGTGCTCAAAGATGGCTGGGAGATCACCGATGGGTGTATCAGCCTTCCAAAGAACGCCGTCCATATCTAGGATCAGGGCTTTAATATTTTTCGGAATCATGATTGGAAATAATAGAAAACGGGCGACCCGTTTGGGTCGCCCTATCACTATTTCTTGTCAGGAATTTCAAGTACCTGGTCAACCAAACCATATTCGACAGCCTGGTGGGCATCCAGATAGAAATCACGTTCAGTGTCTTGCTTAATCACCTCCACTGGTTTGCCTGTGTGTCTTGCCATGATGTCATTTAATAATGTGCGCAGGCGCAGGATTTGCTTTGTCTGTATCTCAATATCGGTCGCCTGACCTTGTGCGCCACCCAAAGGCTGGTGCATATGTATGGTTGAATTTGGGAGAGCATAGCGCCGGCCTTTTGTTCCAGCCGTGAGTAGCACGGTCCCAAATGATGCTGTGACGCCAACCGCTACAGTACTAATTGGGTTTGAAATCATCTGCATGGTGTCATAGATAGCCAATCCAGAATAAATCACTCCGCCAGGAGAATTGATGTACATCTGGATTTCCCTTTCAGGGTCTTCCCGGTTTAGAAACAATAACTGCGCCACAATTAGGTTGGCAACCTGATCATCTATTGCTGTTCCAAGGAAAATGATCCGCTCCTTGAGAAGGAGGGAATAGATGTCATAGGCACGTTCACCACGTCCCGAGGACTCAATTACCATTGGGATGATGTTATTTATATCTGGAATCATATTTTCTCCATGTGAGCATTTCGATGACCGGAACCAATCCCGGACAGCGAAAAAATAAGGATAGGGTTAATCTTCCTGCTTGGTTGTAGTTTTACCAGCAGGTTTTTTTATGATTTTCTTCGCAGCCACAACTTTTTCACTCCCAGTTTTAGCGTCTTTTGATGAAGATTTTGTGGCAGCTTTTTTCACAGGTTTCTTTTCGGTTTTCTTAGTCGTTGATGCCTTTTGATCTTCAACCGGGGATAAATCTGGAGCCTGACCAGTAGCAATGTCTTTTAAACGATTAAGTGTCTGCTGGATATAGGCTCGATTGGCAGATTCCATTGCAACCGAATTCATTAATTGCTTTGGTGGTTTGGGTTTACCGCGAAGGGCCTTTTGAAAAGCGGGTTCACCTTGGTATTCACCCCAAGTTTGTTCAAAAGAAGCCTGGAGCATTTCCTGGGTAACTTCTAATTTTTCAATTTTCGCCAATTTTTCAAAAATAATTGATCGTTCCAATCGTTTTATTGCGGCAGGTCTGGCTTCTTCGGTGGTGAATTTCGCTTCATCCATTTCGCGAGATTTTAGATATGCTTCCATGTCCAGGCCCTGTTCCGCAAGGCGGGATTTCAAATCCTCGATGACATGCTCCACTTCATGGTCGAGCACCTGTGGGGGATATTTAATTGTGGCCACTGCCTTAATCTGCTCCAGCAACTTGGAAAAATAATCATCATCGTAATCGGTTTTAGACTGGGTAGCCAGGTTCGCCTTAATTGCATCACGCATAGCCTGTAGATTCTCAAATGGTCCAACCTGCTTGGCGAATTCGTCATTCAGATCTGGAAGAATGCTGCCTCTTACCATCTTGACTTTCACATCAAACTTAACAGTTTGTCCTTGCAGCTTCTCGTCTTTGGTAATCTTTGGATATTTATGACTGAAAGACTTACTCTCTTCCACATTCAACCCGATCAATTCTTTTGAAAATCCTTCAAAGGGGAATTCATCAGGCTTCACTTCTTCACGAACAAAAATGGGGGTGCCAGGTCGATCGATTACCGGGGCTTCGCCTTCTATGGCTTTGGCCGTAACTCCTTTCAGATCAACCATGACAAAATCACCTTTTTCTATAGGGCGGTTGACTGATTCGGTTTTGGCATACATCTGCCGTAATTCGTCCAAAGCTGCGGCAAGCTTATCCTCGCCTGGTTCTATCCATTCATAAGCCAAGCGGATCGAACGATAATCGCCCAAATCCACATCCGGTGCCAAAGGAACAGTAAAGGTAAATTTTGGTTTTTTTTCCAAATCCTCAACTTTTTCCAGTGAGCCAGCAGCAGCCGGTTCTATTTTTGTTTCTTCCAATGCCTTTGGATAAATTTCATCCAGAAGTAAATCCACTGCCTCTTCGGAAATAACTTTTTCACCGAAGCTTCGAACGACCACTTCATAAGGCGCCTTACCGGGGCGGAACCCGGGAATGGATTTTCGTTCTGATATTTTCCGGGCAGCCCGATGTTTGGCCCCTTCCATTTGTTCGGGTTCCAATTCAACGATCATTGTAACTTGGTGGTCATCACGGGGTTGGGTTTCGATTTTCAAAGTTTAGTCCTTCTTTTCTTATTATGAGTTTTTCATGGTGAAGTGTGGGGAAGACGGGACTTGAACCCGTACGCCTTGCGGCACAAAATCCTAAGTCTTGCGCGTCTGCCAATTCCGCCACTTCCCCGGAACTGCAAGATTATAAGCGTAAGGGGGATGTGCGTCAATAAAGCAGGTGTTTCTGTTAACCATTTGCATATAAGCGGGTGGTCGTTGTTTGGTACGGTATAATCGCTGAAATAATAAATCGGAGGCATCATTGAGCCGCATCATCAACCCTGAAAGTGCCGGTAAAGAACGAGTACGCCTAACTAAGGCAGTGGTTCTGGCTGTACGCGAACTTGCAAAACAAGTCCAGCCCGGAGCAGAGTCGCGTGACCTTGCAGCATTCATTGCACTGGCATTGTCGATCATATCTGAGACGATCGACATCTCAGTTGCAGCCTGGGAAAAGCGTGATTATTGGGTTAAAGCCGACAAATTTCGAATGGAATGGGCTTGGAGTGGACAGCTTGCAGAAAATATGCGTGTTGCAACCCAAAATGAGGACTGGGCCAGTGTTGTGCAAACAGCCGCACAAGTAGCACAAAAACTCAATAAAATCACTGTCGCCCCTGGCAACAGGCTGGGACATCCCTGGGTGGGTGCTTGGGGTGAGTTGCAAAAACGAAAATAATATGACATCCCGGAGAATTTCAATCCCCGGGATGTAGTTTGTTAAGGAGTGGTATATTTCACTATCAGGTTTGGATTAATGAGAGTGACCCTATCTTTCACGGCATCACCATTCGACCCCCCAAATTGTAAGCGCAACTGAAAACGGCTATCCCCAATTTTCGACTGAAGAGCAGCCAGCAGTTCGGGCGTAGCCCCATTTCCGTCCAATGCTGTCGTTGAACTCCAATCAGCGA
>Ga0209777_10002884_pt1 | contig 21915 bp, 18 predicted proteins | sample FrelakmetHBP12HB_FD_187147 | JGI IMG/M metagenome (GOLD analysis project Ga0209777, IMG submission 187147) | Freshwater lake sediment microbial communities from the University of Notre Dame, USA, for methane emissions studies -HBP12 HB (SPAdes)... | ecosystem: Environmental > Aquatic >...
CCGCGACACTGCCCACCGTTGTCTACTCGGCGGATAACCTCTTTACCTGTTCGCAGGATACGGCGGTGAAGATGGCCGAAGTCATCAAAGAAAAGAATCTCACCAGAGTTGTTGTGGCGTCCTGTTCACCCCGTACTCATGAAGGCCTGTTTCAGGAAAACTGCGAGAAGGCCGGTTTGAACAGATATCTGTTTGAGATGGCCAATATCCGCGACCAGAATTCCTGGGTGCATATGCACGAGCCGGAAGCGGCTACCCAAAAAGCAAAAGACCTGCTGCGTATGGCCGTAGCCAAAGCTCAGTATCTGAAGCCCTTAAAACCCGGTCAGCTATCCGTCAATCATCAGGCTTTGATTATCGGCGGTGGTCTGGCCGGTATGACTGCGGCACTATCTCTCGCCGATCAGGGTTTTGCTTCATTCATTGTGGAAAAAGAGGAACGCCTCGGCGGTAACTACAATCACCTTTATAAAACACTCGAAGGTCTTGATACCCGCTCTCACCTGAAGGGGCTTCTGGAAAAAGTTTACAAGAATCCTTTAATCACGGTTGCCACCGGCGCTAAGATCGATAAGATCGAAGGCTTTATCGGCAATTACAAAACCACAGTTAAGGTTAAAGAAGGCGAAAAAGTCTTCGAGCATGGAGTGGTTATCGTGGCGACTGGCGCTTACGAAAACAAGCCAAAAGAATATCTCTACGGTCAGAACGCCAAAGTGAAAACACAAAGAGAGTTGGAAGTTATGATCTACGAGAAGGATTCCAAGCTTGCCGCGGTGAAAAATGTTGTGATGATTCAGTGCGTCGGGTCGCGCGATAAAGAAAGACCATATTGCAGCCGCTACTGTTGCTCTGAGGCGGTTAAAAACGCGCTGGAACTCAAGGCCGCCGATCCTTCCCGGGACATTACGATTCTTTACCGTGATATTCGCACCTTTGCTTTCAAAGAAGACTATTACAAAAAAGCGCGTGAACTAAATATAAAATTTATATCATATGAAGAGGATAGAAAGCCGGAAGTTATTGCCTCAGGCGATAAAGTGGAAGTAAAAGTATTTGATCCGATTCTTAATGAGTTGGTAAATTTACCTGCTGATGTAGTGGCATTGAGTGTCGGCGTTGTGCCGAATCCGGAAAACGCGACAATCGGTCAAATGCTGAAGGTCCCCACCAATCAAGACGGGTTCTTCCTTGAAGCGCACGTTAAGTTACGTCCGGTTGATTTCCAGACCGACGGTGTCTTTATGTGCGGCATGTCCCATTCACCCAAATTCAGTGATGAATCAATAACTCAGGCTAACGCCGCAGTTTCACGTGCCTGCATGGTTCTGTGTCTTGATTTCATTGAAGCGGAAGGCAAAACGGCTTATGTCAATAAGGATAGATGTTCAGCTTGCGGTCTTTGCGAAATCAATTGTCCGTACAGCGCGATTGCGGTGAACATCAATGAGGCCTGCGCCGAGGTTAACGCTGTTCTTTGCAAAGGCTGCGGAGTATGTACTGCATCCTGCCGCATGAACGCTGTTGATCTTAACGGTTTCAACAACGAAGAAGTATTGGCACAGATAGAGAATTTAAACTAAGGCAAACCGGCTGAAAAATAGCCGTGGGATGGAGAATATATGGCTGAGAATTTGGCAAGTAAAGAGTGGGAACCGAAAATTGTTGCCATCGTCTGCAACTGGTGCACTTATGCCGGAGCCGATCTGGCCGGCATCAGCAGAATTCAGTATCCACCGAATGTAAGAATTATCCGCGTTCCCTGCACAGGAAGAATTAATCCTTTTTATATCGTCAAAGCCCTGCAGGACGGAGCCGATGGCGTTTTGGTTTCCGGTTGTCACCCGGGTGAATGCCACTATATCTCAGGAAATCTGGTGGCACGGCGCAAGTTTGCGACGTTAAAAAGTTTCCTGAACTACATCGGTGTGGAAGGCGACAGAGCAATGTTCACGTGGGTTTCCGCATCCGAAGGCGACAGATTCGCGCAGGTAATCAGAGGCGTCACGACAAAGGTAAAAGCATTAGGACCGGCTAATAAATTGGTAAAAAAGATTGGTTAAACTTTTGGAATAAAAATTAAACGGGGAATCATCACTGTGGAAAACATCGAAACAAAATTGCGGGAAGAAGCAAAAAGGCTGCTTTTGGAAAAAAAAGCCGACGTGATCGTCGGCTATGAAAAAGGCACGCTTCCGTTAACGGCAACACCTTGTTTTATTACCACGCCAGAAGAAGCCGACAAACTGGTATGGAATGATCTCTGTACTCAGAATCTGGCTAAATTCGTGCACGATCTGATCACGGCGCATAAAAACTCACAAAAAAGAGTCAAGCCGGAAGACCGGAAGAAAAAAATTGTCGGTGTCGTCGCTCGCGGGTGCACAACCCGTTCGCTCATCATCCACCTTCAGGAAAGACAGTACGGACGTGATGAAGTTTACATCATCGGCGTTCCCTGCACCGGATATGTGGATGGCAAGGGATTGAAAACGGCCGTAGGCGGCGCGGATATCGTGGAAGGATCGATTGACGGCGGCCAGATCAAGATGAAGACTTCTGACGGCGATAAGTCAGTTGCCTTAAAAGATGTTTTAGCCGAGAGTTGCAAGACCTGCCGCTTCAACAATCCGATTATTTCCGATGTCATGGTCGGTGAGCCTGCTCCCGCCATGAATCCGGATGCGGAATATAACGATGTCAAAGAATTTGAAGCCAAATCAGTGGAAGAGCGCTGGGCCTATTTCACCAAGGAAATGGAAAAGTGCATGCGCTGCAATGCCTGCCGTCAGGCCTGTCCTTCCTGCTACTGCCCGACTTGCTTTGTGGAACAGAGTCAGCCGCAGTGGGTAGGCATTGGCGAAGACAAGACCGATACTCAAGTGTTTCAGTTCATGCGTCTGTATCACATGGTCGGACGCTGTGTTGATTGCGGTTCCTGCGTTGCCGTTTGTCCGATGGGCGTTGATCTGCGCAAATTCCTCAAGAAGATCGACAAGGATGGCTGGGAAATGTTCGGAAACCGCGCCGGTTCCAGTATGGAAGATATGCCGCCGCTCGGTAAGTACGATGAACATCATGATAAAGAAGATTTTATCTTTAATCCATAATTAGTTTGAGGTGATGGAGTTTACATGGAAACTTTTCTGGAAGAAGTAAACAAAAAGATTGACGGTGTGCCGCTGCAGAGATGTTATCATTGCCGTAAATGCACTGCCGGTTGCCCCGTGGCTTCCCACATGGAATATAACCCCAACAAGGTTATAAAAATGATACAGAACGGCAAACGTGATCAGGTGCTGAACAGCTCGACGATCTGGCTTTGCCTCTCCTGCGAAACTTGTATTACCCGCTGTCCCAATCAGGTTGACATCGCGCGCATGATGGATGCATTAAGGCAGATGGCTATTGAATCCGGCGTCGGCGCACGCGAGAAAAATATTTTGAAGTTCCATGAAGCATTCCTTGCCGGAATTAAGCGTGGCGGCCGTATCAATGAACCGATGATGATGGCCCAGTATAAATTCACATCGGGAGATTTGTTCTCGGATGTTGCCATGGCCCCGGGTATGTTCCTGAAAGGAAAGCTGTCGCTTCTGTCTCCGCGGACAAAGGACATGAAGTCAGTAAAAAGTATTTTTGAGAAAACAAAGCACTCATAGGAGTAAAAGTTTTTTAGAAGTAATATACGCAAACGGACGGCTTTAAGAAAAAGATCCAGATGCAAGGCGCGAGAGTCGCGAGGAATGAGGCGTATTTTTTCATACGCCGCAATGACGAGGGACGATGCGCAACGCGGCAGATGGACTTTTTAAAAAGCCGTATAAGGAGGCTAGAGTTGAAAGTTTCTTATTATCCTGGATGCTCGCTGCATGCGACGGGAAAAGAATATGATCAGTCAATGAAGTCGGTAAGTAACGCTCTGGGCATCGAACTGAAAGAAGTTGACGATTGGTCCTGCTGTGGAGCTTCATCTGCGCACAGCACAAATTTTGATTTATCCATCGCCTTATCGGCGCGTAACCTGATTGCGGCGGAAAAAGACGCTCTGGATGTGATGGTTCCCTGTGCGGCCTGCTTCAATCGTTTCAAGATGGCTGAACATCATTTAAAAGCCGATAAAGGATTAAAAGCAAAAATCGAAGGTATGGTCGGCGCCAAATATCAGGGCGGCATTGCTATCCGCAATACCATTGATGTCATTTTCAATGATATTGGCATTGACACCCTGGCGGCAAAAGTCGTGAAGCCTTTGACCGGGTTGAAGCCGGTTTCTTATTACGGTTGTCTGTTACTCAGACCACCGGAAGTCTGCGAATTTGAAAATTATGAAAATCCTTTTATGCTGGATAAAATTCTGGGTTCAATCGGCGCTGATGTAAAAAAATGGTCATACAAGACGGATTGCTGCGGTGGATCGTTGTCCATCAGCAAGACGAGCATTGTTGTAGAAATGTGCGACAAACTGATGAGTGCGGCAAGGGAAGCTGACGCGAATTGTGTAGTTACAGCGTGTCCTCTGTGCATGGCCAACCTGGATATGCGTCCCAGCAGCGGATTAAAGCTGCCGATTTTTTATTTTACGGAATTGATTGCTCTGGCAATGGGTCTGCCTGGGTCAAAAGACACGTTTAAATCGCACATGTTTGATCCACAACCTATGCTGAAACAATTAGGGCTGATTTGATAAATTGTAAGCTAATTTCGCCGCATGCTTTGTAAATAAATAGTTGGAGAAAATTCTTAATTAGGGAAAATTATGGAAAAACGTTTAATAAAAAAAGATGCACTAGCGGGCATTGCCAAGAAAATGGCCGATGATTTCCTGGTTTGGACGCCGGTAAAAAAAGAAGATAATATTCTTTTTGAACCTCTGCAAAAAGGCGCCGAACCTTTCTTTGCTTATTTGAATTCGAAGAACGCGCCGAAAAATGTTTTCTTCCCGCATACGGAATCTATGATGAAATATACCCGTACGGAAAAGGGAATGGTTTTTTCAGCAGATGAAAACAAAGCGGATGAATCGGTATTATTCGGTGTGCGTCCCTGTGACGCTCATAGTTTTGTCCTGCTCGATAAGCTTTTTGATCAGGAAAAACACAAAGACGGTTACTATATAGCGAAGAGACAGAAAACAACGGTTATTTCTCTGGCCTGTGTTAAGCCTCCTTATGCGAGTTGCTTTTGTACATCGGTTGACGGGGAGCCTGTTTCTTCAGACGGTGCGGACATTCTCCTGTCGGATATCGGTTCCGGCTATCTGGCTGAGTTTATTACTCCCAAGGGAGAAAAGCTGACCAAGTATTTTGGCGATGACAAAGCGGATGCCGCCGCCGATACCAAGAAATCTGAAGTTGCGGCCAAAGCCAAAGCGGCAATTACGTCGAAAATTCCCGCCCATGAAGTTAAACCAATTCTGGATAAGAATTTCGACAATCCCTTCTGGAACACGATTCACGGCAAATGTCTGGCTTGCGGCACCTGTACTTATTTGTGCCCCACCTGTCATTGTTTCGATATCAGCGATGAAGTCAAAGGAAGCGACGGTGTGCGCATCCGGTCGTGGGATTCCTGCATGTTTCCGATGTTTACTAAGGAAACATCCGGTCACAATCCACGTCCTTCACAGAAAGAAAGATGGCGTCAGCGCACGATGCATAAGTTCAAGTATTATGTGGATAATTTCAACTCGATTGCCTGTGTCGGCTGCGGCAGATGTGTGATGTATTGTCCCGTGAATATTGATATTCGAAAAATTGTTGAAGATATTTCAAAATTATAATTAGGGAGTTAGTAATGCAAAACCCGTATATACCTTATCCTGTTGTGGTGAATAAAATCATTACTGAGGTCGATACCAAAGACATAAAGACTTTTCGTTTTAAGTTCGTGAACCCGGAAGACGAAGGAAAATACAGCTACATTCCCGGACAATTCGGTGAACTTTCCATTTACGGCAAAGGCGAATCGCCCATCGGTATTGCCTCATCCCCGACGCAAAAAGGCTATGTGGAATTCACCGTCCAAAAAGCCGGTGTGGTGACCTCAGCGCTTCATGAAATGGAAGAAGGCACCGTGATGGGCCTCCGCGGTCCGTTGGGCAATTCCTGGCCGCTCGAATTTCTGGCAGGAAAGAATATAGTCATTGTCGGCGGCGGATTCGCGTTCACGACCCTGCGGTCTTTGATCAATTACATGATTTACGGCGACAACCGCAAACGCTTCGGCAAAATCACTATTATTTACGGCGCGCGAAATCCCGGTCTTCTGCTTTATAAAGATGAATTAACCGAATGGGGAAAAAGAGACGATTTAAATCTCAATGTTACAGTGGATAAAGGCGACGCCACATGGAAGGGCAAGGAAGGTTTTGTGCCCGCAGTATGCAAAGAAGTTGCCCCCAGCAAGGAAAACGCCGTGGCAGTTATCTGCGGACCTCCCGTGATGATCCGCTTTACGCTGCCGGTATTTTTCGATTTGGGTTTCTCCAAGGAAAACATTATCACTTCTCTGGAAATGAGAATGAAGTGCGGCATCGGCAAGTGCGGCCGTTGCAATGTAGGCAGTAAATATGTCTGCAAGGATGGTCCGGTATTTTCATTGGCGGAATTGGATAAGTTGACACCGGAATACTAGAAAGAAGGCCCAATTTCTTTAAAAAAATTATTTTTAGGGAACCTTTGGGTTCCCTTTTTTTTAAGTTTTTGGAGTGCCATCTATATAATATTTTTTGTCAAATTAGAATATATGTTTTCTTTTTTTCTGTGTCAGCAAATCCATGAGAAATCAATAATTTCTAATGAATGACTTATAAATAACGGGAGATTCCTAATGTCACAAACAGTTACACCATATTTGGAAATGTCTCAGGCGATTATGGAGGCAGGAGGCGATGCGCTGAAAAAATGTTACCAGTGCGGAACCTGCACAGGCACTTGTCCCTGGACGCCAATAACCCATTTCAATATCCGGAAGCTTGTTCGTTTTGGCCAACTGGGTATCGATGGTCTTGAGGAATACATGTGGGGTTGCTCCACATGTAAATTTTGTGTTGACCGTTGCCCTCGCGGTGTGGAGATTATAGACGTAGTTACGGCGATAAGAAATGTTTACAGTGGCGGCGGAATGCTTCCGCCGAGCCTCCGGGCCTTTGTCGGCAGCATGTCGGCCAGAGGTAATCCCTGGTCAGGCGATCAGGGAAGCCGTAACGACTGGGCCAAAGAAAAATATCCGCTCTATTCCTCCGATAAGGAATACCTGTTCTGGACTTGCTGCACTGTTTGTTATGATCCCCGCAATGTCCGCCTGGCCAGAGCCGCTGCCGGAATATTGAATCAGGCAGGAATAAGCTGGGGGCTGCCGCATGTGGAAGTAAATTGCTGTGGCGAAAGTTTGAAAAAAGTCGGCGACCTGGAGTTGTTTGAAAGGCTGAAAAATAATAATCTTCAATATTTCAATAAAAAAGACATCACAAAAATAATTACAGTTTCGCCTCACTGCCTTTCTTCTTTTAAAAAGGATTACGGAGAGGATTACGAAGTTGTGCATTTAAGTGAGCTAATGGCCAGCTTAATCAAGGAAGAAAAGCTTACTCCCCAAAAAGATTTTGGCGGCGTCAAAGTAACCTATCATGATCCCTGTTATTTGGGAAGACACAGCGGTATTTATGACGCGCCGCGGGAAGTTCTTGCCTCCATTCCCGGAATGGATTTTGTGGAAATGGGGCGCAGCCGCGAACGAAGCATGTGCTGCGGTGGGGGCGGCGGCGGATTATGGATGGAAAAACTCAAAGGCGAGCGTTTGAGCGATCTGAGAATAGAGGAGGCGCTGTCCACGGGAGCTTCAATTCTGGCCACAGCTTGCCCTTATTGCATTACGATGTTTGAAGACAGTATTGGAACACTCAATGCTGATGATAAAATCAAAGTTAAGGATGTAAGTGAACTTTTCCTGGAGAGCCTGGGAATAAATATTGACGAGCCTGCTGTTGATACATGCAGCGTCAGTTAAATGTCAAAAGTCATATTTTTGTTGTGAAGTAAAGAGCAGGGAGATGCTATGAGCAGAATTGGTGTTTTTGTTTGCCACTGCGGTTTAAATATTGCGAAAACAGTTAAGGTAAGCGAGCTTGCGGAATTTGCCGCGACTCTGCCGGACGTTGTTGTTGCCAGAGATTATAAGTTCATGTGTTCAACGCCGGGACAGGAAATGATCCAGCACGATATCAAAAAAAACAACCTCGACCGCGTGATTGTCACGGCCTGTTCTCCGTTGATGCACGAAAAAACATTCCGTAAAGTTATCGAAAACGCCGGCTTGAATCAATACCTTCTTACCATTGTTAATATCCGCGAGCAGGTTTCCTGGGTAACCCATGATATTGAAGAAGGTTCAGCAAAAGCCAAAGCGCTTTTAAACGGCGCGGTTTACCGCGCAAGGCTTCTTGCGCCGCTTACCTCGCGTGTCATCGACGTCAATCCTGATGTCATGATTATCGGAGCAGGCATCGCGGGAATTCAAGCCGCGCTTGAACTTGCCAACACCGGTAAAAAGATTTATCTGGTAGAGAAAAACTCCACCATTGGCGGGCACATGGCCCAGTTTGATAAAACATTTCCGACATTGGATTGTTCCGCCTGTATTCTTACCCCCAAAATGGATAATGTTTTGCAGCATAAGAACATTTCGATGCTTACCTATTGTGAAGTTACCGAAGTAAAAGGTTATGTGGGCAATTTTGATATTACCATTCGGCAAAAGGCGCGTTATGTGGATCATAGCAAGTGCAACGCCTGTCTGGCCTGCACGGAGAAGTGTCCCGGCAAGGGCATATCTGAATGGGATGAAAGCTTGGTGAAAAGAAAGGCAATCTATATTCCTTTTCCCCAGGCAGTGCCGCAAAAACCTATTATTGATAGAGAGTCTTGTACTTTTTTTAAGAAAGGAAAGTGCCGTCTTTGTGAGAAAGTCTGTGAACAGAAGGCTATTAATTTTGAACAGCAGGATACTTTTGTTAATGTCAAGGTTGGAGCCGTTGTTGTGGCTACCGGCTATGACCTCATGGATACAAAGCCGCTGGTTCAATACGGTTACGGTAAGTATCCCGGTGTTTATAACGCGCTGGAAGTGGAAAGACTTTTCAATTCCGCAGGTCCAACGGCGGGCAAGGTGACGCTGCGCGATGGCAAGGAACCACAATCTATCGCCATCCTGCACTGCATCGGCAGCCGGGATAAAAATTATCATGAGCATTGCAGTCGCGTCTGCTGCATGTATTCGCTCAAGTTCGCGCATCTTTTTAAGGAAAAAACATCAGCGGATGTTTATCAGCTCTATATCGATATGAGAGCGGCGGGAAAAGGATATGAAGAGTTTTATAACCACCTTTTGGAAGAAAATGTTAAGTTCATTAGAGGCAAAGGGGCGCGTGTTGCTGAGAACACGGAGGAACCGGGACGTCTGGTTGTCGAGGCGGAAGATACGATCACCGGCAAATTCATAAAGCTACCGGTGGACATGGTAGTGCTTTCGCCGGCTATTGTTCCGCGGGCTGATTCCAGGGATATCGGGCGGCTTTTCAATATCAGTACTGATAAGCAGGGATTCTTTATGGAGAGGCATCCGAAGCTTGCGCCTCTTTCCACAATGTCGGAAGGCGTTTTCATTGCCGGTGTCTGTCAGGGGCCCAAAGATATTCCGGATACCGTGGCTCAGGCCAACGGCGCGGCAGCAGAGGCGTTGACCATTGTTGTAAAGGATAAGATGGAACTGGAAGCCACCACGGCGATAGTCAATCCGGCCTCATGCTGCGGGTGTCAGAACTGTGTCCGCGTGTGTCCTTACGGCGCACCCGGGTTTAACTATGAAAAGCGTGTTTCGGAAATTAATGAGGCGTTGTGCAAGGGTTGCGGGCTTTGCGCGTCCGTCTGTCCGGCATCAGCAATTATTGCCCGTCACTTTACGAATGAGCAGGTACTAGCCGAAATGGAAGGCCTGATGGAATTTTAGGTATGACGCTATAAAAAATCTCATATGCTGCGTTGCGCTCCGTTCGCGCCGTTGCGACCTACGAAAAAGTAGGCCTCACGCCGCGATACTCGCGCGCCTTGCCTCTGAAGATTTTTCTAACTCATTACAATGTTGCATCGTTTTTATAGAAAGGAAAGTTTATGTCGTTTGAACCGAAAATATTGGGCATAGCCTGTAACTGGTGCACATACACAGGTGCGGATCTTGCCGGAACAACCCGGTTGGAGTATCCTCCGAACGTCAGAGTTGTCCGGGTAATGTGTTCCAGCCGAATCAATCCTTCTTTTATATTTCGGGCGTTTCAGTTAGGTGCCGACGGCGTTCTGGTCGGCGGCTGCCATCCCGGTGATTGTCACTATAATACCGGGAATCTTTACGCCAGAAGAAGATTGGCTACTGCCAAAAAGATACTGGAGTTTGCCGGTCTTGAATCGGGCAGATTAAGAGTAGAATGGATTTCCGCTTCTGAGGGCAACAAATTTGCGGAAGTGGTTGAAGAGTTTACAACTCAGATAAAAAATCTCGGACCGCAGACGAAGTTGAAGATACAGGTGTAGTGTTGGGAGAAAGTATGACTGATTTTAAAAAAATCGAAGAAAAATTAAAAAAGGAAGCAAAAAGGCTTTTAGAATCAGGGGCTGTTACGGTGGCATTGGCTTATGAAAAAGGATACGATGAAAAACATCCAATGCCCTATGCCGCAAAAAATATTGCTGATGTCGAAAATATCGTCTTCAATGAATATTGCAACTATAATATGGCCAGATACCTTGTCCGGTACCCGCAGGGAACAAAGATAGCCATTGCCGTCAAAGCTGCCGATAGCCGCGCGGTCATCCAGTTAATTCAGGAGGAAAAAGTTAAAAGAGAAAATCTGATTCTTCTGGGAATTCCTGTGCAAGGAATGAAAAACCCCAAGACAGGGGAAGTGATTGACAACAAAACAACCTGCGGTATGTATAATCCGGTTCTGTTCGATATTTTGCTTGCGGAAGAAGTGCACGGAGAAAAAAGCGCTTCCCCATATGATGTTTTGGCCCAGTATGAAGCGATGGATAAAGATGCACGCTGGGAATTCTGGAAGAAGGAATTGGATAAATGCATTCACTGTTATGCCTGCCGTAAAGCTTGTCCCATGTGTTATTGCGATCCCTGTTTCATTGACCAGAGCAAACCGAAATGGTCGGAGAAAGCGCCGCAGTCTCCCGGTAATATGATGTATCACCTGACCAGATTCCATCATCTGGCCGGACGTTGTATCGATTGCGGTGAGTGTTCGCGTGCCTGTCCTGTGGATATTCCTCTGTACCTTTTCCACAAGAAAGTGGCCAAAGAATGCGAGGAGATGTTTAACCAAAAAGCCGGGATGAGTATAGAAGATAAGCCTGTCCTGATTGATTTCAGGGTTGAAGATTCCGACAAAATTTTGGAATAACTAGTAATATGAACCCCAGAGCAAGCTCTGAACTCAAATAAAATAACTCGGTGGGTTGCGTGTCAATAAACCTAATCCCGTTGCGCAAAAAGCTTGCGGGATAAATTCGACTAAGATTTTTGCTTCGCTTAAAGCTCGCAAAAATCAAGTCTCATTAACAAAGGAGCGGTTTGTGTTGTGAAAATAATTGCAATAGAAAAAATATCCCAACTGGCAGCCGTGTTGATGGATATGGGGACGCTTCTGGCTCCCGTTAAGGAAATCTCCGGCCATAACTTTATGGAGATTGCCAACCCCGGACAGGTTGATCTTGATTTTTACAATACCATCATGAGTCCGAAGGGCGCATTTTTTCCCCACAAGGAAGATTTTGTCAAATATAAAATAGGGAAACCATTATCCGAGGCCGAACCTGTTTTGCTTAATATGAAACCGGCATTTCTGTTCGGCGTGCGTCCCTGTGATGTCAAAAGTTTCGGGATCATGGACATACATTTTAATGACGGCGGTATCGTTGATCCTTACTGGCATCACAGAAGAGAAGCCACAACCATCTTCGGTTATGCCTTTGATCTGGACAAGCCCGTTGACCCGGCAGATTTCTATAATACACTGGGCATTTATGCGGCCGATCCCGAAGGCAGCGATATCTTCATGGTGAAAAAAGAAAAAGAGTTACTGTTCAAAAGCATAACACCTAAAGGCGAGAAACTCCTGGATCATCTGAGTATTCTGGCCAAGGCGACATCCGGTGATGAGAAATATTTTGAAGAATATATCAAACGAGGCAAAGAGTATAAAACACGCTTCACCAGCGTGGATCCCGAAGCGGTGGCCTTGGAATTAGAGGATGTCTTCGACAATACCGATTTCTGGACCAGGATGTCTTCCGCCTGCCTGAGTTGTGGCATCTGTACTTTTGTTTGTCCAACCTGTTACTGTTTTGATATTTGTGATGACACTCTGTTTGGCCAAGGAACAAGGCGCAGGGTTTGGGATGCCTGCATGTTTACGGATTTTACTATGGAAGCGAGTGGTCATAATCCCAGATCACAGGTTTATCAGCGGTTAAGACAGAAATTTTGCCACAAATATTCATTTCATATCAGAAAATATGGCGTAATTTCATGTGTAGGCTGCGGCCGCTGTACACGCTACTGTCCGGTTAACATCGACATATTTACTTTTGTTGATATAGTCACTAAAGCGAAATGGTATAAACGATTGTAACTTTTTGATAATTAATACAGAGAAGAAAAATATTATTCCCGAGATTTGGAATCTCCCGGCTCCTACCGGATGAGGCTCCACGAAATTAAAGAAAAGGGTAAAATAGTATTTGAATTTGACATTATGTAATTAATATGCAAAAAGACTTTCCTGTTGCTCAAGGGAATGATTTTGTACATATAATTCCAATTCTCAAGGGCACGAGATCTCCAAATAAATACTAAAAAATTATAAATAATAGAAATGAATAATGCATAACAATCCTTACATTCCCATGCCGGTTGAGATCACGAAGATCATCAACGAAGTTGATACCAACGATATCAAAACGTTTCGGTTCACCTTCCTGAACAAACAAGACGAAACAAATTTTAAATATTTGCCCGGGCAATTTGCCGAGTTGTCCATTTACGGTAAGGGAGAATCGCCTATAGGTATCGCTTCATCACCCACACATCCGGGTTATGTTGAATTTACCGTGCAAAGAGCCGGTACTATCATGCTGGGTCTGGTTACCTCCGCGCTGCATGACATGGATGAAGGCGCGCAAATAGGCATTCGCGGCCCTTTGGGGAACTCCTGGCCGATTGAATTTCTAGAAGGGGAAAATATTGTTGTGGTCGGCGGCGGGTTCGCTTTTACCACGCTGCGATCGCTCATCAACTACATGCTCCATAAAGATAACCGCTCCCGCTTCGGTGATATAACCGTAATCTATGGCGCCAGAACTCCCGGATTACTTTTGTATAAGGATGAACTGGCCGCGTGGGAAAAAAGAGACGATATTAAGACTATTATCACGGTGGATAAAGGCGATAAAAGCTGGAAGGGACGTCATGGTTTTGTTCCCGCTGTTTGTAAAGAAGTTGCTCCATCGCCGGTAAATACCGTGGCCTTGATCTGCGGGCCGCCGATCATGATCAAATTTACCTTGCCGGTATTTTTTGAACTTGGTTTCTCCAAGAAAAACATTATCACTTCTCTGGAAATGAAAATGAAGTGTGGTATCGGCAAGTGCGGACGCTGCAATGTTGGCAGCAAGTATATTTGCAAGGACGGTCCGGTTTTTTCATTAGCGGAGTTGGACAATCTGAGCAGAGATTATTAATTTTATGCAATAGAGGGGAGATGAAGTTTGAATAAGATTATTGAAAAAGTAAACTTGTCCGAAAGAGTCGTCAAAATGGTGCTGGAAGCTCCAATCATCGCGCAAAAGAGAAAGGCCGGACAGTTTATCGTTTTGAAAATTGATGAAAAGGGCGAGCGTATTCCTCTTACCATCGTTGATTCCGACGCGCAAAAAGGGACTATCACCATCATTTTTCAAATTGTTGGGAAAACGACGGCACAACTGGACGGACTGAAGATAGGAGATTCTCTTCAGGATATTCTGGGACCGTTGGGCAATCCGACGGAAATTGAAAATTACGGCCGGGTGGTTTGCATTGGCGGCGGCGTGGGAATCGGTGTTGTTTATCCGCTGGCAGTCGCTTTGAAGAAAGCCGGCAACAGGGTAATTTCGATACTCGGAGCACGAACAAAAGACTTGCTTATTCTGGAGAAAGAAATGAGAGCAAGTTCCGATACTATGATTATCACTACCGATGACGGAAGTTACGGAGTTCACGGTTTTGTAAGCTCCGTATTTCAAGTGGGAATGCTTGACCAGAATATTAAGGTTGATCGCGTATATGCCATTGGTCCGGTGCCGATGATGAAAGCGGTTTGCGATATAACCAAACCGCATGGAATAAAAACAATAGTCAGTCTGAATTCAATCATGGTTGATGGGACGGGAATGTGCGGGGCCTGTCGTGTTGCTGTCGCGGGAAAAACAAAGTTTGCCTGTGTGGATGGTCCCGAATTTGACGGGCACGAAGTTGATTTTAAATTACTAGCCGACCGCCTGAAGATGTATTGTGATCCTGAGCGGGAGGCTTATGAAAAACATAAGTGTGGGTGCGATGGAAACTAAAGAGACTAAAGAAAAAAAAGAAAAAGTACCGCGGCAGAAAATGCCGGAGCAGGATCCGCAAAAAAGAGTTCGTAATTTTGAAGAAGTGCCTATTGGATATTCTACAGAGACGGCTATAATCGAGGCGACGCGATGTATCCAGTGCAAAAAACCATCCTGTGTCGGCGGATGCCCTGTTGATGTCAGGATTCCCGAGTTTATCAAAGATATTGCGGAAGGCCGGTTTATTGAAGCGGCATGGAAATTAAAAGAAACAAACGGCCTGCCCGCTGTCTGCGGCCGTGTCTGCCCGCAGGAAGACCAGTGCGAAAAAGTCTGCGTTTTAGGAAAAAAGGGCGAGCCCGTAGCTATTGGCCGTCTGGAGCGCTTTGCCGCTGATTATGAACGCAATGCCGGAAAGATTTCGATTCCGCCTTCTGTAAAATCCAACGGCAAAAAAATTGTTGTTGCCGGCGCCGGTCCAGCGGGACTTACCATCGCCGGCGATCTGGTCAAGCTGGGTTATGACGTAACTATTTTTGAAGCCTTGCATAAAGCCGGCGGCGTGCTGGTTTATGGTATTCCGGAATTTCGTCTGCCCAAAGCCATTGTCGAAGCGGAAGTGGAATATCTAAGAAAGCTGGGTGTCAAGATCGAAACCAATTTTGTCATTGGCCGCACAAAAACAATTGATGAACTTTTTGCCGAAGGATTTAACGCCGTTTTTATCGGCGTCGGCGCGGGCGCTCCCGTGTTTATGAACATTCCCGGTGAAAACTTAATGGGCATATATTCGGCCAATGAGTATCTGACGCGCTCCAATCTGATGAAGGCATATTTATTTCCCGAATATGATACTCCGATTGTCCGCGGCAAGAGAGTCGCCGTTGTCGGCGGCGGCAACGTGGCGATGGATTCCGTGCGCACGGCATTGCGGCTTGGCGCCGAAAGAGCGATGATTATTTACCGCCGCACTGAAGTGGAAATGCCCGCTCGTAAAGAAGAAGTTCACCACGCCGAGGAAGAAGGCGTGGAATTCCTTATGCTGCACAATCCTGTGGAATATATCGGTAATGAAGCCGGTTGGGTAACCGGCATGAAGTGCATTAAAATGGAACTGGGCGAACCCGATGAATCAGGCAGAAGAAGCCCTGTGCCGATCAAAGATTCCGAGTTCGTGATTGATGTAGATACCATTGTCGTTGCCGTAGGAACTATGGCGAACCCCATTGTTCCGGCAACTACAGCCGGTTTGGAAATAAATAAAAAAGGCTACATCGTAACCAAAGATGAATCGGGACTTACCAGCCGCGAGGGTATTTATGCCGGAGGCGATATTGTCACCGGTTCGGCGACGGTTATTCTGGCGATGGGCGCGGGCCGCAAGGCAGCCAACGCGATACACGAATACCTTTCTAAAAAATAATTAAATCTGAATTGCCCGGCTTGCCCGGGCAATTAATTCATCATCAACCCTATAGCCCGATATAAAAAATAAATCCCAAACCCGATCAGGAATATTCCGGCAAATAAAGAAATACGGCGTGTGATTTTTTTATTGATGATTTTCTTGCCCCAATGCAATGCCGCAGCCAGAAAGAATACCCACAAGAAGCAGCCCAGCAAAATGGAAAGACAGGAAAAGAAAGCGGAAATATTTGTATGTGTGATTGTTTGCGCGGCAAGCAGCGCGCCAAAGACCCCTGTCCACCAGACAATCGTCATCGGACTGGAGATAGCAAGAACGTAACCGGTAACAAACGAGCTATGAAACAATCGCCTGTTGGTGGATTCCTTATTTGATTTTTTATGTTGGTTAGTAGTAAAAAAGAAATCTCCGGCGCTTATCACTCCTAAATAAATCAAAATAAAGCTTCCCGCTATGCCCAGGAAAATTTTCATGAAAGAAAAATTCAAAAAAGAAGTTAGGCCGAAAAATATTAAAATCAGATAGGTGGTATCGGCGCACATAGCTCCTGTACCCGTGAGAAATGCCTGTTTAAACCCGGAATTAAGGCCGCGTTTGATAATTTCCAGATTTACGGGTCCTATCGGTGCCGCGAGAGTTAACCCTAAAAGTATGTTTTGCAACAGAGAGTATTTTTCCAAAATCAACTCATTTTTCAATATTTTGTCCGTTTTTCAGGCGCACATAACCTATAACATGGCAAGATTTTATTAACAATATTTCAATGATCATCTTGAAATAAAAAAGCCTTAATCCCGCGATTTGAAGTCCCCCGGTTCCGACCGGGGGAAGAAAGCGCTGTGATCCGCGGGAGGTCGCGTTATCCTCTACTTCGCGGGATCAATTCCATTTGCGCTTCAAATTTCGTTTCACTCATTTTCAGCGAATGTCATTGATTCGACCTGCAAGCTTCAGTCGCAGATGACCTTCAGGTTATGCACTTTGTTTCTGAAGCTTGGGTCTCATTATTTTCGGACGCCTCCGGCTCCTGCCGGAGGGGGCTCCACTATCTTTTTTATAATTGATTTTTTATGAATATTACTCTAACATGCAACAATTATATTACGAGGATTAGGACATGAAATATACAAAAGCACCGCTTTGCCACGGCTATGCCAACCAAATCCTGACCATTGATTTAGGAAGTGGCAAAATTAATCCACAGCCGCTGGATGCGCAAGTTCGTGATTTTTTCATTGGCGGTAGAGGTTTAGGCCTTTATCTGCTGCATAAAAAAATCAATGCCCAAACAATAGCCGGCGATGCTGAAAATCCACTGATTTTTTCGCCGGGACCGCTAGGTGGAATTCCGCAATTTCCGGGAACCAGCAAATGCATGGCGATTTCATTATCGCCCCTGACGCATATTCCCGGTGTATCGAATTTTGGCGGCCATTTCGGCGCTTACCTGAAATACGCCGGCTTTGATGCTCTGGAGATTATAGGGATTGGCAAGAAAAACACCATGATTGTGATCGATGGTTTTAAAAATGAAATATCCATAACTAAAGCTCCGGCGATGGATCAGGTCTTTGATCTGGAAAAAGCCATTGTCGATCAGTTTCTTAAGGCCGGTCATGAAAAGAAAGATATCGTTTTTTTGACTACCGGTGTTGGCGCGGCTAATACCACTTATGGTTGTATCAACAGCCATTACTATGATGCCGCAAAACCTGTAGATGGAACAAAAGGGTTATTCAGGACAAAGCAGGCAGGCCGCACCGGTTTAGGCACTGTCATGATGCATAAGAATATTCAGGCAATCGTTGTCCTGGCAGGTTATCCGCATGGAGAAAATCCTTATGGCGCGGCTGATTGGGAGAAGGTGAAACAATCAGGAATAAAGCTCCACAAGATAGTCAAGGAGGTTGATCCTCAATCTCTAAAAATGCACCTTAAAGGCTCAGCCGGCCTGATCTCTTTCATGAATAAGGAAGACTACCAATCTCTACCTGTGAACAATTATCAGTATGGTTCGCACCCGCAGGCAGGACAAATCTGCGGCAAAACATATGCCGAACATCTTTTTGATCACCGGGGTATGGATGGCTGCTTTCCCGGCTGCAATCTGAGATGTACTAAAGGTGGATGGGTAACACTGGTATCCGGTGAACACAAAGGTCAGAAGGTATGGGTTGATGGTCCCGAGTATGAAACAGCCGCCGGATTTGGTTCCAATCTGGGCATGTGGAGTCCCGAATTTATCATGGAGGCCAACTGGCATTGTGATAATTACGGCATCGATACAATCACCACAGCAGTCATCATGGCCTTTCTGATGGAATGCTATCAGCGGGAATACCTTGTCAAGGAAGATACTGATGGCTTTGCCCTTGCCTGGGGTGATGAGTCTTCAGCATTTTCTTTTATCCACCAGATTGCCCGCAAAGAAACTCAGTTGGCAAAAGTCGCCGGCCTGGGCATGATTGAACTCATCGACTGGGTCGCCGCAAAATATGCCGCAAGAACAGGCAAGCCCAACCCCAAAAGTCAACTGGATCAGTTTGCCATGCACACCAAGGGTCTGCCGTTTTCTCTTTACCGGACGCACCGGTCATTATCCATGCAGGCATCTTACGCGGCCGCAAGCGACATCGGCGCGCATCATGCGGCGGCCTGGCTCATTAAGGTGGACTTGCTGGGAGCGTTTGCAACCCTTCAGGATCGGGCCAAAGCATTAATCACTTATCCTCGCGTGCGTCTGGGCAATGACAATCTGGGTTTGTGCAAGCTGCCATGGGTGGATGTGTTCAATCCCGATTCCGGCAATCGTAAGAATACGGATATCTACATTAATCCCGCCTCTCAGGAAATCTACGCGGATTTCTATAACGGCATGCTGGGCACCAATATGACCTGGGAGAAGATATTCGAGCAGACTGACCGGGATATCAATTTGCAGCGGGTGATGAATATTCTGGTGTATGAGAAAGCAACAGGCAGACATGACTGGATTCCGGACAGGGCTATTGGTCCCACGGAGGATATTCTTTATGAGAAAGAAAAAGATTATAACGATAAGCAACTGAGCATTATTCTGAATAAGCCGCCAATTGACATTCAAAAAATGGGAACTGCCGAAAAGCGGGAAATCCTGATGAAGCAAAGAAAAGAAGAATTAAAAAAATTGATAGGTGTGTATTATGTACAGCGCGGTTGGAGCGCGATCGGCATCCCCAAAGTCGAAACGCTTAAACAAATAGGCCTTTGGAATTTCTTAAGTGATGAAGCCAGAACAAAAGTCGCCGCGATGAACGGACAATAATTCAACTATAATCTCATTCAGTATAAAACGCTGCAGGATATCAATAAAAAGGCGCGACTTGGAATTCCCCGGCTCCAACCGGGGGATGAGTGCGCCATAACTCGCGGAAGGTTGCATTATCCTCTGCTTCGCGGGATAATTCGTCCAGCAAATTTTAGTGCGCTACGCTTCTGAAATTTGGGTCTCATTATTATAGGGGTCCTCCTGCTCCTGCCGCAGGTTCCACTAGATTAATTTCTTTTTTCTTGCATAAAAGTCGATAATAATAATTTGATTTTCATCAAATATTGGCGTACAAAATACAAAATTCAACGAACAGTTATTCTTAACCCTGCATATTAAAGATTGCGTATTTTAATTGTTTTTGCCGCTTAGCTCCGCATCAGAATTAAAAAAAGGAGTTCAGAGATGGTTCAGTATAAGGTAGAATTCGATAAACTCGAATGGGAATCACCGATCAAGGGCGTGAGACACAAATATATCGACCAGAATAATTTACGTATTCGTTTGGTTGAATACTTAAAAGGGATGCCGCTCCATTGGTGTGAAAAAGGACACTATGGCTATCTTATTGAAGGCCAAATGGAAATTGAATATGAAAATTCAAAAATAATTTATAAACCAGGTGACGGCATTTTCATTCCGGATGGCCCTGATCATAAGCATCGAGGCAGACAACTTTCCGAAAAAGTGTTAGTTTTCTTTATTGAAAAAGTCTGACCAGCTAATCCAGCGGATGGCTTTCAGCCGCTGCTAATCTGCAAGTTATATGTCTTAATAATGAATGCGGAGGAAATCATGAATGAATTAATACAAGTGGTACAACACGGGAAAATTGTTGAAGTTGCTTTTAATCGTCCCAAATTATTTAACGCGTTCAATCTGGAAATGATTTCGGAGTTGGCAACTGTTTTAACTAGGCTGGCTGTGGATGGCTCTGTGAAAGGTATAGCCCTTACGGGAAGAGGGAAAGCCTTTTGTACCGGAGGCGATCTTAAATGGGCTGTTCATTTTTCTGATAAGCCCGGTTCTTCATTCTACAAACTGGCTTCACAATTACATATAGCTGTTCTTGAAATCCGGCAAATGAATAAACCTGTTGTGGCAGCTATTAACGGTCCGGCAGCCGGAGCGGGTTTTGCCCTGGCATTGTCCTGCGACTTTCGTATCATGGAAGAATCGGCAGTTCTCAGACAGTCATACACCTCAAGCGGTCTCAGCATTGAAGGAGGCGGTACATACACGTTGCCGAGGATTGTTGGATTTGCCCGTGCCTTGGAAATTGCCGCGTTTGACAAACCTATATCAGCGGAACAAGCATTAAAATTGGGGTTGGTAACCAAGGTTGTTGAAGATGGGGCGGCCTTGAAAGGTGCAATTGATATGCTGGATGAATTGGCGAAGGGATCGCTTCATTCTTTTGGCTGGTCGAAAAGATTGCTTAATGAATCTTTCATCAATGGATTTGAAACTCATATGGAATTAGAAAGAGAAGGACTTTCTGATTGTGCCGACCATCCTGATGGAAAGGAAGGATTGCATGCTTTCATTGAAAAGCGTAAACCTGTTTTTAAGTGATAAAATCATTTACCTTCCAGCGCAATGCGGTGCGCCAGAAGGTAAAGCTGGTTTATGAAATTTCTTCAATGCCAAGCGGATATTTTGACAAAAGCTCACAGCCATCTTTCGTGATGACAATATCATTTTCATAGCGAAATCCGATATTCTCTTCCGGCGCGGCATACTGCATCGCGCAGACGACCATTTCATTTTCCTGATAAACGTGATCCTGATCAGTCCAGTAGGGAAGATCGGGATTGACGACTGCGCCTATCCGCCACTCGTCACCGAAAAGACCAATGCCGTGTTCACAGGCGGGCTGAATAAAATCGCCGCATCCGCGCGATTCCGCGAAATCCATCATCATTGCGGCAAGCGTTCCGGGAGTGGTTCCGGCGTGATAATTATCAATCACTTTCTGAACAATCGCGACAAAATTATCCGCGTGCCAGCGCTGACGTTTTGTCGCGGGTCCGATCAAATAATTGTGCGCGTGGTCACCCAGCGCAAGTTTAAACATCGCGTGAAAATCCAGCATCAGCGGCTCACCTGCTTTAATCTCTTTGGTTGTTGGAGGCGTACACGCGCCTAAGCCCGTGCGGAATCCGCTGGAAATTTCATTAAGCCCCGCAAAATTCCACTCCGACACGCTGCCAGCTTTGCGCATGGCCAACGCGGCGATACCGGCAATAACTGTTTCCGTCATTCCTTTGTAGCCGCCATTTTCCAGCGCCGCCCGCGCCGCTTTGTGTCCTTCGTCAACAATAATCGAAGCGGTACGGAAACGTTCAATGGTGCCATTGTCTTTGATGAGAGAAAGAGCATCAATAATGTCGTGTGAGTTTACCCATTTGAAACCGGGAAGCGCGTCTTTAAAGTGTGTGTATTCCCAGTGTGTTAGATTTCCTTCCGCCGTGTAGGAGGAAATTCCATCCTCGTAACCAATGCGTCCTTTTTTAATGCCAATTTCTTCT
>Ga0209777_10002885_pt1 | contig 21914 bp, 12 predicted proteins | sample FrelakmetHBP12HB_FD_187147 | JGI IMG/M metagenome (GOLD analysis project Ga0209777, IMG submission 187147) | Freshwater lake sediment microbial communities from the University of Notre Dame, USA, for methane emissions studies -HBP12 HB (SPAdes)... | ecosystem: Environmental > Aquatic >...
TCTTCCGTCCTCTGGAAAGCCTGGGAGCGCAACATCGCGACCCCGTAATTCACGCCCGCGCGCGCCGCCATTTCCGCGCGCATGCTATCTGTATAATGCGTCGCAGACTTGGTCTGCATCAGCATCAGCACATAGAACCCTGTGGCCATGGCCGCAAGAATAGACAGCACCGCGGACACCAGGATCAAAGTGATGCCACAGTTCTTCCGTCGTACCATTGAAGCGTTCCTCCTGCCCGCCACATAGTAGTGCCAAGCTACACTAATCAGACAACGTTGTTCCGCAAATGCTGAAGCGCTGGGGACAGCCGCCCGGGTGCCTGGCCGTAACTGCAAAGCGCAGAGCGTACCACGGGCGCGCCGCCCACCCTCGGCCTTGCGCCGCCGGCCCGCCGCCAGCGGGCTGGACGGCCGCGGCACACTTGCCGCCATCCGCCCCGGTTGCCCGGGCGCCAGAGCGGCCGTGCGCTCAACCAGCGGATTGTCTCTGGCGCTTTGTTGCGTACATTGCGGCGTCCGCCATACGCACGAGGGACTCGGCGTCTTTGCCGTCCACTGGAAATACCGCGGCCCCGATGCTCGCGGTTATCTCAAAAGACCCGCCGTCGAACTTGACCGGCGCATCAACCATCCCGCTTATGCGCCGGATTACTTCTGCCGCGGACTGCTGGCTGCGAACGCTCGCGGGCAGGATAGCGAACTCATCGCCGCCAATCCGGGCTATGGTATCGGATTCCCGGAGCGCACTCACCATTCGAGCCGCGGCCTCTTTAAGAGCCAGATCGCCGGCGAGATGGCCATAGGTGTCGTTGATTGCCTTCAAGTTGTCTATGTCCGCCAGCAACACGGCCAAGCCGGCCTTTTCGCGCCTCGCAATGGCCAGCGCATGCCTCAGCCGGTCGAAGAACAGCTCCCGGTTGGCCAGTCCGGTCAAGGGGTCGTGCGTCGCTCGGTGGAAGAGAGCTTCTGCTTCCTCTTGCTTCGTCTTGTATGCGGCGGCGTGTTTCAGAGCCGAAGCGACCAGCCCGGATATCAGTTCAATCGTTTGGACATCGTGTGCGTCAAAGGCGTTCGTCTTAGGCGAAAGGACCTTCAAGATCCCGATTACACTGCCGGAGTGATGCAGGGGCACAACGATGATTGAGCGGATCCCAAGCAGGCTGCAGGTTGCCCTATCGACACGTTCATCGGTCTGGGCGTCATCACACTTCAGTGGCTGGCCGAGACGAAAACACAAGCCCGAAAGACTTCGCTCTTTATGCAGCTTGAGCCCCAGTGCCGATTGGGCCATGCCGCTGGCGGCCCGGCAGACGAGTTCCTCGCCTTCAGCCAGTTCTACTACTGCCCCTGTCGCCCGGGTCATTAACTGGGTGCGCTGCACAACAACGTCCAAGACTCTATTGACATCCAGGCCGGCAGCAACAATCTCGGTCTGCGTTGCGACGACTGCTCTAAGATAGACGGAGGATTTTTGAGCCAAGTCCTGGCCAGCCTTCATGCTTGTGCCGTTCCTGAGTCACAGCCACATGGCGCTGCAACACGTTTGCACATTGATAATACAATGGGCTTTGCCGGTTTCCAAATCCGGCCTGCGGCCATTCCCGTCTGCAACTCGGCGGCCTACGATCCCGGCCACACTCCCTGCCAATTAGGACTACGCGCGGTCCCGCTTGACTGCATTGGAGCGGGCGATGGGGCTCGGACCCACGACCTTCGGCTTGGGAAGCCAACGCTCTACCGCTGAGCTACGCCCGCATGAGCCAGACTACCCTCATTCTTTACCATGCCTAGTCGGGCAAGTCAAGGACTGGCGGCTGCATGCGCATCAGAGCGCGCTTTCGCCCACGAAGACCACGTCCCCCGGGCTGAGCTGCAAATCCTTGTCCAGTTTCCCTTCCTCGATGATGGCTTTCACGTCAACCGCCATCGTGTGGCCCGGCTTATCCTTGCGGACAACAGTCACGGAGGACTTCTTGGCATAGATATCGAACCCGCCGCCAAGTGCTATCAGGCGGGTAATTGTGAGCGGCACCCCGCCCGCACCGGGCGCGTAGTAGACGCCCGGCGTCTTGACCCTGCCCAAAAGCAGATACCCGTCATTGGAGGCCACCAGTATTCTGTCGCCGTCCCGCACTATGGGATCTTGCGAAGCGTCTGCCTTGTTCAGGGCCGCATCTACATCAAAAGTCAGCAGCTTCGGTTCTTCGGTCGGGCCCACTCTGCGCAACAGCTTGACCGCCTTCATGTCGGCGCTGGGCTTGAGTCCCCCTGCGGCGGCCAGGGCGTCGCTGAGGCGGATGGGCTTGCCGGACTTCACCTTGCTGTCCCCTCGTCCGAACAGGCCGGCCTTGTTTACCTCCCCGGTCACGGAGAATGACTCGGCAAGCGGCACCACCACGATATCGCCCGCCGTGAGCGCGGGGCCGCGCGGCATCCTGCCCGTAACGGCGTAGGACATGTCAACGATCTCCTCGACGGGAGTGTCAGCCTTGCGCTCACCGTGGATGATCTGCACGCGCATCAGGTCCGCATCTTGCGTCGGCCCGCCGGCGGCGGCGAGGACTGAAGCCAGATGCAGCAGCAGACGATCCTTGGGAATCTCAAGCTGTTGCGGCTTCGACACCTCGCCTTGGACATAAACCCAGCGCGGCGGCATGGAGAGCACGGCAATCGATATTCTTGGGGTCTTGAGCTTCTGGACAGCCTTGACCTTCTCCACGACGGCGCTCGTTGCATCCTGCAAAGTCATGCCCTTGATGTTGACTGTCCCGGCCGCCGGCGCGCTGATGAACCCATCCGCAGTTACCAGTTGGGGTGTGTAGTTCGTTGACGCCTGCAGGACAGCCTCGCTCAATTCCTCGCCGAACAACTGAATCTGGACCTGTTCTCCGCCAGCGAAGCGAAATACCGGCTTCTCATCGGCGGCGTCCTGGGCAAGACAAGCCGCCCCGCAAGAGGCCGTGGTAAGGAGGGCAATCAGACGCGCGCTAATCCTATTCATGAAAGACTCCCTAGAATCCAAAGGTTAGGCCGATCATGGCTGTCGTGATCTTTACGTCCTGCCGCGGGGTCTGCTCTTGCGCAGTATCTTGCGCAGTACGGCGCACCTGCGCAAGCAGTTTCATGTTCCTCGTAAGCGCCCGGTTGTAGCGCACGTCGTACACTAACGTGTCGCGGCGCAAAGTCTCGAAGCTCTCGTCCTGCCACGAGGTCGTCAGGGTGATGCGGTCGGCCATCGTCGGGTCCAGGACAACGACTCCGTTGATCACAGTGTTGGTTGACGTGCCCGTCAGGGCACCGGTTACGAAAGCATGGTCTGCGGACAGCCCGCAGGAGATTACCCGATTGGGCACGTACCTGAGCCCGGCAGAGGCGCCTGGCCTGGTCTTGGCACTGAGCGAAGGCTCAGCGTAGGAAACCGAATTCGCCCCCACCGCGAAGCTGAACTCCAGCCTCCTGTAAGTGCCCTGCAAGCCGGCGCGTGCTTCTTGCGTGTGGAAGTCTCCTGGGGATCGGGCCGTCTGGGTAGGCTTCTCGGAGTAGGTGGCAAAGGCCGCCAAGCCCCGCTCAGTGAGCCTGTATGACAAGAGCGCTGTCGCAGCGGTGCTGGCGAAGTCGTTGACCACATTCCGGTGCTGGAAATAGTGTGTCGCGGAGTACAGGTAGCTGAGAACTACTGCCAGCTTGCTCAGCCGGTACGCCAGCGTGGGCCCAAAATCGTAGGCATGCAGGCGGTTGAAGGCGACGAAGTCCTTTTCGAGAACACCGGTGTTTCCCGTTTGCTGGTAGCTGCCGTCGAAGCGCAGGGAAAGGCCGTCCACTCCGACGCGGCTCCAGTTGAGCGTGCCCTGGCCATCGTGCGTCAGGTAGTGAGGCGCCACGTGGCTGGCGTAATCGTGCCAGCCGAACGAATAAGCGCCCTCAAACGTGAAATCCCTGGTCGGCCCATAGCGAAGGGCCAGCCTGGGACTGTAGTTTAGCTGGAAATCCTGCTTTTGCTTATCAGCCGTTTGCCCCACGACATTGTCGTCGTACATTGCGCTCTGGCTGTAAGTGGGAGATAGAAGCAGGTTGCCGAACTTGAGCCAGGTAACGGTGGGTTCCTTTTCCGGGAACAGGCTTACACGCTCCGCGAAGCCCTGCCGCGGCGACTCCAGCGCATTCACGGGCTCGATTTCAGGTCCAGTGGTGACGACTTTCGCAGGCGCGTTCACTACCTCCGCCATGGCTGTAAATTGCAACTGCAACACTCCCGCCCAGAAGAGACCACCGCCAAGCGCCCGCCAGCTCATCGCGACCTCATGGCAGTGGCACGCGGCGCCTCTCGCCCTCCTGAAGGCGCCTCATCTGCCGGCCTTGTATTCTTTGTTCCTGCTCCTGTGCGGGCGGCCGGCGCCACTTTCCGCTTCTGGCTCATGGGAAGCACTGCTCTCTTCGTCCTCTTCATCCTTGTGGCCGTGGCCATACCCATACCCGTAGCCGTAGCCGTAGCCATAGGCCCCATAGCCATAACCGCCATACCCGTGGCCGTAGCCCGCCGCTTCGGCATCGGACGCATCCAACCCGTTCACAACAAAGAAGCTCTGCCTGGCATGGGCACGCACTAGAATGTCAATGGCGCGGCGAACATGGCCGAACTGCGTAACGCGGCTGCGAACCACCAGCAGCGTGACGTCGCACTTCTGGGCCAGTATGTGCGAGTCGGACACGGCTAGCAAGGGGGGTGAATCTATGATGGTCAAGTCGTAATCGGAGCGGGCTTTCTCAAGAGTATCCTCTAGCTCTTCGCACTCCCATAGCTTCGCGGGGGTGGGGAGCTTCTTGCCGGCGGGGATCAGCGCCAGATTCTCGATCCCGGTCGGCCGCGATAGATCCGTAGAGGAAGTGGCGCCGTTCAACAGCGACGAAAGCCCCTGTTCAGTGTTGGCATCCCAGGCGTTCGAGATTGTGCCTTTGTACACATCACCATCTATGAGCAGGGTCTTGCGTCCCTGTTCCGCGAACGCGACAGCCAGGTTGCTGGCGATGACGGATTTGCCGTCCGACTGGCCGGGACTGGTGACGAGGACGACAATCCCTTTGTGGCTGCTGCAGGCCAGAACGAGGGACATACGCAATGAGCGCAGGTTCTCCGATGCAAGGATGCGGGGATGGCTCTCCAGCAGATGATAGCAGTTGCCGGACAGCGTGGGATCCAGCAGCGGCACGCTTCCAAGGACGTTCACGCCCAAAGTGTCTGAAAGTTGGGCGTCGGAATGGACCGTGGAATCCGTCACTTCTCTCAGGTAGATGAAGGCCGACCCCAGAATCAGGCCGACCACAAGCCCTATGACAAGGCTCTTGGGCCAACTGGGCAGGTAAGGCCAGCGCGGCGCCTCGCCGAACTCCCATGCCCTGGCGTATGACTGCTTGAAACCCTTTGCCAGGTCGGCGCTATGCACCCGGTTGTACATGTCCTCATACAGCCGCTTGGCAATCTCGACATTGAAGGCCAGGCGCTGGTACTCGGCGGCCTTGAGATAAAGCGCTTCCATCTCCACTTTGGCTTTTTCGTACTGTTCGGTTAGCCCTTTCACATAGTCCTCAGCCATGCTCAGGTCAATGCGGATCTGTTGCGCCAGGTTGTTTGCCGCCTTCTGGCTGAGTTCCTTCAGTTGGCGCAAGGGCTCCTCGGTCTTCTGAACCTGTTCCGCGTCGTCCTTGTAACGGGCTTTGACATCCAGCAGCTTCTTCTGCTGCTCCATGATTTGGCGCTCGTAGCTGAGAAGCGTTTCATCTCTCTTGGCTCTGGGCAACTGGAACACCATCTCGGGGTCGTTATTTGCCTTCTCCAGTTCGGCGGCCTCGCTGCGCAACCCCAATTGCTTGTCCAAGGCCGCACTCCGCAACTCACTGAACTTGGCATAGCGCTGCCGAATGGGATTGGTCGCCTCCAGGTCCTTGGGATCGTACTTGGTGGCCTGCACGTACTCCTGCAGCTTGGCCTGCTCGCCATACCATTTTTCCTGCAGCTTGGGCATCTCAATAGTCAGGTAATTGCCTGCTTCCGTCGTGGTGAAGCGTTCGCGCAAGATCATCTCATCCACGAATGCGTTTGCCCAGGCATTGACCAGATCAGTGGCGCGAACAGCGTCCGGGTTGTAGCAATACAGTACCAGCAACTGGCCCTCGATGATCGTCTCCAAAGGGTAGAAGAGCTTCTCCGCAGCGTTGGGCTGTGTGAGCGTAAGGTCCTCTGGCCTCTGGGCCCGCGCAATCTCAATGGCACGGTCAAGCACCTTCCTGGTGCAAGCCAGCACGCGTTGGGCCTCTGTTACTTCACGTGTGAACGACACGCCTACGTCTGCGCCGGGCACAATGGTTTGGGTGCTGTTTTCGATCAGGACCATTGACTTGACGCGGTACAGCGGCGTTCTGAAGGCGGTGTAAACGCTGGCCAGCGCTACGGCGAAAAGGACGATGAGGGACGCGCCACGCCAATGTCGCCGAACGCTGCGTTTGATGACATACGGATTCAGGGCTTGGGGCCCAGGGGGCTCCGGTTCAGAGCGTCTTTCGTCTTGGGTGTTCATCTGTCAGCCGTTACTCTCCACACGCGAAGCACATCCGGGAAACGCGACTAACAAGGAGATTTCAGCAATGCTAGTGGGCGCCCCGCTACAGACGTGATGGCCGGTCCTGTTGCCGCCCCTATCGCCCCAAGGCAAAGCGCATATGCCCGGCCGGCCCCCTTATTGTATCCATGGGCGCGGCAATACTAGTCTTTTCTTTGACTTTCTGGGCCCACTGGCGGACCAACGTCCCGTTCCCTCCGGGGTTCAGCTATTGCGTTGTTGCCTGTGGCTGTGCTTCCTGGCTGAGATCCTGCCACGGCCACCCCTCCTCCTGCACAGCGCCCCTATTCCCACGACACCCAGAACATGCGTGCCTCCGCGCGGGCTTTGTCCACGGCCTTGCGGAAGGCCTGGTTCATCCGCTGTTCGAAGAGCATCGCCACTGCCAGCACCACCAGGCCGAACGCTATGCCTGCCACGGGCCAGATCACCTCCCTCTGGTGCGCCCATTGCACGGCCTTGATGAGTATGCTGAGGATCAGCGCGCCGGCCCCCGCGAGCAGCGGCACCTTGCGGCGCGCAAACATGGCGCCGAACAGGATAATCAGGCTCACTCCCACCAGGAGCAGAAAGTGCCAGGCCCCCTTCGGCGTCTGAGGCACGGCCTGGACGAAGGAAGGCAGCAGCGCAAGAGCACTGGCCAGCGCCAGGAGAATGTTGACTTCCCGGCAGCGCGCCGCCTTTTGCGCCGCCGTTGGCTGCATCTCTCCCGCGCTCTGCCAGGCCCACAAGAAAAGGTACAGCGCCGCCGGCACGCTGTACCACTCCCAAGACTCAGGGTGTTGCTTCCAGATGCATAAAGCGTAGGCCGCGAGCACTCCGGCATGAACGAAATACCGTGCCGGTTCTAAGGCCAGCCATTTGCCGGCTGCCTGGCAGGCGGCAGAGCACAGCACAATACTGATGACCAGGGCATCAAAGTAGTCCGCGTTGGAGGAGTACAGATAGGGCGCGCGCATCCCGTAGTACAGGACATGGATAAGGGCAAAGGCCAGCGCCGCGACAGAGAGACACGCCCCGCACAAGGCCACCAGGCTGCGGCCCTGCTCTCGCCTCCCGCCGGAAGCAGGCGAGACTCCTGCGCTACACTCCAGTCTCAGCACGCCGCCGAGCGCTGTCATCGCCAGCCCCAGGACCGCAAGCCAAGGCATTTGCCAGGCCCAGGGCCAGGGGTCGCCCCAGGCGTGCCAGCCGGCCAGGGCGCGCAGTCCAAATGCGGCAGAGCCGATCAGTGCAAGACACGCGCCCAGCGAGTATACGCAGCCCGAGTTCTGTCGCGCCAGGCTGTCTTCAAGCGGCAGCCACAGCCGTAGCACAAGCAGCTCCAACACAAGCGCCAGGAACATCACGCAAGGCACCTCGGCCAGCCGTGCCCGGTTGCCAATGAACGCCAACACCAGCGCGCCAGCGCTGACGAGGCCTGAGCCCAGCAACGCCTGCAGGGCTTGTGCCGCGAGTTTCTGGCGCTCCAACACATAGGCCGCTGCAAAGAGCACGGGAACAAGCGCGAAAAAGTATAGCGCGCCCCAGGAACTGCCCGTCGAGTGGGCGCAGAGCAGGCACAAGTAGCCCCCGGGAAGTAAGAGTACGTAGGCCATGAATGCCGAGCACTTGCGTGCCGATTGGGCCAGCGTTTCACTCGTGCAGCAACGGGCAAAACTGCCGTACAACGCCAGTGCCGCCGCGCTGAAGAGCATACGCCAGGTGCTGTGCAGCTCTTCCTTCGAGAGAGCATCCCCGCCGAACAACGCCGTGAGCAACGCCAGCGCGACCAGACCGAATGCCGCTGCGTGCCGCGAAGCGAGGAAAGGCACGGGCTGCTGGCCAACATGCGGTTCGCGATTAGGCGCGAGCGCCGAGACAATGGATTCCAGGGCCATGCCAACAAGAATGAAGAGCGCAGCAACCAGCATCCAACCGGCAGCGGACAGCGGGAAGTTCAGCGCGTCCTGGCTCAGGGCCGCTGCGATCGCGAGCGCCAGCAGGACCCAAGCGCCCATCTCCAATAGGAAGACTCGCCAGTCCAGGCCTTGTCCACTGCGCCGCGCCACAACCGTCAAGCCCACGAACAGCAGCGCTGTTTCCGCGAGCGTGAGACACGACGCCCAGACGTGGGAATTCGTGGCGGCAATGAGTCCGAAGCATAAACCAGCGAAGGTGGTGAGGACAATCGCGGCCATCACTCCGCGCAGGCGCCATGCCCAAGCCGGACTGACGCCGGAGCCACTGGCATCCTGCCCCTGTGGGGCCTCGCCATCCTTTTCCTGATCCTCCTCAGCGGCCGAGTGTGCGAAATAGGCCGCGACCTCTTCCAGGGCCAACAGGATCAGCGCTGTTGCCGCCAGGCCAGGCCCGAATTGCGCAAAGTCCAGGTTCGTCCAGCGCATGGCGTGGCAGCCCGCCACGGTCAGCCCCAGCCCTGCCGCTGCTGCAAGAGAAGCAGCGAGAGCCCCCCGTGTCGCGGCGCCCGCCCGCGCCGACGCCGACCATGCCCACGCGGCCAAGAACAGCCACGCCGCCACAGCCCAGGATTGCGCGTGTCCTCTACTCCACACGGACAACCCCACAAGCAAGTAAATGCCGCCAAAAATGGCGACAGCAGCGCCGCTGAAGTAGGCCGCAGCGGCGACTCCCGTCCGCGCCCAGGCTTCGCTCTTGTGGGCCATTTCGCCGAGGCTGAAGGCCATCCAGACCAGCATTGCGCAGCAGATTCCGAAACTTTCAGGGGGGAGCTGCCACGCCCCATAGGCGCAGCCAGTCAATCCCAAGAGGCCTGCAATCCCGGCTATAGGCGCGAAAGCACACTTCAGCCTTACGCCGCAGAGTAGGGACACCGCGACTGCCGCGGCGAAGAACCATGTACAAGCTCCACGCACCTCCGCTCGGCAGGAAGCAAGCCAGAACTCTGCCTGTATGGCGCGGCACGCCGCCAGCAGCGCCAGTATCCCGGCAAAAAGCCCGGCCACGATTGCCATTGGCGGCACGGCAGCGTTCTTGGTTGAGCCATTGTCCCTTTCGAAGTTTCGCCGCAATGAGAGGAAAAGCGGGACCAGGGCCGCGCACCAAGTGGCAGTAACTGTCTCTGCAACTGCAATCCGAGGCACGAACGGGGACGGCGAGATCAGATGCACGGAAGCCCAAATGGTCATAAGCAACGCCACTATTCCCCCTGCGGTATGGAAGGGACGTTGGTCGAGTTGGCCGGATTTGGCGGCTCCGCCGGCGAGACCGCGCGCGCAAAGCGCAGCAACATTTTCGGCAGCCATGCTTATAGCGATTATCAGCACAGCGATCGTTTCGCTGGCGTAGGCTTGGTGCGGCGAATCCGGGTACAGGTGGTTGAAGACACATTGGCCCGCAAGAGCCAGGAGGAAGAGCGCTGCTGTCTCGCTCGACGCAAGTATCGCGCTGGCTCCCGAAACCTCGATGCTGCTTCCAGTCCAATAGACCCGCAGACGCGTGGCAATGGCCGCCAATGCCAGAGCAAGTAAAGCGAACGATTGTGCGGCGCTAAGAGGCTGCACTTGCAGGCACGCCAGAGCTATTCCGTGCACGATGACCACCACCCCGCCGCAGACAGCGCTGTGGAAGAGCGCGGCATTCTTCTCACGCTTTTCAACTACGCTGGCCAGGACCATGACGAGCACGGCCAGCAGGGCCAGCCAGGGCGCTGGGCCGTCCAACGGCAAGCCTGCATGGTAAAGAGCATAGGCGAGCGCCGGAGAAAGAAGCGCCGCGCCCAGCCCCCGGCGCCACGGCTCGCGCTCACACGCGGAAGTCGCCAGTGCGTAGGCGGCTGCCGCTGCCCAGCCGATCGCGACACTCAGCGCGACGACCGTTCCAGCAGGGAAAGAGAAGATGGGCGTGAAGCTGATGAGGTAGCCGGCCGATGCCAAGCCCAGAACATCAGCCGCGATGCGGCCATGCTCACGGACTTCCTCTGTGTCTGCGAATGCCCACGCCACGTAGGCTGCCAAGGCCAAAGCCAGCCACACCGCTGGCCACCACAAGGATGAAACCGCAACCAAGTCAAGACTCAACGCCGCCAGGAACGCGGCGCAGGCCATAGCCATCCAGGGCCCCCAAGCCGCCCGTTTCAAAACAGCAAACGCCAGCCCCACGGCCAGCCCAGCTCCGGCTGACCATACTGACAATGCTGGCACTGGGTCGCTGAGTTCGGCGCACACGGCCCAGACCAACCCCAGCAGCGTGCTCCATAAGCCCCACTGAGCAAGAGAATCGCCCAGACCGGACGCGGCTCGTCCCCTCACCGGAAGGCTATCAGCCGAAGGAATGCTCTTCTCTCTGCGCACCTCAACCAGGCCTGAACATAGCAGCCCCACAGCTACCAGGAACGCCCCAGGCAAGGCAAACATCACCGGCCATTTCTCCCACGACCACCCGAAGGCGTAGGCTGCAAGAGGCGCGGGCACCAGGAGCAAGAGTGCGGAAGCCTGTATACTTGCCGTTCTGCCAGTGCGCCAAGCGTGCACGAGCAAGCCCGCGGCTAGAGCGAATATGGCCAGCGCATGGCACCAGTACTGGCTGGCCAGGTGTTCGCGTCCCGAAAGAACCGCCGCCACCGGAACCACGACGGACAGCAAGCCGCTGCCCATGCTCCAGCCCACCTCCAGCCACCACGGCAGGCTCCATCGCGGCACCTTTAGGAGCGCGGGCGCCCCGCCCGCGGAAAGTAGCGCGGGCGTCCCGCCGGCCGTTCCATGTACCGCAGGCAGTTCTCTCTTCTCACTTCTCTTTTCTATTTCCTCACTTCCTTCACTTCCTGGGCGCACCCAGCGCGCAAGCCGGGCGCAGATCAACGCCGCGGGAACAAACGCGGCCGGCAGCAACCATTCATCAATGCCGCTCCACAGCGCCGCGGAACCCCAGCCCGCCAGCCCGCCGAAGAACGTGAAGGCCTCCAAGAGCGGTTCCTGCAGGACCTTGGCCTGCCAGAAGGCCAGCGCAGTGAAGGCGAGAAAACAGATCGTCCATAGCGAAGCGGGGCTGTACGGATACAGGCTGGCGCCGCCTGGCGTAATGAGCGCCGCGTAGGTATCGAGTAGCAGAGAGAGTTGTCCAAGGATAAGGAAGCCCAATCCGGCGATGCGTAGTTGTGTCCGGAGCCGCAAGACAAAGCCCAAGCCGACACAGGCCGCGGTGCCGGCCAGCAGGAAGCCCATCCGCGCCCAGGCCGAAGCCTGACTCCACATCTGCGTGCGCACCAGAGCCGCGGCGGAGATGAAGATGACACAGATGGCCACGCTTTGCAGGATGCGCACGTTTTCCGGCGTGGCTAACCGCTCGAAGAGGGACTTCGCGGCTGCCTTGGGCGGTGGCACGCGCGTCCCGGCCAACGGTATGGCGTGGATCTTAGGCACGAGCGGCGTGGAAGCAATCCCGGCGCTCTGTTGCGGACGAGATGCCTCGGCTGTAACAACCGCTGGCTGTTCCGGAGGAGGCTTAGCCTGAGCATCGGTGTGCAACTTTGCAATCGCGGCGCGGATTTCCTCCGGCGAGCGCATGGGTTTGGCCACAACTTCTGGCGTCGCGGCCCTGGCCGTGGCGGGCGTCTCTGGAGGAGCGCCCCTCTCCAGCAGGTCGAGCAGGGGTTGTTCTTCGGCTCCCGCTCCGCGTTGCGGTTGTGCTTGCGCTTGAGCCCCCACCCCACCCCCGGCTGATGCACCCAGCGTGGCGCGCTGCTGCTCAACGTACTGGAGCAACTCCGTGCGCGCGCGGGTGCTGATCTGACCGCTGTAGAACCCCCGGTTTATCTCCCGCTCCAGAGCGAGCAGGAATTCCACGCGCGGCATGTCCGCAGGCACTGCCCGTCTGGGCGGCGCAGCAATGCCTGGTGGAACGGCCAGTGGCTTATGTGGAGTCCAGGCGGGTTTGGGCGGCGGCGACGGCGCGAATAGTTTGCCCAGAAGTTTCCCAAGCAACGAGAAGGCACTGACGATGCCCAGGATAAATATCCCGAGAATGGCCAGCGCGATCAGGATTCCGAGGAAGTCCCCCATGCTGTGCCCCTCCCGCCAGAGTGCTCTCTACCTCTTTCTTCTCCCAAGTACAATCTACCGCGGCTTTTCCCTTTGCAAAATCAATGATAAATATATTATCTATTGGCAGCCGTGATAGAATACCAATGGGGAGGAATGCGCCATGCCTGTGATCCGCATGCATCAGCTCGAAGGCTTTTTCCACGTCGCGCGTTTCGGGGGCTACACGAGGGCCGCGCAGGCCTTTTCCTACCCCATCGGACAGCCCGCCGTGTACCAGCAGGTGCGTGGGTTGCAGGAGGACATTGGCATCGCCTTGGTGCGCCAGGCCGGGCCGCGTCGCACGGAACTGACTCCCGAAGGGCGCGCACTTTACGAGTTCGTGGCCCCCTTCTTCGACGGTCTGCCGAGAGTGATTGAGCGGCTCAAGAGTGCCGCCGCCGGGCCGCTGCTGCTGGCGGCAGACCAGTTCCTGGCCATGGAAGCCCTTCCGCCTGCGCTGCTGAGAGCACAAGCGGCGCATCCCGGTTTTCAGGTTCGCCTGGATGAGTTGCCCGCCGAAGACGTGGTTCGCTATCTGCGCGAGGGCCACGCCGACGCCGGCCTGGTGCACCTGATGGAAAGGCCTCGCGGGGTCAAGTGGGAGGCGCTGGGGCGCATTGGCGTCGCACTCTTGGTGCCCGCGCTCCACCCCTTGGCCAAACTTGGACGAACTCCTCTGCCCAGCGAGATCGCGCGGCATCCCTTGATCGCTTACGGTCCGGCCTCGCCGCGAAGAATGCTGACCGAACAGCTTTTCCGCGAGTACGGTGAGCGACTGCAGGTAGCCGCCGAGGTCAGTTTCTCCCAGACCATGCGGGCGATGGCGCGCGCAGGCGTGGCCCCAGCCTTCGTGCCGTTTCTGCTCTCCGGCAAGAAGGGCAGTCCCGCGCGGGCGGAACTGCCACGCGAGCCGCAGACGCTGTGCTTTGACGTTTCCGCCCGTCTGAAAGGCGGCGCGCTGCCCTTCGGCCTGCTTTACCGGCCGGGGATCGAACAGAGCATTGCCTTCCAGGTGCTGGCCAAGGCGCTGCGGGAAACGTGGGGCTGAAGACCAGCCTGTCCACTTGCGTGTTTCAAACCGCGCCGTCTCATGCAGAGGCGCAGAGAGGGAAAAGACGGAAAAGAGCTGTCCTCTGCGGTCTCTGCGCCTCTGCCTGAGCCAAATCAGCACGCCCAAGCTTCGGGCAGGGCCGGAATCGGAACGCTCACCTCTCGAACGCAAACTCGACTTCCGTCGCCCACGAATCGCTCCAATAATCGTGGAAGGCATTGATGTTGACCTGCGACACGCTGCGCTGCGCGCACAGCTCCAGCGGCGCCCCCTTGTTGTTATTCACGCGGAAGGAGAACCGGATCGGCTGCCCGGCCTCGAGCCGCTTCTTCACCTCCGGGATTTCACTCCACGGCAGCATGGCTTCCACGATGCGCGTGTTGCCCTCTCGTTTCATGGCCAGCTTGCCGTTCTCGACGGGCCCGCCGTCCACGGGCGCCTTGGGTTGCCGCGGATAGAAGTGCTTGCGTGGCAGGCCCGGCGCCATCAGCCGCCACAGCTCCGTGCCGCCGCCGTGCTTTTCCGCCACCTGGTTCAGCGCGTACTCGTAATCCGTGCACTTCCACGCCATGTAGCGCGGCATGGTGCCCGGCGGGCAGGCATACATGCCGTTCTGTCCGGGAGCCAACACGCCGAAAGCCAGGAGCACGTTGTCCGTGCCTTCGCCGGAGGGGATATCCGGGTTCTTGCGATACGAATACCGCCGCACGCCCTCGGGCCATTTCAGCTCGCGCCTGTTCTTGACGTTCCCTTGGTTGTCCCTCTCCGCCTGATAGCACTTCTCCGGGTAATAGTACTGGTCGTCATCGCGTTTGGCGAAGCGCACATTCCCATCGTAGGGTGAATCGTCCGCGATCTTCGCCGCGAAGCAGAAACCGTTGTCGTCGTAAGCCAGGAAACCTGTCGCGACGCCGCTCGCCGTCTTCTCGTCAAACTTCAGGAACGGCAGCCAGGCCTTCTCCGTCAGGTTCGCGGCGCTTGTCTCGCCGCCGGCGACGGGCTGTGGCAGCACTCCTTCCCATTCCTTCAGGTCGCCATCCACGCTGATCGCCTTTTTCGCAATCACGTTGACGTGCATGTTTTCCTCGTGCGCCGTTTTGCCGTCCGCGCCTGCATCGAAAACCAGCTTGAGCGGGTACGTGTTGCTCGCCGCGGACTTGCCGCCGGTGACTTTCAGCGCCACTTCCTTCGTCTCGTTAGCCTCGAACGCCAGGGGCTTGGGCAGCGCTTCGAGTTGCAGTTCTCCCAGCGACACGCTCAGCTCGCCGCTGATCGGCCGGTTCAGGATATTCGTCAACGTCAACTTCAACGCGGGTTGCTGTTCGATGCGCGCCAGCAGATCGTGAGCGCGCACCTCGAGGGAAGTGAGGCCCTCGCTGCGCGCAGCCTTCAGCGCGTCAATAAGCTGCGCAAATGAGCCTGCTGAACCGTCCGTGCGCAGCATGTAACCCAGCCCGTTGAGCGGCACGACAATCTTGCCGTTCTGCGGAGAAACCGGATTGCCGTAGTAGTCGCTGAGCATGAACTTGCCGCCGCCATCGGTGAGCGCCAACGTGGCGCCTTCCAGCACCGCCGCCAGACGCAGCGCCCGTTGCAGTTTTTGGCGCTCAGCCGGTGGCGCGTCGGCAGGCAGCTTGGCGAACTGTGCCCTGGCCTCGGCGACTTTGGGGACGTTCTTCAAGCCCAACACCCCACGGAACAACAGCCGGTCACGGTCGTACACGCCGCCCAGATCTCCGACCACGACCACGGTGCCGTCGTCGGGGTTGGCCGCGGCCCTATTGTTCACGCTCTTCGGCAGGCCGTCGAAGACGTAGACCCAGGGGAGGCCGTTCTTGAACAGGATCTCCTTGAAGCGGCGCTCCCCAATGAAGCTCTGCGCCGCCGCAATCGCGCCGCCCGGCGCCCACGTCTGCACCACCCTGATCTTCGCCGTGCCGTTGGGCAGGCGCAGGTCGTAGTGCTGCACGCCGTAGACCATATCGTGGAGCACGCCCGCGGTGCGCTCCTGGCCGAGAGAGCGCATTGAGGCGATAACGGCCGCGACGCGATCCTCGGAATTCGCGATCCAGCTCTCCGTGTCCCAGACGCGCGTGGGGCCTAGCGGCGACTTGCGGGTCATCCATTCGGGCACCAGCGCGGGCATCGCCGCCATGGGCTGGTAATGGATGCTGGTGAAGTCCAGCCATTTGAGAAACGTGTCCGTGCCGTCGCAGAAGAGCTTGTCGTCGGTGTTCATCGAGGAACACGCCCCGCCAATCAGCACCTGGACGCCGTGCTTCTTGCGCGCCTGCTCGACGCCCTGCGCCATGGCCGTGTAGAGTTCGCGGAAGCGCAGCACATCGCCGCCCCAACCGGAGATCGAAATGCCCTCCCACGGCTCGTTCCACAACTCCATGCCGTTCAGCGGGCCGCGTGGCCAGCCGAACGTGCCGGCGACCAGGGCGCACCAGCGCTGAAAGTCCTCGTCGTACTCCGGCAGCCCCGCCATGTCGCCTTGCGGCGGTTCGGCCACCATCTCGTCCTTGTCGTTAAGCCAGCGGCGGGGCATGGTATTGAGCGGCTGAGGATAGCCGGTATTGCTGACCGTAAGCATCACGGTAATATCGTGGTCGTTCATGCCCGACATTACTCGGCCCAACTCCGCAATCTGCTCGACAAAGTCGTCGCCGCTCGTGCGCCGCCCGCCCCATTCCAGGCGCGTGGCTTTGATGCCCAGGCGCTGCCACAGCGCGAAGACTTCCGGCACGCAGTTCCAGCCGTTGATGTCCAGCGCGTACGAAGGGTATTGGACCTTGCCGGGCGTAGCGAACGGCGTGCGCAGGAACGCCGCGCCAAACTGCCGCCCGTGGCCCGCGAGGTCAATCAGCAGCAGGTACGCGCCAAACTTCGCCGGGACATTCGGCTTGACGATGATGTTCTGGAAACCGTTGGGCGGGATGTCCACGGCCAACGGCGTGGCCCCCAGGTCCGCGATCTTGAACGTCTTGTTTGTGAAGACGTCGGTCGGATCAGTGGTGAAGCCGTAGCTCACCAGCTCGGTCTTGCCGTCGCCTTTGAGCGGCTCGGCAGTCTTGTTCACGAACTGGAACGAGAAGGAAATCTCCTCGCCCGGCCAGAAGACGTTGGAGCGGCCTGTGCTGGCGATCTCCTGCACTGTGTAGTCCTTGGCCACTTGCTCCGGCTTCATGTTGAAGGCTTCTTCGTAGCCCGGAGCTTTCCAAGGCTCACCGCCCCGAGCCGTCACCGCAAGCAACCACGCAGCCCAGCACACACCTGCGCTCAAGATCGCAACCCAGCGTGATCCCCCTCCCCTCGCGGGAGGGGGTAGGGGGAGGGTTTTTTGTGAACGACTCATCATTGATTATCCCTTTACTGACAAAACGTCTTCGCCTTTGCCCGCACCCATTGTGCAGGCCGCCCAAGGCTCAAAGCGCACCGCGGGCGTCTCTCCCGCTTCTTGTTACCAGTCTAGTGGAAGCAGGCTAAGCTTTTCGGCCTCCTTCCGCAACGCCTTCTTTCGGCTGTTCACCCCCTCAGGATGCGTGACAAGCAGCGCGGCGCACATGGTAGGACAGGCTTCCAGCCTGTCAGACAGGCAAGATGCCTGTCCTTCGTGGCAACGCGTAACCTGTCACGCACCCAGCGTTCTCGCAAGTCCTTTGGGATTTGGCAAAATCGTCGAGAACGAGCGGGTTTCGCTTGCGAATCAGCGCCTTTCGCTTGCGGATCAGCGGCTTTCGCTTGCGGATTAGCGGCTTTCGCTTGCGGATTAAGGGCGATTGCTTGCGGATCACCGGCAGCAAGACGAAGCTTCTGGCCAACATCCTGAGTCCGTTTCCTGCCAGGGCTCTTGGAGCTCCCAGGGATGCATTGTCTGGCGTTACACACGTGCTGCAGCCTCCTTCCTGGCAAAGCGGCGCCGGGCCGCCCAAACCTGGACCATTCACCGCAGAGGACGCAGAGTGAGAGGACTGAGTTGAGACTTCTTCCGCTCAATTCCCCTGCTGTTCTCTGCGCTCTACGCGTCTGTGCGGTGAATAATGCGGGCTAACTCCAAAGCGGCGTCAGGTCCCGCACCGGTTCGTGCAGGATAATGATGCCACTACCTATATATACGATAATCCAAGCAATTCCTGGCAAGAAATTTGCGATTTCCGATTGCGCCACACACTCAAGCCGGCTCAAAGGCCGGCTATTCGTGAGTCCGCTTGTCCAGTCTGCTACCGCCTGAAGACGGTAGCAAGCAACTACCTCAAAGCAGCCAAACCCCGTTCGGAGAAGTAGTTGCAGGGCAAGTTGCACGAGGTGCAGCAGGGTGAATATTTGAACGACACGATGTCGGTAAAACATGGCGCGGGAGGAAAGTGGTGGGTGGGTGACAAACTGTGCGGCGCGAAGCTTGTCACGCACCCACCCCCTCACCTCTTCATCAGTTCACCCTCTCAGCCCTTCACCTCCTCACCACCTCTTCACCCCCTCACCTCTTCTGCTGTACGCCCGCCATTTGGCCCTTGAATGCCTCACCGGACACGTCTACTATCTGTATGAGCGACAACGCGCGTCCCCGTAGCTCAGTTGGATAGAGCGCTGGTTTCCTAAACCGGAGGTCGTGGGTTCAAGTCCCGCCGGGGATACCACTCGATTGCGGATTGCGGATTGGTGATTGCGGATTGGCGCGAGGCGGGGCCAGACGTGTTTTGGCTTGCCGGGAGCTTGTCCGGGCTGGCGTAAGGTGCCAGGAGGGACGCGCCCAATACATGAGGGAAACATGATGCGCTTGCTGACGTGGAACATCCGCCACGGCGGCGGCAACCGCACCAGCGACATTGCGCATGTTCTGGTCCAGAAGACGCCCGACGTTATCGCGCTCAACGAGTTTCGGATGCCCCGAGGGCAGCGACTTCAAAACATCCTGCGACACAACGGATGGGAGCATCAAGCGATAGCGGCGGCCGCTGATGGCGTGAACGGCGTGCTTGTTGCGGCGCGCATGCCTTTCGAGACAGCGACTGATCATGCAGTGCCGGAGTTTTGCCGGGATCGGTGGCTGGAGGCGAGCTTTCGAGACGCCAATATCAAGGTTCTCGCCGTTCATATCCCGACCTTCAACAACGCCGACCATCAGAAGGAGCAGTTCTGGCAAGCGATTCTGGAACGAGCAGCGCGATTGCAGGAGACGAACACTCATGCGGTAGTGGTTGGCGGCCTGAACACCGGGAAGCACCGCGTTGACGAGACTGGCGCAACGCTGCGCTGCGCCGATTGCTTCGAGCAAATGGAAAAAGCGGGTTGGGTGGATGCATGGCGTTCACGGAACCCAACCGGTCGTGAATACACATGGTTCTCCGCAAAAGGCAACGGCTTCCGATTAGACCATGCCTTCTTATCACCTGCGCTTGCACCACGGTTGCGCTCTGCTGAGTATTCGCACCAGGAGCGAGAGGAAGGTGTTTCCGATCACTCACTGCTAATCGTGGAGTTCAATGTTTAAGACGGTCGTGGCAGCATTGCGACAATGGGGTTAAAGGAGCCCCGCTTTGGAGAGTGACATGCCGAGAGGTTGGACGTGGGGTCCGGCGCAGCCGAAGAGCATCCCGGAGGCGGTCCAGGCGAGCGTGCGGCAGCGCATCGAAGCGCACGCCGCCAAACACTACAGCGGGCGCTATGCGCGCCTGGACATTCGCTTCCGGGGCCGGTTCTGTTACGTGGACGCCTTCAAAGAGCCAGACAAAAACGACACGCCGCCATCGTGGTTTGAAGGGACAGCAGCACAGTGGCTGCAACGATTGCGCGACATGCCCACGCATCTCATCCGCCTGACGTACATGGGCAACCCCGACAAGTGGGAACTGGCATTCTTCACCTACAGCAATGAGAAGTACAGCGAGTGCGTTTTCCCGGACGGACGCTTTGAGGGCAAGCCGGAGGCCGGGTTTGACACCGGCGCCACGTACCTGTAGCGAGGCCCGTCACCTATATGGCGCGAGTATGCAGGCGCGGCGGAGTGGAGAAAGACACTTGGCGGGACAGAAGATCAGCGGACAGTGGGTGTGCTAGGGGAGTGTACGGGAACTGGTTGGGCGTTGGCGGGGCAGGTTCTCTGGAGCAGATGGGGCCGGGTTACTGGTGAATGGAACGACGCCATGCCCAAGGCCGCACATGTCAGACGAAAGGACTTCTTGTGGGCAACAGGCTTGGGCGGTTGACGGTCTTGCGGAAGACTGGCGCAGAGCCGTTTCACCACAACGGCGCGAGCATCGGATTCGACCTTCTGGACTTCTGGCAGTGGAGTGTCTCAGACTTGGTGAGCAACGCCGCGCGCGGCGTAGTCGCCGAGTACATTGTGGCGCGGGCTTTGGGCATCGCAACGGATGGTATCCGCGAAGGGTGGGCCGCGTTCGACCTAACAACCCCTTCCGGGGTTAAGGTTGAGGTCAAGTCCGCTGCGTATGTGCAGAGTTGGCACCAGACCAAGCTGTCCAACATCACCTTCATGACCCGAAGAACGCGAGCATGGGACGCGGACTCCAACGTCCAGAGCAAGGAGTCCAAACGCCAAGCGGATGTCTACGTCTTCGCCTTGTTGTCCCATCAGGACAAGCAGACAATTGACCCGTTGAACGTCGGCCAGTGGGAATTCTACATCGTCCCGACCCGCCTGCTTGATGCTCGAAAACGCAGCCAGTACTCCATCACTCTGAAGTCTCTACAGAAGCTGTCTGCTCCCGTGCCATACACTGGCCTCAAGGCTGCCGTTGACCGCGCAAGCGCCGACCTCTGACGCGCGGTTGATGAGGGCGGCGTGCGCGCGCAGAAGCCGCGACCATTCGTGCCGCCGGGCTGCCTCGCTGGAGCGCGTCGCGTAAAGCCCGCCCTGACTGCATCATCTGCCCCGCCGCAGTCTACCCCGCCTTCCGCGGGACAGAGGGACAGACCAAAGCAATTCGGGAAGACCGTTAGGGATTAGATGGTCTGTCCATTCTATCTCATTCTATCCCCTTTGCATTTGTGCTGGCCTGCCTCCCAGCATTACAATATTGAGAGACGAGGAGAAACGGAGCATGACGCCAGGGCCCACAATCATCAGAAAGTGCTCGTCATGCACAAAGCGTTTCTCACAGCAAACGCTTAAATCAGGCAATACAATCGGGGCGCGGTTCTGGACGGATGGCAAGGTTGACGCGCCAATGCTGCCAGACCTGCCTTGGCTTGTGAAATGCCCCAACTGTGGCGCACTGCTTTGGCTTGACGAACAAAAGAAGGTTGGCCAAATCTGGCCAGAAAGCGAGAAGCGCAAGCGCGTGCCCGCCCCATATTTCACAACACCGTCGGCAGACGATTATCTGGCCTTGCTACAGGATGAGACCCTCAGCCGAGAAAGGAAAAGATACCTGAGACGAAGGGCCTGGTGGGCTGGAAATGATGGAAGAAGAGAGGCCCAGGATAAGCAGCCGCTTTCCGAGAAAGAAACACGCAACCTTGCCGCGTTGGCCGCCCTGCTGTCTGAGACTGACGCCGATGACCGGCTTACGAAGGCCGAAGTCTTCAGAGAACTGGGCCAGTTCCAAGAGGCGAAGAGGCTGCTCTCTGTGTGCTTCGACGTGGAATTCAGTTTAGACGTATTGAACATCAAGGAATTGGTTGAGAGGGAATGTCCGTTCGTCGCGGAGATTAAGCCCCCCTAACGGTTCTCCAGGGCGTTCGGCACCCCTGCCTCTTCCCTTAAGTTTTGGGGAACGATCACGAAACTGTTTGCCTCGTGGTAGGCCAGACTGCATCAACAGCCCCGTAGTAGTCTACCCCGCCTTCTTCAACGGCTCCGCACCGCCGAAGGCCGCATCGTCCAGGCGGTTGACTTCGGTCCGGTTAGCTCCTTGGACCAGGTGGCCGAATTGGAATGCACACACCCTCACATCGCCAACGCTCTTCTCGAATTGCTATCCTGCATTTCTCACCACGTATTCACCGCAGAGGGCGCAGAGTGTGCAGAGGAAAAACGAATGGAAACGACCACAAGTCCTTTTGTGTAAGTCACCTCTGCGTCCCTCTGCGTCCTCTGCGGTGAGAAATCCGGGCTATGGGTGCGTAGCCGCTGAGTAAGTCTTGATCGCCGAAAAACACAAAAGGGCCTCCCACAAACTGCCGATGTTTTCGGTGTGGAAAAACATCGAACTCGGCAGCGGAGGCCCTGGACATGGAATCGGCG
>Ga0209777_10002886_pt1 | contig 21901 bp, 48 predicted proteins | sample FrelakmetHBP12HB_FD_187147 | JGI IMG/M metagenome (GOLD analysis project Ga0209777, IMG submission 187147) | Freshwater lake sediment microbial communities from the University of Notre Dame, USA, for methane emissions studies -HBP12 HB (SPAdes)... | ecosystem: Environmental > Aquatic >...
CGGGGGGCAGGGGCGCTAACGCGGCGATGGCTCTAGAATGGCTCTAGAATGCGGGTTTCCAGGGATGATGCTTTATAATGGCGTCACTACGCCATCTCTAGGGCTATCGTGTTCTATGGCTCTAGAATGCGGGTTTCCAGGCATCGCCTGTAGATGATGGCGTAGCTCTGTCACTTTCTCGATAGTACCTTTTCCCTAGCAATGGCGCCACTTTCCGCGTGTACGTGCGGAGATCATGGCGGTTTATGGCGAGAAATGGCGGTATTCCAACACTCTTGAGGAGGTTATTGAAAAAGATTCCAGGGAGGTTTCGACAACATATAGGGGGGGGAGTCCTAAAACATTGTCGGCCTCTAGGAGTCTGTGCCACGTGTGGCGCCTGGGGGCGTGATTGTAGGAGCAAATTTGTGAGCCTTTCTTGACTTGACCCTGAGCCGGCCCCAGGGCTATATTCAGGTCGTGCGGAAGCCCTACGCGACACCTAACCCGACGATCCTCGAAAGCTACGTCACCGGCTCGTGGTCGTTCATGCGGTCCTGGTTGGAAAAGAAGCGGCGGGCGTGGAAGGGTCGGGGAGTCGCGGTGCGAGTCGGGCGACCGACCGTGCAGGTGTTCGGGCAAACGTTTGAAGTGTTCGTCGGTGTAGTGCAGGACAAGGCGAAGTGAAGTGCGCGGGCCGAGCGGCGAGACCTGGCGGGGTAGCGCTCGGGGCGATTCACAAGATCGTTGCTCAACCCGCTCCCGCCTTCCCTCTCTGAGCAGGAGGTAGTCGAAATGAAAAACCGCATCAGCAGCGCTTTCCCTGGACTTCAAGAACGCTCGATGGGCGGCAATACCTCTGCGCTCGTCCTGCCCGTGGCAAACGGGTACTCGTGGATACTGACGACGGATCAAGAGCCGAGAGCGCCAACGGATTTCGATGACTCGTGCGCGCTGACCCTAGACGGTCCGGATGGGGAAGTCGGTTACTTCGCGTGCCGTTCTGTGACGCTCGCTCTTGAACTGATTTCCATGTTTGAGTTGTCGGCGTGAAGGTGGCCGTGCTCTGTGAGTGCTCGGGTATGGTTCGCGATGCCTTCCGCGCTCGCGGTCACGAGGCGGTATCCTGCGATATGAAGCCGACCGAGGTTGAGGGACCGCACCTGTTGGGCGATTGCCTGTCGTACGATTGGAAGGGGTACGATGTGGTGATCGCGCACCCGCCGTGTACGTACCTGACGGTGACGGGCAACAAGTGGATGAAGCCTGAGTACCGCGACCGCTTTCCGGATCGCGAAGCGCAGCGTGAAGCGGCGGTGGAGTTCTTCCTTGCGGTCGTGGCTCTGCCTGTCCGACGCCTCTGCATCGAAAACCCTGTGGGGATTATGTCGCGGCTCTATCGCAAGCCGGATCAGATCATACAGCCGTGGCACTTCGGGGATCGGGCAACCAAGACGACGTGTCTGTGGTTGAGAGGTTTGTCGCCGTTACTGTCGCTCGGCGGTGAGGTTGCGGGCAGGGGAGAGCGGACGGTGTACAAGAGCGGGAAGTCGCACGCGAAGTGGTACGCGGACGCGGCGGCGCTCAAGGGCGAGGCACGGGCTACGCTGCGGTCACGGACGTTTCCAGGGATCGCAAGAGCGATGGCCGAGCAATGGGGTGGTCTAGTGAACTAGGCGCGTCCGCGCGTCGTCGGGTGCGAGTCCCGCCGGCGCGCTTGGCTTTTCCTTTCTCCACTTGAGCAGGAGGGGTACGATGGCAAAGACGAAAAAGGATCGGATGCTGGCGGCGATAGCGAACGTGCGCGCCGCGCTGAGTACGGTGGAGGAAGCGCTGAGTGAGGTAGACAGCATTCGCGAGGAATACCAGGAGTGGTTTGATTCGATGAATGAGGGCTGGCAGAACGGTGACAAGGGACAAGCGGTGCAGCAGCTTGCGGAGTGCGACACGGACGGGCCGTCTATGACGCAAGAGATCGTGTCGGCGCTTGAGGAAATCGAAAGCCAGTTGGGCAACCTCTAATGAAACTGCGCCAATGGGTGCGGCTCCAAAAAATCCACGCCGAGGCATGGTGGGCGGTCGTGCGGTTGTGGTGGCGGCACGTCCGCTCCCGACGCCGGATCACGAAAGCCGCCGCCGTCGCGTACGGCGCGACGCATCCCGGCGAAGCCATGCCCCGCACGTTGACGATAGCTGAAATGCGCGCCATCATTCGCCGGCGCCGGCGCTTCCAGGTGCGCCAGCGGCGCGCGGGATTCTGGATCACCCCGTACAAGTGGCAGGGGCGTATATGACGGAAAGGGTGCAGGGGAAACCCGGTGAGGGTTTCCCCGCGAGCGACATCAAGTGTCGCGCGAGAGGATGTGGGGCAACGATTGAGGACAAGGTGGACGTGTACTTCTGCCCGAAGTGTCTGGCGCGGATTCTCGCGGAAGTCAGCGCGACCGCAAAGGCAATCCGGGCGCAACGAGCAACCTACCGATGCGGGTATCCGGGGGACTGATGACAGCGAAGCCAGAGGTTGACGGCGCCGCGTTGCTTGAGGCGAATCAAGTCCTCATTCGCGCGGTGGTGCAGGCGCGGAAGCAGTTGTCGGAGTGGCTGACGCTCAAGGTGCCGGGGCTCCCGCTGGATGCGTACAAGGGCGTGCGCGTGGCGCGCGGCATCCTGGGCACGGCGTTGCGCGACGTGAATGCGGAGATGGGCCATGAGGCTTAGAGACTTGCCGGCGGACGCGAGCGCTGCCCGTGAGGCGATCTATCAGTTGAGCGGTTGGTATCGTGCGGGGAGAACGTGTGTCCATTACTATCCGCCGGGCGAGCTTCCGCGCTGTCAGTCGCACGGAATGTTCTCGGTGATCCTGGGGGTGTGGCAGGTCTACCGATTCGAGCCCCCGCCAACCGTGTGCGTCGGCTGGCGCTTCGGCATGGTGCGCGCGATGCGGCTGGCGGAAGCGGACAGCGCGGCACACCCGAGGTTCCCATGAGCTTCAACGATTGGCAGAACGATCCGGCGCGGCTCCGACAACTGTACTATTCGGAGCGACTTCGCACGGGGAAGCTGCGGGCGGAGAACAAGCGGCTTGCTCGCGCGCTGTCCGATCTCGCTGGTGTGCTGTGGTCATGGGAACCGGAAGACGTGCCGCCGGAATTCTACGGACCTTTGACGGCGGCTCGTGCCGTGCTCGGGAAGCTATGAAGCGCAAGCTCAAGCCGAAAGCGCCGCAGCCGCTGGCACGCCGTATCCCGGTGATGCAGGACGGCGACGTGAGCGTGTCGTGCATGATTGAATGCCTCGCGGCGGCGCACCTGTCCAACTACGTAGACTCGCCGTTCCACGAGCGCGGCGGCATCATGTTGATCGGCCCGCCCGGATCGCTCCGCACCACGTTGACCCGCGCGCTGGATCGCGCGTACGCTGACGTGATGTGCCTCTCGGACATCAATCAGAAAGGGCTTGCGGATCTCAAGCAACATCTCATCACGGGCGACAAGCGGACGCTCGTGTTCACCGAGTACAGCAAGCTCTACGAGCGCAACCCGCACACGGCGAGCAACGCGGAAGGGACGATCCGCGCCCTGGTGGCGGAAGGGTTTGCCGGCGCGGCGTTTGAGGAGCAGACCATCGCCAAGACGCTCGCGCGGGCGGTGGTGATCGGGGCGATGGCCGAACGGTTCCGCGCGGTGCACGCGCAGCGATGGGATGACACCGGCTTCGCGCGGCGGTTCCTGTGGGCGCTCGTGCATTTGAAGCGGCCCGAAGTGCTGATGCGGGCGGTGGAGGAATGGCGGCTCGTGCCGTTCCGCTTGAAGCACTTGCCGCCGGTGCCCGTGGTGAACCTCGACAATATGCTGTCGCTGACGACGGCGGAAGAACGGCAGAGCATCAAGCTCATGGTGAAGCATCAGCCGGGGCCGCACACCGTTCAAGCGCAGTTGCTCACAAAAATGTTGGGCGTCTTGAAGTGGTGGTACAAAGAGCAGGGCGAGGATGCGGAGCAGGGCTATCGCGTGCTCGCGGAGTTCGCGCGGGCGTTGGGGCCGAATGGCGCGGAGTTGGTCGTATGAAGCTGCTCTGGCGGCAACTGCGGCTCGTGGTCGGGCCAACGGAACACAAGGAGTACGGGGTGTCCTGGCACCCGCGCGAGAATGCGTTTGCGAATGCCACGCTCTCGCTGCGGTGGGCGCGGCACTACGTGCTGATCTTTTGGATGGCAGCGCTTGGCGGGTGTAGCGCAGACGCCTTGTGGCGTCCGGTGCCGACGCTCGTGCGGACGTGCGTGCGGGCGGACACGCTGACGCTGACGGTCGGCGGGGTGTCGTCGCCGGTGGCGGTGCGGTGTGACGCCTGGGGCTGGACGCGCAAGGTGGACACGTTGCCGATAGGAGCGGTGCCGTGAAAGTCCCGCGCGAAGCCAGGTACAGCAACGCGCCGGCGATAGTCGAAGCGCGGTTGAAGCCGGTGGGCGCGGGGCGGGTGTCGGACGCGCAGTACCGGACGGCGTTGCGCCAGATCACCGAAAGCGGGCGCGTGCCGGCGGGCTGGCAGCTTGAGGGCGTGCGGTGGGGGAGCTTCACCGTGCAGGGGATGGAAACCGATAGCTTCCGCTTCAAGCGCTGGCGTGAGGGGCAGGCGATTGATCTCCAAGCGTTCCCGCCGGCGTTGTTCACGAATGCTGTCGTGGGTATTGAGCGGCTGGAGTCGGAGCGCACGGTGGAGCGGACGCGCACGGTGACGCGCACGGTCAAGGAGTGGACGGGGCATTGGCGCAGTACGCGCACGGGGCGCTACGTGAAGCCGGCGTACGCGAAGCGGTATCGGCACTTGGTCGAAAAGGAAATGGTGACGCGGCGCGTGCGGCGGAAAGTCACGGTGCGAGAGCGGGTGCCGGTGGAGGAAGCGGTGATCCGGTTTACCTATGAAGCGACGTTCACGGTGGCTGATGTGCCGGAGGTAGGAGAATGACTCCACTTGAGGGTGACGTGATCGTGTACGGCAATCGTATGGTGGTGGTTGTCGAGGTAGTGAAGTGCGAGCACTACGTCATAGCGAGTCGTCAGGAAGTGGCGTGCGATGACTTGAGATTCGCGGGTTACGTTCCCGTGTGGGCCGCGAAGAATTCTCCTGACGGCGACGGTAAACCGGCTGGTGCGGGGCTCAACATCGTGCGGTTTCGTCAACCGTGACGATCCTCAAGTTGGACCGCGACGATGGCCGCGCGTTTCCGTTGTGGCGGCTGTGGTGGGTCTTGCGGCTCTTGGGCTGGCGGGCCGAATGGATAGAGTACCACCGTTCGCGGCGGGGCTGGCACGTTCAAGTGGCGGTGCCAGGGCGGGTGTCGCCGGTGGCGGTGGTGGCGGTGCAGGCGGTGATGGGGAGCGACCGCAACCGGGAAGCGTTCAATCTGGCGCGGGCCAGGATGATAGAGAGTGGGCGGGCGCCGCGAAGCTGGCGGTACAACGTGCTCTTTGAAAGGAAGCTGGCATGAACAAGCGGAAAGTGTTTCCAGGCTACCGCGAGACAACCGAGCGCGAGTCGGTGAAATATCTCGTGGAGTCACCGCAGGATGCGCCAGCGGCAATGAGTGATATGATGGCGCGGCTCGGTGGCGGTGCGAAGATCGTGGAGATTGTCGTCACGTACGAGAAGTACACAGGCTTTGCGTCAAATCTTCTCGTGGGGCCAGAGTTGGTGCGGCCCGGTGTGAAGCGTGCGCGATGACTCGCTACATGATAGAGAGTGGAAGGGCGCCGCGAAGCTGGCGGTACAACGTGCTCTTTGAAAGGAAGCTCTGATGCGACGGGTGCTCGTAGCGGTGGCGGTGTTGTTCTGTGCGTGTGCGGGATCACCGGAGCGCACAGAGCAAGCAGAGTCGTTCGGGGTGTCGAGTCGGTACATCGGCCATAGCTTGACAGTCGTAAAGGACACCGCCGATGCGCTCCTGTGCGTGGTGGCTGAGTGGCACGCAGTATGGTGCGAGAGGTTGCCGTGACGCGCTACATGGTGGTGTGGCATGGCGTCGTGACGGACGGCGCGACGAGTCGGCGCATCGTCAAGCAGTATTTCGTCAACGCGGACGGCGAGGCCGGCGCGGTGCGGAAGGTGCGCGACATCATGCGGAATGCGGGGTGCGATCCGGACGGCGTACCCGAAGTGCGGCGCGCGGAGCCGGGCGACGAGTCCATTGCGGAGCAGCAGGCGCGGCACGCGCCGACGCCGGAAGGGTTTGACCCGGAAGCGCACAGCACGGCGTACGATGGGGGGCAGCGGTGACGTGTGCGTGCGCGCGGCCCTGGCCGGATGGCGACGGGTTTTGCGTGCGGTGTGGCGGCGGCATCTTTCACGAGAGGACGGTCACGATGACGTTTGAAGCGGAGCGGCAGTTGTGCGCGGGCTGGCGCACGGCAGCGACCACGGCGCCGCTACGGCATGATGTGGCGTCGTGTCGGTGCTGGTGCTGTGCGATGTGCCGGGGATTGGAAGCGCTGATCCTCGAAGTGGACCGGCTGACGGGACCGGACGGGATAGGGAGCGGGGGAGTGCCGGGCGGTGTTTGATCGCCTCAGGGCATTGTGGCGCGGTGCTGATGTTGCGGGGCTGTCTCTGCGCTTGAAGGGTCTTGAGGAAGCGGTGTGGCCGGAACTGTACCGTCAGCATCGGGAGATTGCAGATTTGCAGCGTGAAGTGAGTACGCAACGTGACGTGATCCGTAGCCTACTTTCCGATGTAGATGAGTTGAGGCGGCGCGGTTTCCATAGCTTCACCGATGAGTACGGGACGGGGATGGAAGTATAAGTGAGGATGACGAGGACTTTTTACGGCTGATGGGATGGGATGATCGCGAAAGCGACGGCGGCTCCGACCGTTTCGGGGCAATGCAAGGACAGGGGGAACCTATGAAGGTGCAACGCCCGAACGTGGGTCAGCCGACGCTCAAGCCGGCGGACCTGGGCAACCGGCAGGCGGCGGTGCTGACGATTGCGAAGGTGGATTTCCGGCAGAGCAACTTCGCCAGCGAGCGGAGCGGGGAGAAGGAAACCAAGACAGTGCTCGAATTCGTGGAAGCGGAGGGCAAGGAGTTGTGGATCGGCAAGCGCGGCACGAGCGCGCTGATTGACCACTACGGCGACGAGTCGGACAAGTGGCTCGGCAAGCCAGTGCCGCTGATTCGGGCGACCGTCAGCGTGGGCGGGCGGCAGAGCACGGTGATGCAGATTGCCGCCGGTGATCCGCCTCTGGATTGGGACGGCGTGCTCGCGGAAGGCAAGAAGCGCAGCAAGAAGGAAGGGAAGTAAGGATGCACCTGACCGCAGAGCAGGTAGACCGCCTACGTGGCGTCAAGTACCGACTCGGGCATTTGAACGAGCGCACGGCGGTCTGCCTGATCTGTGGGGCGAAGTGCGCGAAAGGCAAGGCGCGGCGACTCAGCGTGCCGATGGACGGCTTCATGGTGAGCGGGTACGTGTGTCTCCTTGATGGAGGGCGACTTGAGCGACCAGGGGCCGGGAAGGGACCAGGGGAACCCCGAGGGTTCCCCGGAAGTGCGACAGCCAAAACCGATTCCTCCGCTTCCCGACACGGTGAGCGGGCATCTCCGCAACGCGCTGCAAACGATCAATCTGTTGGAGTACGAGTTGGGCGACCTGACGCTCCCGCTCGCGGGCATTCGGGGGCGCGTGGAGGCAGCGCTGGTGCAGGTCGAAGCGCTGCGCGAAGCGGCGAGGCTGCATCCGTTCTCGTTCGCGCGGCACGTAGCCGAAGTGTTGTGAGGGACACGGCGAGTGATCCGCGTTACGCGGCGCTGACGTTTTTCGATCCGAGCAACCCGGTGTATCCGGCGACTGATCCCCGCGCGTACCTGCACGAGCCGGCGGGGTTGACGGCGCCGCCGCCGGTCGAGGCGAGTGGGCGGTGTAGCGAGTGCGGGTGGAACACGCTGGCGGCGGACCTGTACCAGCGTCACGATTTTTGGTGCTCGTGGTGGAACACGCCGGAAGGCAAGGCGGCGAAGGCACCGGACCCGGAAAGGTGGGGCTGATGCACGCGCTCACGGTGTTCTGTTTCGGGATGCTCTTTGGCGCGGCGGTGGGCATCCTCATCATGGGTGCGCTGACGGCGCACAAGCTGACGCCGCGCGTGTCGGGGCGGGAAGCGTTGGAGTTGGCGCGGCGGTTTGAAGCGGACATCCCGTTTCAACGCGCGTGCTACAACTATGCGGCGCGTGCGCCGGGGCGGGAGTGTTTCATTCCAGCGATGGCGGCAGCGGTGGATGCGTACTTCAACACGGAGAAAGACCTGTGGGGCAAGTCGAATTGACGGACGCGCAGATTGGGCCGGTGCGGCTCTGGCTCGTGTACTCGCGCGACGGGAAGGTGTTGCAACTGTTCAAGGGGGTGCGGGGCGACGTGCTCAAGGGTGCGGAGCGCGCGTATCCCGACCGTGGGCCGTACACGATCACCGAAGCGGTGGACTGTCCGCTCAACGATGTGGTGTTCGCGGTGACGCTGGCGCACGGCGATTGGATTTGCACGCAGTTTGCGATGCTCGCGCAAGCAATGAATCCGCTTGTGCGCGGGGTGCCCGACGGGCATTTCCGGCACTAGCAATGACTGAGGAGGAGTTGTTTCGCGCGGAGTGTGCGTATGTCGCGGATCAAATCAACGGCCACGCGAATACGCTGGCGCAGTTGTCTAATGAGACTTCGCTGAATCAGCGGTGGGGGACTCGCCGGCTGATTGCCTTAGATGCAGCGGTAACGATCTTGCACTTTGTAGCGTCGTACGTTCGTAACTTGCGAATGCTCTAACCCAAGAGGAGTTGTGAAGGACAAGGAAAAGAAGTTCACGGTGAAGATGCGGGTGCGAGGGAAGCTCGGGCGTCCGCGTCGGCGGCGTCAGCCGTTGGCGCGCGTGCTGGTGATGGAACGTGGACAGGCGAAAGCGCCGTACGCGGCGATTGAGTTGCACATCGGCGGCGGGAAGGTCGCGGTCTACACGCTCGCGGCGATGCACAAGGCGGTGCGCTGATGTGGCCGTTCAAGCCGCGTGGGTTCGCGCGCACGGTGTTCTACGATCCCAAGATAGAGGCGATCCGTGACCCGGCGGCGCGCGAGTACATCAGTCGGTTACAGGGACAGTGTACGGACCTAACCCGGTGGGCGCAGCAACTCGAAAACCAGTTGCAGGAGTTGTACTCGCGCCTCACGTGGAAGGTGGACATAGAGAAGGACGCGAGCGGGCGAGAGAATCCCTGGCTCGCGGCGGAAACGGCGCGGACGGCGATCAAAGCGCCGTTTGAGATGAAGCCGGAAGCGCCGGAAGGTGCGTAAGTCGTGTAGTCTGTGTATACTCTGAGTGTACTCCTACGGGGAATCCACTATGGCGTCACATACGGGCAGGACCGCGCCGCCACTCAAGGGGCCGGTGGAACAGGCGGATGAGTTGGCGCAGGAGCGCGCGGCCAGGAGCTACACGCACGCCGTGGAAGTCACGGACAAGGCGCGCGGGGAAGGGGGCGACAACCGCATCTATCTCGCGCGCCGGCTCCCGAATGGCGAGTGGGGACATCTCAAGATCATTCCCGCCGATACCTTCGACTTGGACGAAGTGACCGGCGAGTACGGCGGCGGGCACTACCGGATGCAGATTCGCGGCGTGTTGCCCGATGGCCGCAAGGGATGGGTGGACTCAGCGGTGTTTGACATTGACGCGCCGCAGAAAGCGGTGGGCGACGATGGCAAGGCGGTGGCGGTCGCGCCGCCGAATCCGATGGCCGATGTGACCCGGATGCTGTTGGACAGCGCGAATGCGCGAGCCGACGATATGCGGGCGCTCGTCACGTCGCTGATCGGCGCGCTCGGCGGCGGGCAGCAACGCTCCGATCCGCTGGAAGTGGTGAAGCTCGCGCGGGAGATTGCGAGCGTCGGCACGGCGCCGCAGGGTATCCCGCCGGAGAAGTACATTACCGACCGCGCGCAGAGCTACGACGCGGGTTTCGAGAAAGGCGTAGACATCGGCACGCGCGAGGGTCGGCGCGGGGACGCCGATCCGGGGTGGGCGGGCGTGGTGCGCGAGTTGGCGTTGCCCGCGCTCGAAACGATCAAGGCGGTGTCGGGAGCGCCGGCGCAGCCGCCACAGGCGAGGATTGCGCCACCGCCAGCGGGGGCGGCGCTTCCGCCGGCGCCGGTGGTCGCGGAGGTACATACGGTGAATGAGCCGGTGTGGTTCACGGGGCTCAAGCCGTGGCTCCCGATGATCGGGTTTGCCGCGCAGAACAAGATGGCGCCCGCGAATGCGGCGGGGCTCGTCATGGATCAAATCCCCGATGAGTCGTACAACGCATTCGTGGACGATGTGCTCGGGCCGGATTTCGCGGCGCGGGTGACGCCGCTGTTGCCGGTGGCGCTCGTGCAGCGGTTCCCCGAGTGGGTGAGTCAGACGCTCGCGGCGATCCGCGCGGCGGTGGAGGAGGAGCAGGCCGACGCCGGGCCGGTGGGCTTGGGCGAGGGCGACGAGCCGGTGGGCGGCGAGCCGGAGGCGGGCGATGACAGTCCGGTTTGAAGTCTTGGAATCGCTCGCCGGCCATCTGCACCTTCTTATAGAAGGCGATACGCGGCTGGCGTGCGGTCGGCCAGGGGAGAGTTTTCAGGTCGTCATGGGCCGGCGGTTGCGCGAGGCGCCGTTCTGCCGGCCCTGCCTTTCGGCGGTGCGAAAGAGGGTACAATCTGAGCGGGAGGGCGTGTGAAAAGATATGTTCCGGTGGTGCTGTGGCACCAGTTACTTGAGGCTGCATTGGATCAACGTAACCCAAGCGAAGAACTGAAAAATGTGATTCGCGTCATTCAGGAGACAGAGGGCGAGTAGACATTCTTCCGTTCAGTTTGGAGGCGGCTAGAAGTCTTCCGCTGGTAGGGCTGTTCAAGGTATCTTGGGGCCGTGGGCTGGTGGCAGGGATCAGGGAGTCGCCTAAGCGACTTCTAGGTGCGGACGCCTAAGCGTCCGCCGGTCCCCCCGCCAGAGTTCGCGGCTCCATTTTCTTGTCGGCAAGGACGAGAAGGCGAGCGCGTCTGGCCGCTCCACTACGGAAAGTCTGGAACCTGCCGGGGGACGCCGGCAATCGGGACACCGCCGCCAACATGGCGGATATGGCGCGGGGCCGCAGGAGTCACCCGGCGGTGCGTGCGGCCTGGGTGCAGATCGCCGGCAGCGTAGTTCCACCGACAACCTACGATGAAGGGATGATGCTCCGTACGTGGCTCGCGGAGCATTTTCAATTCCAGCGCGATCCCACCGGGCGCGGCGTCTTTGGTGGCATCGAAGAAATCGAACTGCTACAAGACCCGCTCGTTCTCCTGCAACAAATTGACGCTTCCTATGTCGCGCGTGGCGACTGTGACGACGCCGCCATCCTGGGCGCCGCGCTCGCGCTCGGTGCACCTGTACCGTTCTCGGGAGTGCGCTTTGCGCTGGTAGGGTTGGACCCGCGCGAGCCGTACGAACACGTGTTCACCGAAATCCTCACGGCGCGCGGCTGGCTGGACTTGGACGTAACGCGCGGCCAGGGGCACGTGCCGGTGATCCGCAAGCGCGAGTACATCTATGTATAGCGGCGTGGGCTTGCCCCCAGGCGCCGTGCTGGACCCGGCGGCAACGCTTGGCTGGCGTATGGCGCGGCCCGGAGAGATCGTGCCGCAATCCGCGCAGCCGGCGTATCAAACGTCGCTGGCGGTGGCGTACAATCCCGCGCAGGCGAAAGCGCAGCAGTTGGCAAACAGTTGGGGTACGCCGATGGTGCAGGCGAAGCCGAATGGCGGGGGAACACCGCCGCCACCGCCGCCACCGACACCGATGCTTCCCGTACAGCCGCCGCCGACGATCACGCCGCCGCCGCCAACGGTCCCGCCGCTGACGATTGAGCCGCCGGTGATTTCGGTAGCGATCCCGGTAGCAAATCCGATTTCACAAGGGACGACGCCGACGCCGGCGAGCTACCCGTCGTCGCCAACGCAGCCGGCGGCGCCGGCAGCGGGTGCGGCGGTGTCGCCGGGAGCGGCGCAAGCAGTAGTCTCGCAGCCCGTCATCTTGCCAGGGGCAGCGGGGCCAAGCGGGGATGCGGTGACGCCGGCGGTAACGACGGCGGGTGTAGCGGTGGGCGCGACGAGTCCGCTGATGATTCTGGCGGTCCTGGCGGTCCTGGCTTTCTCGGTGATGCAGACGCACGGAACGCGGAGGCGATGATGTACGCTGGACAAGTGCAACCGATTCCTCTCTGGACGACGGCGGCGCACATCCCGCAGCAGGGATTGATCCCCGCGCCGCCGAAGGTGCCAGCGAACGCACCCGGCACGGCGTACCGTCCGCACGCGCCGCTCTTGCGGCTTCCGGGCGAGAGTCCGTACGCGGCGCGGCTGCGGAACGCGGGACGCGTGCAGAAGGCACTCGCGAGCGAGCGGAAGGCGGCGCTTGCGGCGTATCGGGGCTTCGCGACGGCTGATGCCGATGCGGCGGCGCTGCTTGTCACTGTGGCGGAAGCATCCCAGGTCGCGGTTGAGGCGCGGGCGCGAGAGTTCGCGATGGCCGGGAAGTCGGTGGACGAGTCCACGCACATCAATACGCTGGTGGACGCGCACCACGGAGAAGTCGCGGCGAACGTGGCCGCAGCGGCGCAGGCGAATCGGGCCGGGCGGCTGGTGCCGATGATGGGAAAGAGTGGACAAGTCGTCATGGTGGACCCGGCGACTGATCCAGCGGCGGCGTCGGCGGCAGCGGCACAGGCGAACGGGAATCCGGTAGCGGTCAAGGTCGGCAACCCGCTGGCGGCGGCGGCGCTCGCGGTGACGCCGGCGATGGCGCGAGCGGCGGCGCGTTTCGGGCAGAGTGCGCCGAACGCACAGACGGCGTTGCTCGCGAAAGCGCAGCAATCCACGTGGCTCACAAAGTTGCTGTGGGGGAAGTGATCGTATGCCATATCCAACCAATCAGAAGATTCTCGCGAAGCTGCGTGCGTACCCGGTGCGCGGAGGCATGGGGCGGCTTGGCCAGGGGAGTACGATAGGTGCGGCGGCTGGCACCGCGATTGCGCCGGGCATCGGGACAGCTATCGGCGGACTCATCGGTGGCTTGTTCGGCGGCAAGACGGGAGTGCAGAATCCAAGCGGTCCCGTTGCCTTCGCGCGGTGGGCGAACGAGGGGCACTACGATTGGGTTGCGTCGGTGGCGCTCAACATGAGCGGGCCGGATTGGTCGCGCGATCCCAACGACACAGGCCAGCCGTGGAAAACCGGCTACTCGCCCGCTGATGCGGCGAGCGCGACACAGATTCTCGCGCAGCATGGGATGACGCCACAGCAGGCGGCGAGCTACAAGACGGCTACGAGCGTCAACACGACGATTCCAGGCGCAACGTCGGTGGGCGGCGTGCCGCTGACAACTGCCGGTATCACATCGCTGGTGTCGAATCCGCTAGTGTTGGTGGCGATTGCCGGCGGGCTGTTTCTGATGACGAGCCGGCGCGGGCGGCGCTGATGTACCTGGGATTCGGGCAAGCGGCGCCGGATAGCACGGTGCAGACCATCATCAAAGATGTGCTGGCGCTTCCGGGGTTGCAGCCGATTGAGTCCCAGGTAGTGAATGCGGCGCAGCCCTACGTGCCAACGGCAGTGCAAGGATTCCTGGGCGGGTGGTGGGCGACGAACAAGAATGCGGTACTTTTGGCGGCGGCGGGGTTCGCGGCGTTGTACCTTTTCGTGAGGAAGCGGTGATATGAACAACGTCAGTTATCAGCCATCGGGCGCCGAGATCGCGTTGGCGCAAGCGTGGACGACGCCAAACGGGTACGGCACGGTGCTGACACCGTGGACGCTGGACACGGACACGCTGACGATCCAGTGTCCGACGAGCGGCGGCAACGTGACATTCGGATTCGGACGCGGGGTGTTCGCGAGCATACCAGCGCCGGGCGGCAGCTTGACGGGAGCCGGCGCAGCGACACCGGCGGCAACGGTGAGTGGTGCGGGGCCGGCGGTGACGCCGGCGGCGGCGGGGTTGTCGCCGGTACTCCTCATCGCGCTCGCGGCGGGCGCGTACTTCCTGTTCTTCAAGAAGCGGTAACGTGCGCGTGGCGTACAGCGATCTCAGCTACTACGCGACGGCTCCCGTAGGGGAGTCGGTGCGGACGTATCTGCGCGAGCATGGCGGCTTGCGCGGCCTGGGGCAAGCGGTGAGTGCCAGCGTGGCGCAGAGCAACATTGATGCGGGGCTGGCGTGGATACGGAATAACCCGCTCCCGAGTGACGCGCCCGATGATGCGGTGCAGACGCGGCAGTTGGTGATCGCGGCGCTCGCGGCGGCACAGGCGAAGCTCAACGCGGACCCGCAGAGTGGTAGCGCGAGTCCCGAGTTCCAGCAAGCGGCAGCGACGTACAACACCTACAAGGCGAAAGCGTATCAGAGTGATATGCCGTCGCCGTTCGCACTGAGTCTCGCCAACATCTTCGGATCGGGCGGCATCTTCGACTTGTCGAAGCTGGAGAATCGCGTGCTCGTGTACGGGGGCGCGGTGCTCGCGGCGTACGTGCTGGTGCCGCGTTTGGTCAACAGCATCGGGCGTAGCCGGGGGAGTAAGTCCTGGTGACATACAACGTGTTCGCTATCGGGCCGAATGGAAAGTGGCACGTTGAAGGCTGGCAGCGGACGCACGGCCAAGCGCAGATCATGGCCGGTGACGTGAACAAGCGCGTCGGGTGGGGTGCGATCATCGAAGCGAACGACGGGCGCGGGGTGTATACAAAGCTCGCGCAGGATGCGATGGACGCAATGGAACGTGGCGCGGGTACGGAATACGGTCGGCGCAATCCGGCGCTGCACAAGGTCGAGAACATCGGCCCGAATCAGACGGAAGTGACGCATGGCGACGTGACCGCGCTCATTTCGTATCAGACGCCGGTGGCGGTCAAGGTGCGGACGCACGCGGGCGTCGGCGTGCTCGCGACCGAGTTCCCGATCTACTACAAGACTTCAAAGGCGTGGAGCAATACGACGGCGCATCACATCGGCGCGTGGTTGCGCTCGCGCGGCATTGATCCGAAAGATGTGATGGAAGTGCCGCAGGCGGACATCGAGAAGATGCTGGCGACGGGGCGCAGTTTGTTCCGCAAGCGTGCGGCGCGCAACCCGACGCTCGCGATCCTGGGGAACCCGGCGGGCGATCTTCCGCCGTGGGAAGGCGAGCCGTGGCGCGGCTTTCGCGTTGGGCAGCGCATCAAGTTCTGGAACTACGCGGGTCGTGGGATGCGCGGGCCAGAGTACAAGGAAGTCACGGGCACGGTCAGGATCGTGAACACGGATAGCGTCGTGGTGACGCTTCCTGGCGACAGGTACGGCGCACGTCCGGTAGTGGTGAACGAATCCAACATCAATTATCCGGGCGGCGGCGAAACCATACGGCAGACGGTGACGCGCAACCCTGGCCGCAACCCGACGCTCGCGATCCTGGGGAACCCGGAGGGGCGCAGGGGAACCCTGGGTAGGGGTTCCCCGCGTGGCGCTCTCTCTGAGACAGCGGGATTGGACGAGCTTATCCTGCGACTCTACGAGGTTGCGAATACAAAGTCTCTCCCCGAGTCGGATCGGAAGAAACTTGAGGAGGCGGGCCGCATCGCATACGAGTTGTGGCACCAAGCGCGGCGCGGCGTGCATCGCAACCCTGGCCGCAAGAAGATCGCGCGCAAGGTGCTCGCGATTGATTACGTCCACGCGAGCGACGGCAAGAAGTACACGCACGACTTCACGGAGGACAGCGATCACGGCCCCGTCTGCGCGTACGTGGAGGATGGCGGACGGCGCGTGGTGCTTGAGGCTGCGGACGGCAAGCCCATCGTGGGGGACTACTAGATGTGCCACGTATGCGGCGGCGGCGATCATGTGACGGTGCGCGACGGCGTGCATACGTGCGCGCTGTGCGCGAGCATCTATCGCCTCACGGCGACAGGTGCGGTCATGGTGTATCCGAAGCCAAAGGAGTAACGTATGTTGTTCTTCAATCCCCCGAGTCGCAAGAAAGGGCGAGCCGTGGCGAAGAAGCGCAAGCACAAGAAGCGGCGGAAGCTGGCGGGAGCCGCACTGGCGGCTCACCGTAAGAAGGTCAGCAAGAGGAAGCGCAAGGCAGGGACAACCCGGCGCGCGGGATCGCGCGTAGCGAGGCGAGCAGGAGGGAGCATGGCGAAGAAGCGCAGCAAGAAGCGCAAGCCGCGCCGCCGGGCATCGAAGCGGCGTAGCCCGGTGACGACTCTGCGGCGGCACGCCGTCTATCAGACCAACCGGAAAAAGCGGCGTCACCACTACCGGGGGAATCCGGCGGGCGGGCTGGTCAAGAACGCGGTGCAGGGTGTGAAGGACGCCGCCGGGATTCTCGTCGGCAAGGCGGCAACGCGCGTGGTGAGCAGCTACATCCCCATCGGGACGAACACCGGGGTTGTGGGCGCGGTCAAGCAGGTGGCGGTGGCGGTGGGCGTCGGCTTCGCGGCGAAGAAGCTGGTGAAGCGCGGCGACTTCGCGCGGTTTGTGACGGCGGGTGGTATCGCCGGCGCGCTGGAATCCATCGTGAAGGGGCTGAACATCCCGATCCTGTCGGCCAACCTGGGGAGCGGTGAGGAAATGGCCGCAATGGACTTCCCGGCTCTGGCGACGGCGCCTATCGGCATCGGGGCGTATCCCGGTGGGCCGGGCGTCGGCGCGTATCCGCTCGGGGAGCTTGGGGACGGGATGGGAGAAGTCGGTTTCGGAGCGATGTAATCGGGCCGGGCGCACCCGGACGCCGCGCTCATAGCGGCGAGGTCACACGGAGGTAGGAGGATCAGATGGGCTTTCGTTACCCGGTGCGTGCGTATACGTCGGCGCAACTCCAACTGATGAGTTCGCCGGCGCGTGCCACGGACCTAGAGGCGATCCCGCACGTATTCCACGATGTCCAGGCTTTCACCTCAGCCACCACTTTGAGCCTGCGCTTCTTCCAGACGGTGCAGGCGACGGTGGACCTGGGGAACTTCCTGGCAGCGGGCCAGTTGCCCGATCCCATGTGGTTCCAGCCGTTCTACTACGGCGTGGACATCATGGTGTTGCCGACGACGGGTGCGGCCACCGTGGTCGGTGCGCTGGACGATATGCACCGGCTGATGATGACGACTCGTCCGACCATCAACTTCCAGATCGCGATGAAGCCGTACATCCAGGACATTCCGCTGTCCTTCCTGCACACCAGCGGTGGGGCGACGGGTCTTGGCGGCGGCATCGCGGCGGGTCCGCTGACGACCGCAGCGGTGGCGAACAACAGCATCCCGGACGGCGGGTGGTGCGTGTACGGGAGCTACGTGATCCCGCCGAAGCAGAACATCGCGGCGGTGGTGACATACCCGGCGGTGGTGACGATCAACGCTTCGCCGGTCAACTTCCGGCTGTGGATGGCCGGCGTGTGGTTCCGGCGCGTCCTGTAAGGCGCGTCGAGTAGGGAACAGCCGTACCGGGGCGCCGCCAACCTTGTCCTTGCAGCCCCGTCGCCCGGCGAGCAACGGCGGCATACGCTCGCCGGGGTTCCCCGCGTCGTGGGGAGCCTCACCTTTCGTTGAAAGGCGTAGATCATGCCGGGCGCATATCCGTTGATGCTGAACCAGTGGGTTGGGCTGTTGCCGGCGGTGTTCTGGCCGCGTGCGAAAGACCCGTACATCTACGGCGTGGACTTTCTGCCTGCGACGTTGAGTACGACCACGACCACGCAGTTGCAGGTCAACTCCGACTCGGACTTTGCGTGCTACTATCTGACCGCGACGTACTATGCGGTGGATAACACCACAGTCCTAGCCGCTCCGACGACCACGCTGCAAATCGCGGACGCGGGCAGCGGGCGGTTTTGGAGCAACCAAGCGATCCATATGGTGAGCTACTTCGGAACGGGGAGCTTGCCGTATATGTTCGTCAAGCCGAAGATCGTGGGCGGCGGAAGCACGCTGACGTTCGCGATCACCAACTTGGCGGGCACCAGCTACAACGTGCGGCTTGCGCTGCACGGACTCAAGATTTACCCGTTCCCCGAAACCGGGTACTTCAACCCGGTTCCGATGGTGAACTCGTAAAGGGCAGGAGGGACGCACCGTGCCAGGGCCAGCGAGCTACCGCGATCCGCCATTCCACATCTTGACGCCAGCGGGCGCCAGGAGTGGCGCTGCATCGCCACAGCAGGCGACACAAACCGGACAGCCGGGCGTGCCTGTGCTGTTCCCGCCGGAAATCTACCCGATCCCTGGCGCGGTGCTGTTCTCTATCAGTACGACGCCACCGGGGCTTGCGGTGTCGAATGCCGGCGGCGGCGTGGTGTTGCTCACCATTCCGATCCCGGCGCAGAGTGTGGGCGTCATCAATGTGGTGGAGTACGGCGCCAACACGATGACGACGACGAGCCTGTTGACGTTCAACGTGCGTTTCAACCAGGGGCCAATCGGGTACGGTCCGCTGACGATCAGCCCGGCGCGCAACGCGACCTTCGCGGGCGAGTCGAAGAATCCGCTCATTCGGATTCCACCGGGAGTCGCGGTGATTGACTTGTACGTGACCGTGGGCGCCGCCGATGGCGCGACGTATCTCTGCGGTGGCACGCTGGAAGGCTGGTACTGGACGCCGGCGGACGTTGCCGCGTACAACCAGGGGAGGACCGGCTGATGCCCGGCTCCATTCCGATCTCCATTCCGGCGCCGCTGGTAGACTACGCGGCGCTAGACCTGTTCTGGCCGGTGGAAGTCTCTACGGCGGTGCAGGGTGCGGCCTTCAACGTCAACGCGCAGAACAAGTACGGAACCAATACGGCGTTTCCGCTGTGGAGTGCGGCGAGTGGTGCGGCAACCAACAACATGATTACGTACCACAACCTCTACGGCGCACAGTGGACGAGCGGCGCGGCAGCGGTGAGTGGGCGCTCGGCGTACGGCGCTCCGCTCTACGTTCCGTTGACAAAGAACGCGATGGCGGCAACGATGGCGTTTCCGCCGACGATGCGGGTGTTCCGTATCCAAGTGTGCTTCGCGACGATTACGGCGGTGGCTTTCACAACGCTTTCCGGCATCGCGATTGTGCCATGCGCGGGTGTTGCGCCGTCGTTCGTGTCTGCGGGCAACGCCGGATTCGGAATTGTCGGTGACGGCGCGGGCAACTGGCAATTCGTTGCGAGCGTGGGCGCGGGCTTCACGGATGCGACGGCGATTGCGTGGCCTGTAGCGAGAACAGAGTGGGTTGTCGTAGACTTTGAGTTTCTCGCGGCGACAGGTGCGAGCGATGCGATCTTCAATCTGTATCTCAATGGGTTACAGATCGCGTTGCCGGCGGCGTGTTCGCATTGGGGTGCGGGATCGCATCTGCCAGACTACACGGTGACGCCGAATGCGGCGGGTCTCTGCCTAGCGATTTCGTGTGGCGACGGCGCGTTGGTGGGGAGTCTCGGCCTCGCGGGGATGCGAGTCATGCAGGGGCAGTATCGCGTCAACGGTGCCCAAGTCTGAGGCGACTCTGGCTGGCGGTAGCGGGAGTGGTGACAATGGCACAGTGGACGGGCGAGAACGACTACGACGATGCGGTACTCGCGGCGAGCTTGCAATACGGTGTCGCGGTGCCGGTGGTCAAGGGTCTGATCGCCACCGAATCGGGCTTCAACGCCGCCGCCTTCAAAGCGGAGAGTGGCGGGCGTGCGAGCATCGGTCTGTGTCAACTCCTGTACGGTACAGCGCAGAGCTTGGGCTTTGCCGGTGTGCAGGGAAGCGCCGACGATCTCTCGGGGCTGTACGATCCTGCGACGAACATTGACCTGGGGGTTCGCTACCTCGCGCAGCAATACGCGCGAGCGGGAAGCTGGTGGGGTGCGTACTCCGCGTACAATGGTGGCTGGAATCCCGCGCGAGCGATGGGCTTGCCGGCGACGGCAGAGCAAATGCCGCTCAAGGTGGTGGTCAACAGCAACCCGCTGACGTATCGCGACGTTGCAGTGGGCGAGTACGGCAATCAGCCGGCGGTGGATCGCTTCACGGCCAACGTGCGGTACTTCCAGGCGCAGCCACCGATTGCGGGCGAGGATCGCAGCGTAGCAAGTGTGGGTGACGGGACAAGCGGCGTGGCAACGGTGGTCGGAGTGTCGGGGCTGGTGTTGGCGCTAGTGGCAGGCGGCATTCTCTACTTGCTGGCGAGGCGATAATATGGGCGTATTCTCTGACGGTGAGTTTGTCCGCTACGCGGGCGCGGACGGGGCGATCAATGTCGGCACCGGCGGCATCCTCGGCCCGCCGCTCGCGGGCATAGTCATAACAGAGGCGCAGCTTGTGGCTGGCATTGACGCGAGCCTTGCGTCAACCTTTATCGTAACCCTCACCGCCGCACGACTCGTTGGCGCGCCTATCAATGCGAAGCTCGGCAAGGTCATCACGTTCCTGTTCAAGCAGAACGCTTCGGGGTTCCAGTACATTACCTGGGACGCGATTTTCAAACATCAATGGCAGGATGACTACCCGCAGGCAAACGGCTCGGCGTCAATCTCGTTCTGCTACGACGGTACGAACTGGCGTCAAATTGGCGGACAGGGAGGCTACTGGCAGTACCACGCTGAGAGCTTCCGCACCGCAACTGAGGCGTCATTGGTCGGCGGGTTGACTCCGGCAAACGGTACGAACATACAAGTCACGCTGACCGCAGCGAGAGTCGTAGGAGCGTTGGACAACTCACTGTCATGGAACGGTCAGCGGTTTACGTTCCTGTTCCTACAAGACGGCACAGGTGGTTGGGCTGTCACTTGGAACGCGAACTTTGTAGGACTCACATGGAGCAACGCCGGCAACGTCGCTGGCGCACGAAGCTCCATTACCTTTATGTACGTCGTTGGTGGCCTGTGGGCGCCGGTAAGCGCACAGACACCGTGGGTCGTGTGAGCAATGAACGTCGCGGAGATCATCATAGCCGCTGCAACATTCCTGGCGTTGCTCGGGCAAACCGGCGCGCTGTTCTATTGGGGCGGCAAGATCAATGCTCACGTTGAAGTGCAGGGCCAGCGGCTAGAGAATATCGAGCGGAAGATAGACTCACACATTGCTTCACACAGGGAGGCGTAACGTGTTCAAGTCCTTTACGTGGCTCAAGTTCGCGGCAGACCTGGGGATCGTGGCCGGCATCGTGACGAGTCCGCTGATCGCGGGCTTCATTCCCGCAGCGGTGGCAGCGTACGTCATCGGTGGCGCGGCGATACTGCGCGCGGTGAGTTCGCTCATCACTACGACAGCGGCGGGCAAGGCAACGGTAGACAGCGGGCCGGCGGTGAACTCGAAGTGACATTCGCGACGGCCCGAGTGTTGCGCCGGCTGGCGCTGGTGCTGTTGCTCGGGCTGATCGCGCTCTGGCTGTTCGCGTAAGGAGGAGCGATGCGGTGTCAATGTTCCGATCCTGGGTGTCCTGTCGGTCACGGGAGCCGTGAGTGTGGCAAGCGTGCGAGCGCGACGCTCTATCGCGTAGACATGGACGACGAAACCGGCACGGATTTCTGTGACGAGTGCGCCGATGACGCAATGGAGTCGGGCGTGTTTACCGATGAGGACGACGAGGACGACGAGGAAGTGGAGGACAACCCACCGTCTGACGCTATGCTCGCGCTCTACGTCGCGACGAACAACGACACGAACGGCAATCCGCGTCGGGGATGGATCATCGTCGGGCGTGACGGGAGCTTTGTCGGGTTCGTTGACGAGGGCTATCGCGGTACTGGCGCGCTCAAGCACGCCGGCGTGGACGATCTACCGAAAACCGGACGCCTGGAAGTGACACCCGGCGAGTACCGCGCGCTCAAGAGGGAACTTTCGTACTAGCCACATCACAAATCTGTCGCATTGGCGGGCGCTCGCGCAGGC
>Ga0209777_10002887_pt1 | contig 21900 bp, 17 predicted proteins | sample FrelakmetHBP12HB_FD_187147 | JGI IMG/M metagenome (GOLD analysis project Ga0209777, IMG submission 187147) | Freshwater lake sediment microbial communities from the University of Notre Dame, USA, for methane emissions studies -HBP12 HB (SPAdes)... | ecosystem: Environmental > Aquatic >...
CATCCCTGCATCCGGCGGAACGACGATTCGTTTTCCCGTCAGAGTTGCCATGGCCATGGGCACCGCCTGGTTATAACAGACGCCGCCCTGCATAAATATATTGTTGCCTACAGGTCTATTGCCCTTGACTCGGTTATCGTAGTTCATGCAGATGGAATACACGAGGCCGGCGACAATATCTTCCCTCGTCATGCCTTCATGAGAGGCATTTTTAATATCGCTGCTGATGAAAGCCGCGCATTGGTCATTGAAGTTCGGAGGCTCTTGTCCCTTTATTGCGATGCTGCCGATGGACTCCATTTCCAGCCCCATAGTTTCTTTTGCAGCTTCTTCAAGAAATGAGCCAGTACCGGCGCTACAGGCGTCATTCATGGCATAGTCTGATGGCACACCATTTTTTATATAGGTATATTTGGCATCCTGCCCGCCTATTTCAAAGATTGTGTCCACTGTCTTATCAAAAAACAATGCCCCCGTAGCATGGGCTATAATTTCATTTATGATGCCGCCTGTCATGGCATGTAATCCTGCTATCTGCCTGCCCGAACCTGTCACACCCAATCCAACAATTCTTATTTTTTCTCCAAGTTCACCCAGTTGGTCGTAGAGATCCGCATAGCATTCTCTTGAGGCTTGAACAGGATTCCCTTGAGTCCGTAGGTACACAGAGGCCAGGACACTATCATCATTCACTCTGAGGATGACTGCCTTCGTCGTTGTTGATCCTACGTCAAGTCCGATGACACAGCGATCATTCTCTTGGGTTATCCCTTTCTCTGCCCTTTTGAAATCGACCATGCCGGCAGCACTACTAAGAGGAGGCAATAAGGAAAAGGAATCCCTTGTTCTCGTGAAGATATTTTTTCTTTCCGGCAATTTTTTCGTTTCGTGATTGAGGGCCCACAACGCTGAGCCTAAGGCCTCAAAATAAGGTGCCTCTTCCGGAACGATCAGATTTCTTATCTCTTCCTTAAGATAGCCGATCATAACTGGATTTTGCGCGGTCCCCCCGATAATCATGATGTCATTCCTGGGAATTTGTTTTATAATTTCAATGATCTTGCCGGACATCATCTTACACAGCCCAGCAGCTATTCTTCCTTTCGGCACACCTTTGTTTGTCGCATGGGTGCAGTCACTCTTGCAGAATACGCTGCAGCGCCCTGATACCTTATAAGGTCTTTCTTCGTTCGTAAAATTAGTTGCCTCATTTAACGACATGCCAATTCTTCGCAGCTGTTGAATGAAAAATTCCCCTGTTCCCGATGCACATTTATTCCCGGTCTGAACCGAACAGATTCTTCCATCCTTTCCCAGGACATAGACCATGAAGGTTTCCCCTCCGGCACTGATGATGGCATCAAGGTTCTGTCCGTTGCCATTGAAGTAAAAAAGTGCAGATTCAACTGCTTCCGGCTCGGAAATGGATGAAAGATTTACGGAGTGCCTGAATTTTCTGCCCGTTATGGCAATTCTGTCATATGCGCTCGAATCTAAATTTACAAGCGTTTCAAGCAGTGCTTGTCGAGGGTTGCCATTGTGAGGCTTGACACTTACGGATGTCTTATGGATATGACGATCGCCGTCCATGGTAATGCCGACTGCTGATAATGTTGATGCACCTATACAAATACCAAGACTCTTCAATTTCCCAACCTCGAATAATTGTAACGGCTATCGGAACATTCAATCGACTTCGTCTTGAACCCAGCGGCCTTATCAGGACGGAGAAAGATCCAGTGGAGACTCAGATAATCTTTACAAACTACCTCTAAGTTTAAGATCTCGTGCCCTATTGGAGATGATTCACCTAGTCACATTATTTGTTATATAATATACTGCTCTTCTCCTTTGTCAATAAGCTATGAGATATTTGTTGGCCTTTAATCCGACAGCTTCAGCGACTTCCGAACTCCCTCACTATCTAAGACAAGATTGTCTCCCTGTTCTTCTCTCTTCACAGGATTAATCAATTTGCCAATGCTTTCTATTTCTATGGTTACAATATCGCCGTCATGAAGGTATATGGGAGGTTGTCTGGTAAAGCCGACGCCTTCCGGCGTACCAGTCAAGATAACTGTACCGGGCAGCAGCGTCATAGACTTCGAAAGATCGCTGATGATTGCAGGGACGTCGAAAATCATATCATAAGTATTTGAATCTTGTACTGTTTTATCGTTCAATACGGTGCGGATGCGGAGGTTCTGTGGATCTGGAATCTCGTCTCTTGTTACCAGATAAGGGCCTAAGGGACAGAAAGTATCAAAGCTCTTTCCCCTTGCCCATTGCTTTTTCTGCTTTTCGATCTGCCAGTCCCGGGCACTAACATCGTTGGCACAGGTGTAACCCAAAATGGCGCCCATTGCTTCGGAACGGGACATGTTCTTGACCTTCTTTCCTATAATGACAGCTAGCTCTGCCTCGTAATCGACATTTGCGGGACCTGCTTGAGGAAGGAGAATGGGTGACAAATGTCCAATCACGCTGGTTGTCGCTTTAAGGAATAAGATCGGTATTTCGGGATAAGACACGCTCGTTTCGTCAGCATGTTGTCTGTAGTTAAGTCCCAGTGCCAGAATATTGCATGGGTCCACGGGGGGAAGAATGCTCCCAATCCTTGCTAATTTTGATGTCACTTCAAAATCTCCGAACAGATCTCCCTGGATCACCAAAGCCTGGTCCTCAAGTTCCGGTTCATATAGTCCGCACATTTCACGGTTTTGATCCGAAAGGAAGCGAATGATTTTCATGGTTCATCTCCTGGAGCATTTTTTCTGATCATATTTTTCTCCCAATGTGAAGAGAAACAATATACATTCACAGTGCACAGTTCTCTGCGATTTTGATTTTTTGGGAGAGCAAGTATTTGCGCTTCCATTTACATTATGTTAACATTCATTGCAATTATATTGAGGGCCTGGCAAAGCTATCACAGTATCTTTACTGACCCTACAGAAATCTGGTTTGTAAGCGGGCCGATATTGTGAATAGAGGCTCATTCTATCAGTAAAGATAAGCGACCCCATGATTAGCAGCGTTTTGGAAAGTATCTCTGTTCGAGTTTATCACAGCAGAGCTGTTCTTACGAGGGCATTATGTTTAATGCCATAGTAAGAATTGGCGCAACGACGATAAATGTTGCCAGAACATTCCGCGACACCCTTTCTTTTGCCTCCACTATCATCCTGAAGATGTTTAATAAGAACTCATACAACAGTGCTACGAGACTGGTCCTCGTTCACCAGATATATTTCACTTCCGTACAGATTCTGCCTCTGTTCATAGGCATTTCTATCATATTCGGCACTCTCCTTATGGGTATTGTTCTTCAAATCATAAAGAACCTGGGGCTTGCCGAACATCTGGGTCGGATAATCATGGATATAGTTGTTACGGAATTGGCGCCATTTGTTACAGTGCTCTTGATTGCCCTTCGTTCCAGTTCTGCCATAAATGCCGAAATTGCGGTCATGAAGGTTAATAGAGAATTAAACACGTTAGATAAATTCAATATCGACGCCGTCGATTACCTCTTTTTACCGAGGGTAATAAATGGCGTTATATCTGTTGTTTTACTGAGTGCCTTTTTTTCTATCCTGGTTTTGACAAGCGGCCTGTTATTTTCAAAGCTGCTTTTCGGACTGAGCTTGGAATCCTACTCAAATGTTTTATTAAGTTCAGCCAATTTCTATGATATAGTATTATCTCTTGTAAAATGTTGTACATTCGGCTTTTTTATAACTTTAATCCCAATACGGTTCGGGTTAAATGCTACAAACGATCTCACGAGCATACCGATATCTGTTCTTAATGGGATGGTCGATGTATTTATAGCTATTATTTTCATTGAGGTGCTGTCATTAATTCTAATCTTCATTTGATGCTGTTTGAAGATGAAGTCACGCTCGGCAAGGCACTGAATGACTTCACATCGCAGCATAAAAAAAACCTGGGGCTCGTTTCGCTGGACGTGCCACTCCTGTCGAACCTGGATGTGTGGGTTAATATAGCTCTCATTAAGCAGTATCATGAGAATTTGTCCGCAGATAAAGCACAAAAGCTGGTTCTGAGCTATCTGGCAAGATATGGTTTGGAAGATATTTCTAATAAGCGAAATCCCGCCCTGACCAATAGAGAGCGATTTTGTGCGATGCTTTTGCGAGCCGCCATGGTCAGGGATTCTATGGTTGTTATTGATAGACCCTTTACTATTATACCAGATGTCCAGGATGATCGATTTATATACGATACCTTGAAAGCTGTTGATGATTCATATAGAGAATGCCACATATTTGATTATCTGTGGTCCAAAGACAGGTACAGGATGATTGATCTTTGATGTTTGGTAAATCGAGGGATGCGCATCGCCTCCGGTCTTTTTCGTGAGCAGACTCCTTCTTTACTGGGCTTTGCAGCAATTTACGGGAACACCATGCTTAAGAGAGTTGAATTCAAAGTCGGTTTGTTTGTAGTACTCACATCATTACTAATCATCACATCCATAGCTTATCTGGCTTACAGCAAAGGATTCTTCACAAAAGAATATATCTATACCCTCTCATCAAAATCTGGTGAGGATCTGACTGAGGGAGTGCCGGTCGTTTTTTCCGGATTTAAGATTGGCAAGGTGGAAGCACTAGAATTAAACGACGAGGGAATACTCCTCATAAAAATAAGAATACCGGAACAACATGTAAAATGGATCAGATCAGATAGCAAATTCAGCCTCTATAAGCCGCTCATAGGTTCTGCCCGCCTTATCGTCACTACGGAGAATTTGAATAGCCCGCCTTTGTCGCTGATATCTATTCCCGAGATGACGATGGTAAGTGATATCAACGACGCGATAAAAAGATTCCAGCCCACGCTAGATAAGGTAGATAAGGTAGTTGAGCATGTTGAAAGCATTACGGCGAACCTTGCAGATCCTCAGGGAGATGTGAATAAAATTCTCAGGCACTCGGAGAAACTTACGGAAAACCTGTCGAAAAAAGATACGCTCCTCGAGATGGCCGTCGGATCCAAGGAGAGCGTTCAGTCAGTCAATGAGTCTCTCAAGAAAGTTAGAGATATCCTTGTGCATGCGGATGATCAGATGTACGGCCAAGACGGTGTCCTGCCATTAGTCAGGACGATCCTCAAAGACGTTATTGTGAAGCTCCAAAAAATGAATGCGGCCGTCGATAATGTTGTAAAGATCAGTGCTGATACGGCTGAATCGACAAAAGATTTAAAGGTATTGAGAGCAGAAATCGATACAACCGTCAATTCGATCGGCAATCTCGTCAAAGAGATTGATAAGAAAATCCCTTTTAAGAAACAACCGGAAGTAATAAACCTCCCATGAGAAGAATCGTTTGCCTGATGGTGTTCAGTTTCCTGCTCTTTGGCTGCGGCTCGTCAAAGCCGGTGCCTGAGTGGAAAGACGCCTCCTTTAATCAACTCGATAATTATAAGAAGAGCTACTTGAGTGGCAAGGAACGTATTGCCGAAGCATACTTTAATAAGGCCGTTGATGAGATCAAGAGCAGTGGAGATCTGGAAATACTCGCCCGGGCATATCTTACAAAATACGCTTGCCAAGTAGCCGTCCTCGAGGCATTTGATGATAGGGAATTCCTGAGGATAGATGCCGTCGAACCCATTTTGCAGAACAAGAACTTTTATAGTTTCCTGAAAGGTGCCTTCGATAACGTCGATGAAAACCAGCTGCCGCAGCAATATGTCGGTTTTTTCAGGGCATTTAAAAGCGGCAAGAAGGATGAGATTGCTCATGAAATATCGAAAATGGACAACTCCCTGTCAAAACTAATTGTGCTCGGCCTCCTTGTCCAAAAAAACAAGACTGATGAAATGGAATTGACACTTGCTATAGATATTGCATCGCAGAATGGGTGGAAGAAGGCCATTCTGGCCTATCTCGGCAAGCTTCAATCTTATTACGAAGTGAATAATAAACCGGATAAAGCGGCTCACGTCGCGGAGAGAATCCAACTCATTAAGGATTAGCCGCTGTATCAAAGAATCCAATCAAATCTTTATATGGTCAGACTTTCGGTTACACCCCGGGGAAAGCATCAAAGTTATACAGTACGAATGAACTGCTGCCCATTAGATGAAAATACGAAACTACGGGAGGAGAATGATGGTTGAGGAAACAAAGAAGAAGGAACATAAGAAGGAAGAAAAGTCGTTAGAAAAAATGACGGTTAAGGAACTTAGAGCAATAGCTATAGAAATTCCGCGAGCTGTAGCAGTCCACGATATGAAAAAGGCGGAACTTATAGCTTGTATCAAGGAAGCAAGAGGCATCAAGGAAGAAGGACCTGTTAAGATAAAGAAAAAGGTCGTAGCAAAGATAAAATTGAGCAAGAGTGAAATAAAAGGAAAGATTAAACAGCTCAAAGAAGAAAAAAAGGCTGCACAGGAATCAAAAAACAGAAAAAAAATAGATATTCTGCGCCGCCGTATAAGTCACTTGAAGAAATTAACACGCAGATATGCAACTGCATGAAATAGAAGGAAGGTTACTTTAGTTCCTCGTAATTCGGGCGTGGCGGGTCCAGCTTTTGCTGTTCCAGGCGGGATCTATAGCGGGAATTCTCTTGTGGTCAAGGGGATGGAACCCGCACTTTCTGGCGAAATAGCGGTGGAAGGCGACGCACCCGGTAAGTTCAGGATGAAAAACCGTGACCAGCACATCAGGACTCTCCGCGGCGGCAATGTAGTCTTCCATCCGGAGTAATACGTTCACACCTTCACCGACCCTTAAAATCTTGGGCGCACGGATGAAGGTCAGCGGTATGAGGTAAGATGCAACGCGGGGAATGCAGGCTTCGGAAGCAAAACTGTCAATCTGACTCCCGAAACTGTTGCGCTCTATCTCGATATCGATAAGGCCCAGATGGGCCGGCTCGCCGACTACGGAGCTTGCGAGGAGAATCGCCCCGGCACATGTCCCCCAGATCTTCATACCCCGTTTGTATTCACGCAGTATGACCTCTTCAATGCCGAAGATTCTTATCAACCGGGACATGCACGTACTCTCGCCACCAGGGATAATCAAGCCGGAAAGCTTGCGAAAATCAGCGGGGTCTTTGACGGGTATACCCGGAATGCCTAAGCGGTCCAGATGATCCAGATGTTCAACAACCGCACCTTGAAGATTAAGAACGCCGATCATGCTATTACCATCCCCGTCCGGCCAATAGCTGCCCTTCCGGAATTTCGGCTATCTCGATTCCTGGCATTGCCTCTCCGAGGCCCATGGAGGCTTCCAGTACCTTGGCAGGATCATTATAGAAGGCCGTCGCCTTGACTATTGCCCTGGCACGTAATGCCGGATTTTCCGACTTGAATATACCGGAACCCACAAAAATTCCATCGCATCCCAATTGCATCATCAAGGCGGCATCTGCAGGTGTTGCGATACCTCCTGCGGCGAAATTAACAACGGGCAACCGTTCTAGTTCTCTCACCTGCAGGGCAAGTTCATAGGGCATGCCGTTTGCCTTCGCATAACCGGTAACCTCTTCCACAGGCATGCCGACCAGCTGCCTTATCTCGCGGTTCACCGTACGGATGTGGCGCACAGCCTCGACGACATTACCTGTTCCCGCTTCGCCTTTGGTGCGAATCATGGCGGCGCCTTCGGCAATGCGGCGCAACGCTTCTCCAAGGTTACGGCAACCGCAGACGAAAGGTATGGAAAACTTCGTCTTGTCAATGTGACATTCTTCGTCGGCCGGGGTTAACACCTCACTCTCATCGATATAGTCGATTTTCAGCGACTCCAGGATCTGGGCTTCAACAAAATGACCAATTCTTGCCTTTGCCATCACGGGTATTGATACGGCCTTTTTAATCTCGCGGATCATGGCAGGGTCAGACATCCTGGCGACACCCCCTTGTTTGCGGATATCGGCCGGGACTCGTTCCAATGCCATTACCGCAACGGCGCCAGCTTCTTCGGCTATCGTAGCCTGTTCCACATTGGTGACGTCCATTATAACGCCGCCTTTTAGCATCTGAGCCAACTGAACGTTCAGTTCGTATCTTTTCTTGTCCACCTTATTTTGCCTCCCTGGGCTGAATCAAACTTCTCTTTATTATTAATATAATATTATCAAAAAGAATAATCAAGGGCGATGAATAAATTCGAATATCACCATGTCATTCTTGTCTTTACGCCGCTACCCTGCAAATAGTTCTTGATCTCTGATATTGTGTAGTACCGATAATGAACCATTGATGCAATCAGGGCTGCATCGGCTTTCCCGCTGGTAAGGACATCTTTGAGGTGTTCAGGTTTACCGGCCCCACCCGAGGCAATGACTGGTATGTTAACATTCGTGGATATGAGATGCGTAAGTTTGATTTCATAACCTTCCTGCGTACCGTCGGCATCGATGGAATTCAGGCAAATCTCTCCTGCCCCCAGATTTTCGGCCTCTCTGGCCCACCATAGGGCGTCGAATCCAGTAAATACCCGCCCCCCATGGATGACCATTTCATAGCCTGAAGGTATTTTTGCACTAGCTTCCACCTTCTTGACATCCATGCCCAGCACTACACACTGGCTGCCAAAGGCCTTGGCGCCCTCAGATATCAGGGGTGGATTTTTCACTGCCTCAGAGTTGATGCTGATTTTCTCGGCTCCCGCAAGAATGACGCGTCGCATGTCTTCAACAGTGCGGATACCGCCGCCAACGGAGAAGGGAATAAAAATTGTTTCCGCAACCCGTTTGACTACGTCGATCATGATGTCCCGTTCGTCAGATGACGCGGTGATATCATAAAAGACTATCTCATCCGCGCCCTGTTCATAGTACTCCCGCGCCGCTTCGACGGGGTCCCCGATATCGATGTTCCCTTTGAATTTGATACCTTTTGTGAGCTTTCCGTCACGCACGTCCAGACAGGGTATGATCCGTTTACTTAGCATCTTCGCCTCCCCAACGGCAGAAGTTGGCCAGTATCTGAAGTCCCGGCCTTCCGCTTTTTTCCGGATGAAATTGAACGGCCACCAAATTTCTGCGGGCCAAGGCAGAGCAGAAAAGCTGGCCGTAATCTGTCCAGCCGATAACCAAACTATCATCGGCCGGAGCCGGATAATAGGAGTGGACAAAATAAAATTGAGCTTCATTGGAAATATCCCGAAAAACGGGGTGATCGTTTTGAAAGGCTGCATGGTTCCATCCCATGTGGGGGATCTTCAGAGGCATGCAGTCTTCCTGCAGATCCTTGGGGAAGCGTTTAACGGCACCTGGAATAATGCCCAAGCATTGCGTGTTGTTCTCTTCGCTATATTCAAAGATAACCTGCGTCCCGAGACAGATGCCCAGTATGGGCTTTCCTTTGTCTATCCATTCAGGTATCCACCTGTCCAGATGTGTTTGTCGCAGATTGGCCATCGCCTCACCTGCGGCACCAACACCGGGGAAGATTATGCGACTGGCCTGCGCAAGTACCTTGGGATCATCACTGACCCGGCAGGGCTCTCCTAAATAACGGAGGGCTCTCTCTACGCTGGTCAGATTCCCGGCTTTATAATCAATGATTCCTATCATTCCGCTCTACCTACAAACCTCTCCCTCAGACAATTGTCAAAATAATTTGTAACCTTTAATATTATAGTAAATCAAATTTTCTCCAAATACGCAATACATATGCCGCAGCATGCAGAGGCTGCCGGGCATTGTCTCCATCATAAGCTGATCAGACATCTCTTGCGCAATTAATCCCCTGATATGTATCCCTTCCGCTAAGTTCCCTGTCTATTGCATTTATGACTTCCATCTTGTTGGCAGCCCATTTGGGCCCAAGGAATATATCCCGGTAACCATCCGCAGTCAGCCGTTGAATTACCATCTCGGGCGGCAGAATTTCCAGAATATCGCTCACTGTTCTTGCATAATCGTCCCTGCTAAACATGGTGATTGCCCCTTTTTCATAAAGATCACCAATAACAGTCCCTCTGAGGGCCAGGAGTGCGTGTATCTTGATCCCATTAATTGGGAGGGCTGCAATCGCCCTTGCAGTATCCAGGATATCTTCCCGTTTTTCACCCGGTAAACCAACAATGATATGCGCGCAAATATGAATGTTGCTTCCGGTTAGCCTGTGCAGTGCGTCAAGGAAAGCCGCCGCAGAGTGTCCCCTGTTGATGAGCCGCAAGGTCTTATCATGTATCGACTGGAGACCCAATTCGAGCCATATGTGTCTTTTCCGTGCATAGTCTCGAAGAAGGTCAATTATGCCGTCGGACACGCAATCCGGACGGGTGCCGACGGACAGACCGATGACATCTTCCTCTCCCAGCGCTTCGTCATACAGTTCTTTCAGTTTATCAATCGGTGCATACGTATTGGTAAATGTCTGGAAATAAGCGATGAACTTTCCTGCATTTCTGTTTTTCTTATAATATTCCTTGCCCCGGCGGATCTGCTCTGCCACCGAGGGAAGCGGACCAATCTGCCTCAGTTTCGAACCCCGGCCGTCGCAGTATATGCATCCTCCTCTCGACACAGTACCATCACGGTTGGGGCAGGTGAATCCCGCATCGATCTGGAGCTTGTAAACCCTGCACCCGAAACGGTTCAGCCAGAAACTTTTCAGATCGTAATATCTTTTTTTGTTGTTCCAAAACGATGGTTTCGACAAGAAGGCCTCTTTTTTTGTTGTAATTTTTAAATTGACATTATTAAATTATATGTAAAACTGCAACATTTCAATTACGACTCTATACCATGCAGATGATCATTGGCGGGTTTCGAGTCTCTCAAAATTGTGTTTCTGGTTAAGGAATGAAAGATTCATCTAGAAATTACGATGTGATAGTCGTCGGCGCGGGTCATGCCGGCTGCGAAGCAGCGTTGGCGTCAGCCCGGCTGGGCTGCTCCACGATCATGTTCAATATCAATCTGGATTCTATTGCGCTCATGTCCTGTAACCCAGCCATAGGAGGTCTTGCCAAAGGCCAACTCGTCAAGGAGGTCGATGCCCTGGGCGGGGAGATGGGGAAGATCGCCGATAAGACAGCAGTACATTTCCGTCTGCTCAATGCCTCGAAAGGGCCGGCAGTTCAATCCTCCCGGTTCCAATGCGATAAACAGCTCTACAGGCTCGCCATGAAAGCTGTAGTGGAGAAGGAAAAGAACCTTCATGTCAGGCAGACTCTCATTGACCGCATTGTCGTCGAAGATGGCAGGGCTGTCGGTGTGGAAGATCATATTGGCGTGTTTTATCGCGGCAGGGCTATTATCGTCACAACAGGGACATTTCTTAACGGACTGATACATATTGGAACAGTGCACTACCAGGCGGGGAGGGCAGGAGAAACAGCATCCGTTCGTCTGGCAGAATGTCTCCGGTCTCTGGGTTTGGAAATGGGACGTATGAAGACAGGCACTCCCCCGAGGTTGCGCGCATCAACTATAGATTTTTCAAAGCTGGAACGGCAGGATAGCGACCCCGAACCGGAGCCATTTTCCTTCACTACAGAGAAGCTGCGGGAAGAACGTCTTCCTTCGTATTTTTCATATACCACGAGAGAAACACACAGCCTCATCAAGGAAAACATCATGTCATCTCCGCTCTATTCCGGCACCATAAAGGGGATCAGCGCGCGCTACTGCCCCTCTCTTGAAGACAAGGTGATGCGTTTCTCCGATAAGGAAAGACATCCGGTCGTCTTAGAGTTCGAAGGTCTGGAGACAGAAGAAATCTATGCCAAAGGCCTCGGAAATAGTATGCCTCAAGATCTTCAGGAGCGGATCATCCACAGCGTCCCCGGCCTTGAGGATGCGGAAGTTATGCGCCCCGCATACGCCATAGAGTATGATTTTGTGCAACCGACGCAACTTCGACAGACCCTGGAAACGAAGCCAATCGAGGGATTATATCTGGCTGGCCAGATTAACGGCACATCCGGTTATGAAGAAGCGGCCGCGCAGGGGTTATGGGCCGGCATAAACGCAGCACTCGCTGTACAGAGGAGAGCCCCCTTCATCCTTGATCGCTCGGAGGCCTATATGGGAGTCATGATCGATGACCTTGTCACCAGGGGTGTCGATGAACCGTACAGGATGTTTACGTCTCGGGCAGAATACCGTCTGATCCTTCGTGAGGATAATGCTGCGATCCGCCTCATGGCGAAGGGATACGACCTGGGGCTCATCCCTCGCAATCACTACGATCACCTGCAAGAAAAGGTTCATGAAATAACCGATAGGATACACCGGCTCTCTGCCCTGAAGATTTTTCCCAACGAGAAGGTCAATAAGATCCTTCAGACAATGGGAACTCCTTCGATTAAGAATCCTGTCACACTCTATCAGCTTCTGAAGAGAAGCGAAATATCCTACGATGATCTGAAGGTTTTCGAGGGATGGGAGCCTATAGCGGACAGCTTTGTTAAAAAGCAAATCTGTATAGAGTCCAAATATGAAGGATACATTAAGCGGCAGCAGGAAGCCGTGGAAAGGATGAAACAGCTTGAAGGGAAGAAAATTCCCAAAGGCATGAATTACGACGGCATACCTGGACTTTCCACTGAATTGAAAATGAAGCTGATGAAGATTGAACCTTCTACCATCGGGCAGGCGGAAAGGATTCCGGGCATGACACAAGCAGCCATCACAGCTATTTTGATCATGATGAAAAAGATGGAGTTTGAAGCTGCTGCCCAAAAAGAAACAAAACCGCCGTCACCCTGATTATGAGAGCAGTTCCTATGCACTGCTTTTTTGATATCTTTCTTGCCGGTAAATCTACGATCCCATCTCCTTCCTCTTCTTGCGAACATCAAACGAGCAAGAATGTGTGGACAGATTGAATTGTGGCAGGCAGTCTTTATCAGGAGCGACAAATCCATTTCCGCATCTTATGATAATTGGGTAGAGTGAAACAGAGGTGTTGAGATCTCTCGAAGGGCTTAGGTTATCTAAAGCCCCTCGGCACTTGGCAGAGGGGCTTAAGATTTCAGGCTGGCAAAAAATTAAGTTACGAGGATAAAATTTTATCTGCCTCTTTCCGGTAAGCATCCATTACGTAAGGTATACCCGATATCTTGGCAGCCTCCTCCGTCAGCGACATCAGATCTTTTTGTGATACGAGGGAGAGTTTGAAGTTTCTGCTCCCTGCCATGAGCTGCTGGAACCCTGCCTTGAACTTCTGGCTGAAGGTGTACAGCCCGATAGCGCCATACGGAATATTCTTCATTTCCTTCCCATATTTTTTCTTCAGCTCCTCATAACTCACGAATATCTCTTCCACGGTATTCCCATACTTGGAAACTGTCTTAGGAAGTTCTTTGGCCTTTAACCATTCTCCGATGTTTTTGCCCACCATGCCGGGAATCATTAGGCCCCTACCCATACACACGGCTTTCACATACGGATTACCCATGGCTATGGCCTTAAACACGCCATCTTCTGAAGAGAAGCCACCGGCAACGGCAATGTCAGGAACCCTGATTTTCCTCTTTGCTAATTTATCGCAGAACTGGTGGGTAAGACTGTGGAGATAGAAGCTGGGAATTCCCCATTCAGTCATCATCGGCCAGGGACTCATGCCCGTGCCGCCCGGCGCCCCATCTATCGTCAGGAGATCAATCTCTGCCTCAGCGCAGTAGCGCAGGGCCATGGCAAGCTCAACAGCGGAATAGGCTCCTGTCTTCAAGGTGATTCTCTTGAAACCTACTCTTCGGAGCCTTTCTACTTCATCAAGAAATCCGTCTTCAGTCACAAAACCAAGCCGTGAGTGTCTCTCAAATTCCTTGATCGCCCCATCTTTGAATGCCGCCTGATTTTCGGACAACGTCGGATCAGGCAGGACGATATACCCCCTCTTCTTCAACTCGATTGCCCTTTCCAGAGAATTGACTTTGATTTCTCCGCCTATACACTTGGCGCCCTGTCCCCATTTCAGTTCAATCGTATCCAGCTTATGTTTATTGAGCACATATTCGGCCACGCCAAACCGCGTATCCTCAACGTTCATCTGAACAAGGATCTCCCCGTATCCCTCGTAATAGCGTTTATATGTTTCAATGCGTCGATCCATCTCCGGTGATTTCTTGACCTTTCCCCTGTTGTCCAGCTCAAGCGCAGGGTCAATCCCGCAAACATTCTCACCACAGACAATGGTGATTCCCGAAATAGCGGCGCCTACAGCAAAATGTTCCCAGTTCCTGCGGGCAATCTCCGTAGAACCCAGTGCGCCCGTAAAAATCGGGAGTCGCATTTTCACCTTTTTCTTCCAGCCGTACTCGGTTTCTGTGTCCACAGCCGGAAATACTGCCGTATCGGGACCGGGCTTTATACCTTTCGGCAAGCCCTTTGCCCCGACGGCATAACCCTGAATGCTTAGATGAGAATAATCAATAGGATAGTTCTTGTCAGCTCCGGCAGTCATCTCGCCAAAGGTTATGGGATAGAGGACTTCACGACCTCTGAATGATGACAGCCATATCTCGCAACCTCCTCTGCAGCCATCGACACATCTAGAACAGATTCCCGACATGGGTACTACATCTCTCGAACGGTTAAATGTCCCCGTCGCTTCATTCGCATTTGGCCTTCTAAGATTCATGTTTTGCTTCTCCTTCCTCTAGTATTATTTGGTGTACTTCTACGAGAACTGAACGAACTATTTGCCGTATTTGCCCCTGCAAATTTCCGAAAACCTGCTCAGCTCATGATAATCCATTACTGTAGCCATGCCGCGATTTTCCGTCTGAATTCCCGCTTCCTGTGCACAGGCAATCGGGTTGAGGCCTCCCGTAAGGATCAGTCCCACTTTATTTAAATCCACATGCACCTGACATACCGGCTCGCTCACAGCACCGATCAAAAGAATACCGCCGATTCTCGCTTTATTCAGTTTGGATACAAGCTCCTCGACAAGGCTCTTGCATGGCGCGGGAACCTCCCTGAAGTTGGCAAGAATTTTCCCTTCTCCCGTTCCGAGAACGTTTCGCACAGAAGTCATTTTTGCCATAATGAAGGTTTCCGACGGATCGAGTGAGGAACCGGAATAATAAATTAGCTCAACAAACCGAAGAGGCTTCCTGTCTTTTAGCTGTAGAATCCCTGCAAATTTTGAGTCCATGGGAATTCCCGCTTTAAGCAAAACACCGTTAATTACTATGCTGCAGACCGTGGCGAGGCCTGTCTTGCCTGCCGGTACGGTAACATTGCCGAGCTGTCCGTATTCTCCAGCAACGGCCACGAGATCACTGACGGTCACTCCCGTTTCAAAGGCCGGCCTCATTATCTTCAGGGCATTTTTGAATTGTTCTTTGGGAAAAAGTGAGATATTAACAGGGAGAAAACCTCGGCCACTAACTGGATCAAATGTTGTTTTGTAAGCCAGTATCTCGATGCGCGAGATGGCAAGCCCGATTTTGTCGTGCACCATCGCGTTATTGACTTCGTCTATACCTTTATCAGTTACAACCCTTCCTTCCCGTCTGCCCGCAAGACGAGTAAGCCCCTTTTCATCCATGAGTTTTAGGTGATATCGCACAGCTCTTTCACTCAGCATTACTCCCAAATCCTGCATCCGCCGGGAGATAAGACGTGCACCAACTGGCTGCCCATTTTCTTTCAGAAGTCGAAGAATAAGGACTATTTTTCTCTCAATTCCTTCGGAATCAAAAAATTTTTTCATAAGGCAAACGGCAATAGTTTGCCGTCGCTAGTAGCAATATTAGGCTCATTTGTCAACAATAATGTGCGATAATCTATGTATTTGTGTTCAAAAATGTTTTATTTACTTCTAAATTTTGAAAAAATTATCCTTTCTTTTGCCGTCGATTTTTTGGTATAGTGCGTGTAATATTTAATAATTCTTATTGATTTTACTTATGCGTATGGGGTGCAGAGAAAAAAATTTATAAGAATGGCATAACTACATAATCTAGAAAATAATCAAAGGAAGGACGGTCTTATGGTCAAGACTAATCCATTCAGCATCGCCAGGAGACAATTGGATCAGTGCTCAAGAATTTTAAATCTTGAACCTGGTATTCATGAGGTGCTTCGGTCACCCCTACGTGAACTTCATGTTTCACTGCCAGTCCGCATGGATAATGGTACCACAAGGGTATTTCAAGGATTTAGAGTTCAGTACAACGATGCCAAAGGTCCCACTAAAGGCGGGATACGCTTCCACCCAGAAGAGACGATAGATAATGTTCGCGCCCATGCAGCATGGATGACATGGAAGTGCTCCCTTCTTGATCTGCCTCTCGGTGGAGGAAAAGGTGGTGTAATCTGCAATCCCAAGGAGATGTCGCAAGGAGAACTGGAACGTTTGAGCCGCACATATGTGGACAGCGTATGGCAATTTATCGGTCCGGATAAAGATGTGCCTGCTCCAGATGTATACACAAACCCGCAGATCATGGCGTGGATGGTGGATGAATACTCAAAACTTTGCGGGAAGAATCAATTTGGTGTCATCACTGGAAAGCCAATCTCTCTGGGCGGTTCTGAAGGGCGCAGCGATGCTACGGCGCTGGGTGGCCTTTATACAGTTCGTGAGGCAGCTCAAGAATGCGGGGTTGATCTTTCGCAGGCTACAGTGGCAATTCAAGGGTATGGCAATGCAGGCTATCACGCAGCCTGCCTTGCCACGTCTCTTTTGGGCTGTAGGGTATTAGCCGTCAGCGATTCCAAAGGCGGTATTTACAATAAGGAAGGGCTGGATCCGGAAGCAGTCGGCATCCATAAGGCAAAGACATCTTCAGTCCTTCATTTCCCCGGTGCAGTACCAATATCTAATGAAGAGATCCTTGAACTCGATGCAGATATCCTCATACCAGCCGCCATGGAAAACGTAATAACGGAAAGAAACGCCCCTCGAATCAAGGCAAGGATCATTGCTGAACTGGCGAGCGGGCCGACCAGCATGGAAGCTGACGATATCCTACATAAGAACGGCATTCACGTGATACCGGACTTCTTGTGTAACGCGGGGAGTGTTACCGTGTCTTACTTTGAAATGGTCCAAAATGCCTATATGTACTACTGGGAGCTGGAAGATGTGCACAAACGACTTGATAAGAAGATGACAACAGCATACCATTCAGTTATCAATACCTCGAGGAAGTACAATACCAATATGCGTCAGGCTGCATATATAGTTGCGGTGGAACGTGTCGTTGAAGCAATGAAACTTCGCGGCTGGGTATAAATTCGTTCCATCCAACAGCGACGGGATGGGGCTGTCAATCGACCCCTTGCGCTTGCTTGGAAAAAAGAACTTTATCAGGTCTTGCCTTCCGGAGATGGCACACAATCCCGGCAGCGGCAACGAGATAATCCGCGAAGCGTGTAATCAGCCTGAATAGATTATCATAAATTGTATCAGCCCGTATGTCGCCGGGGCTAATCCCGGTTGTTGTAAGGACGCTACAGTTCTATTTCAGATTAATATCTCAGAAAGTGAACGAGGTTCTCAGAAGCCTTCTCATTCAATATAGCAGGTAGCCTTCTGTCTCTGTGGATCAGCGATCACTCTGGCGTATTTCCCTCCAGTTGTCTCCGGCACATCAATGACCTGTAACACATCGCTGAATTTAACTGCATCCGGCAAGAGATCCATGAGGATGTTGGGTGAATTTTCGAAAAAATCATGATTAAAATAAGCTTCAGCATCATTCGGATAAACTGGCATATAAATAATGCCGGCTTCGACCAAGTCTAAAAAGAAGTGCGTGCCGTAGGAAAATTCAGGAAGGTGGCCCGCTTCCTCGCGGGCAATTTCAACAAGTACCGACGTATTGTTTATGTCAGCGTAACTCACATTAACACCAAGATCGATGTTGCTGCTTCCCCATCTGCCAGGTCCCATCATCATAATCTTACCCTTCACAATTAATGGGTGCTCATTGATTGATCCGACCACCCGGCCCAGGGATTTCTTCACATCAATGGACTCAACAAGAGCATATCGTTTGGGATCGATATAGAGTATGTAGCGGATGTCTGAAATTGTCCCGCCGCTGATGGTACGATTGGCCTTGAACAATATGCATTCCTTTGGCAGATCATCGGGAAAGGTTACAGGGCCGATCGATCCCGGCACAGTCATCGGCCGGCATTGCAGCAGATTGATCCGTATGTGGCTGCTGGCATCGACAGAAGCTGTGAATTCTGTGTCAAGCGGATGTCCATATGCCTTTTCAAGTCTGGTCAGCATGGCATCCATAATCTTTATGAAATTAGTACGGCCGATCAGGTTGTTAAATGTAATTATAAGCTTCTGTGTTGAATTGTCCAACCGTCCTATGAATGGATCAATCAGGTAGCCATCCGCCAGGAGAGATATGAGAAGGTGAAGATTCGGATAGTCCCTATCAGCGAGTATCTCTGCTACGGACATAGTTGCAAATTCATTTTTTTCCAAGTCAAGGACATCTGCCTCCCACTGTGAATATTTCGCTATGCGGACGCCATACTCGGGTCTGAGCTCTGGATAGCTGATGGCAATCATCCTTGGATAATCATTGCCAACTCTATTTACAGCACGTGTACCAAGTCCAAATACAAGTCGGATCAATCCCTTCGTCGCGTCTATGCGATCTGTCCATGCATAAAGGTTTCGAGAGCAGGCAACGCCTGCAAGAGACGGGAAGAAGTATTTCTTATATGGCATCCCTGAAACACGCTGCACGAGGATCGCCATCTGCTCATCTCGGTTCTCAAGTCCCATGGCCCGCCGGTAAGACAAGGCGTCCGGATTCACTGCACTTGCATAGACGAGTTTCACAGCCCTCAGGAAAGCTTCAAGACGCTCTTCGGAGCTGCCCTGATTTGCACAAAACTCGCTGCGGTATTTGCCGGCAAAGGCGTTGCGAAAACTGTCCTCCAGGAGGCTGCTGGACCTGACAATAATTGGTGCCTGGCCGTAGTAATCTAACATGTTACCAAACTGTTCAATAATCTCCGGGGGAAATTTACCTTCCAGAAAGCGCCTTTCCACTTCTCCAAATTCATCATCGGATATATGGGAACTGCGAGTCAATTGCAAACGCAGGCGGAAGAGATCATTATTTACCAAAAAGGTAAAGAAGACATCTGAGCCAATATAGAAGGAATCGTGAGCCTCCAGGATGTGCGAAAAGTCCTCATTGCCGTCTTCCGCGAGTATGCGTCTCGCCAGAAGCATCCCTGCTGCCTTTCCGCCAATCTGACCGGAACCGATCAAGCGGTCCCTGATACCAAGCAGATCGCTTATTCTGAAATAGGAGTCTGCCAGTCTATTGAACTCGGGATGGCTCCCTACCATCATCTGCAAGAGTTCCTGTTTAAGGGCTGAGACCTCAGACGTGCTTTCCGACAAATCTTTTTCCGCTTCCTGGTATTGCAAGAGTCTTCTGAATACGCTTTCCCATGGGGCTATGGATTTTGCCATGATATGGAGCGGCTTTTTGCTGGCACTTACCGATACCGCAGCGGCCTCTCCGCTTTGAAAGACAGGAACCCAGCCTGTGGCAGACATCATGTGCGGAAGGAACATCTTTGGAGAGTATCTATCCCACACCTTCAGGGGATGAAGGTACATAATTTCTTGTACCTGGTATACGTCGATCAGCAGTTGCGTCGTGTCGCGAATCCTCGCTACCGCACTGTGAGAATGCTGGCCCCGTGTAAGTGCAAAATATGCTACTGTTTCAAGCTCAAAAAGATAGGGACAGGTAACCTGGAAGAAGTTCGCAAGCAGTTCATCTGTTGCCCAGCGAACGACGAGAAAGGACAGGTTATCGAATATATAAAATATTTCTCTGCCAAACGACTCGATAATCTTATTGACCTCCCTGCTAAAGATGTCAAAGCCTACCTCTGGATCCACCTCGATAATTGTTAAGCCGGGCCGTGCCTTAAGAATTTCTATATGTGGCGCAAATCGAAGATAGATGCACTTCCGTCCATCCGCTATGGCTTGACTTGCAAACGGTTCGGCAAAATATTTATACTCTTCCAGATGGTCGACCTGCCATACGACATTGTCGCCATACCGAAGCCCCTGGATGACCTCATCCAGTGATGCGAGACCGCTTTTTACAGTTTCCGTCTTCATCAGTCCTTTAAATGACTATTTTTCTATTTATCTTTCCGGGGACAATTCCGTCATTCCCATAGCCTAATAGGGCAAGATGGTGCCGAGCCGCTTTCCAATGTTCATCTGCATTCCACACACTCGACTCGTGACTATTTATTTAGTGTAGCATAAATAATACGACATTTCTCTGATTTTAGTTCATTTCATCGATACTCCGAAGACTGATCTCTATAAATGTGAGACATAGTCACATGCGAGAGGCGCAATTTTTTTTTGTACATGAAGAAACAAATAAGACCAGTGGATTTGATTTGTCCTCACCGAGCAATGCACCAGCAAAGAGACAAAAAACGATGATATTCAAAGATACGAGGCAGGCTTCATTTGGTTCTCCACGGTATATCAGATCAAACCATAAGAAATTGATCATCCATGCATACATTATAGTATTATATAGCTTAAGAATCACATAAATAACAATTTTGTCATATACGGATCATTGTAACTGCGTTGTTTCCTATTTTTTAGGACACATTGTCGTTCCAAAACTAAAATAAAAGTTGCAATTTTGTATTAAATGACCTATAATAGTTTAACGAGCAGAAAGAAGAGAGAATAGTCTTTTTATTTGCAAGCGGATTGAAAGGAACAATTTCGCTATAGGCGTTCTTGCAAAGCGACAATTCTTGGTACTTTCTGTTTCTTGCTGGTGATTCTATTAAAGGCGCCCATTATGTAATAGTCTGTTTCTCTAGATTAAGAAAAATGTACCAAGTAGTTGGAAGTGAGAAGGCAAAAATTCTGGCAATAACGATTAATTCTTTCTAAGCGCAATCAAAAGGAGGGAAATATGTCTATAAATTGGGGACCATTTTTCATTGTGCCGTCTGCGTCGCAGAGAACTCTATCGGGAAGGGTTGTCTTAAGAGAAAGTTTCGATGAAGAATTACTGAAAAAGGATCTGGAGCAGCTCGGATATTCCCACGCCGCGATTAAGGCGACAAATCCTTGGTATTATCGCAGAAAAAACACCGAATCCTGGATCAAGATCGATGAGTCTTCCGACAAGCAAAATAACTTTGCTGTTCCATGGGAGACGACGAAGTTGAAAAATGGCGAATATCAGGTCCTGGGCGTTATGCATGTGTCTATCAAGAAAGGCGATGACGAACAGATAATAGCCAGGCAAAACATAATGGACATCACGATAAAGAATTAGATTCTGGCATTAACCCTTTTGGTGAGTAAACAGTCAGCAGCAACATTCTATGATTGTGCAACGCTTACGGTGTAAAGGGAGAGGGAGGAGTCTTGTAACTTCTATGACCAAGCAAATATGGAGTCCGTCACAGATTGGAAAGGCAAGCGCTAAGGACTTAAGCGTTCATAATTACGAGGAGCTTGCTGCTCTTCACGCTATTGCTAAGATACTGGCGCAGCCTCAAGAATTGCGCGACCACTTGGAGCAGGTCTTAAAGGAGATGAGTCTACGACTGGGAATGGAACGCGGTATGATATCGCTTCTCGATAGAGAGACAGGTGAAGCGTGGCTCGACGTGGCGCACGATGTTAACATTCAGGGGCTTGAGGTCATGTATAAACCTGGCGAGGGAATTACCGGGAGGGTGGCACAGACCGGACGTCCCATGGCCGTAGCCAATCTCGGAAAGGAGGCTCACTTCCTGGACCGCACGGGTGCGAGACGTTCACTGAACAGATCCGAACTCTCTTTCCTCTGCGTGCCTATTATATATGACGCCAGGGTCGTTGGCGTGATATCGGCAGATAAAGTGGCGCGTATTGTCGAGAATCTCGATCGTGAGCTTGCTA
>Ga0209777_10002888_pt1 | contig 21889 bp, 16 predicted proteins | sample FrelakmetHBP12HB_FD_187147 | JGI IMG/M metagenome (GOLD analysis project Ga0209777, IMG submission 187147) | Freshwater lake sediment microbial communities from the University of Notre Dame, USA, for methane emissions studies -HBP12 HB (SPAdes)... | ecosystem: Environmental > Aquatic >...
GATCGGCATGCATCCGCACAACGCGGCCAACTTTAATCTTTTTACCGTTGCGGATATTGACAATAGTTGATCCCTTGGCCACTGTTCCCTGATAAACGCGAACATAGGTTAATTGCCCATACTGGCCATCTTCCAATTTAAAGGCCAAAGCAACAATTGGTTTTTCGGGATCATTGTCCAGCACGACGAGTTCCTCGTTCTTATCCATATCCATCGCCACATTTTCTATTTCGGAAGGACAGGGCAAAAGATAATTCACGCCGTCGAGCAGAGGCTGTATGGCTTTATTTTTATATGCCGAACCCATATAAACTGGAGTTATTTCCCTCTTCAATGTGCCTTTACGCAGCGCCGCGTAAATCAATTCGGAAGTGATTTCGCTTTCATTAAGAATCGCTTCAGTCAACTCATCGGAAAATAAAGATGCGGCGTCAATCAATTCTTCTTTTTTCGCCTTGGCCTCTTCCAGAAGATTTTGCGGAATTTCCGCCTCGCGGACTATCTCGCCGTTATCGCCATCAAAATAAAGCGCTTTCATACTGACTAAATCAACTACGCCTTCCGCTTCATTTTCCAGACCAATGGGAATCTGCATAGCCACGGCGTTGTGCCCGAGCTTTGTTTTTAACTGACCGATTACACGGAAAGGATTGGCACCGCTGCGGTCGCATTTATTAATAAAAGCGATGCTCGGAACTTTATATCTTCTCATCTGACGGTCAACTGTAATTGATTGGGACTGAACGCCGCCCACAGCGCATAAAACAAGAATAGCGCCATCCAGAACACGCAGCGATCTTTCCACTTCTATGGTAAAATCAACATGTCCCGGAGTGTCTATTATATTTACCTCATGGCCTTTCCATTCACAATATGTGGCCGCCGAAGCGATTGTTATTCCGCGTTCCTTTTCCAGTTCCATGGAATCCATCGTGGCTCCGACACCATCTTTTCCCTTGACATCATGGATGGCATGAATTCTTTTCGTATAATAAAGAATCCTCTCGGTAAGCGTGGTTTTGCCGGAATCTATATGCGCGCTTATCCCGATGTTGCGAATTTTTTGATCGTCGATCTTCATTACCTTTTCCTTTTTTAAAAAATCTTCTTTTCTAATTATTGCTAATAATACTTGGTCTGATTATCCATTTTTGCTTTGCTCTTTTAATTGTTTCTCATCATCCCCGTTCGCTTCGCTCAGAGGATTGTTCAACTTACCAATTCCGACGTGCTCCGCTTTCGGAATTGTTGTTTCAAAAAAAAAACCCCACACCTGCAAGAGTCTCTGCCAGATGGGGATCCGCATAAACAACTTTTTATAATTTTGTGAATTATATATGTTACTTCACAATATGTCAAGTTATTATTTTATCAGGAACTTGTTTCTTCCGGGCAAAGGTGCTAACTTTAATGAGACCCAAGCTTCAGAAACAGAGTGCACTGAAGCTTGCTGGTCGAATTATCCCCTGAGCGCAGCGAATGGGGGATACTCAGAAACAAAGTGGATTGATTTAGCAATAATTAGAAAAGAATATTTCAAGTGAAATGCAAAGGAGTTTTTGATGTTTGAAGAAATAATGCCCCGGCTCTATCGAATTATTATACCCCTGCCCAACAGTCCGCTGAAGGAACTCAATTCATACGTCATCAAGGCCGATGACCGGAACTTGATTATCGATACGGGATTCAACCGCAGTGTCTGTTTTGAGGCAATGCAGGAAGGTCTGCGCGCTCTTGATATTGATTTGAGCAAAACTGATTTCATGCTGACCCATATGCACTCCGACCATACCGGGCTGGTTTCCAGACTGGCCACACCGACCAGCGCCGTTTACTTCAGCAGAATTGACGCCAAGGTCTTCGACAAAAATATCAACTGGCAGCCAATGATAGATTACGCGGTCAGTAATGGTTTTCAACTGGAAGAACTTTTGAATGCACTTAAAAACCATCCCGGAATAAAATACAGTCCGCAGAATCTTCCCGAATTCAGCCTGGTTGACGACGGCAGTATTATTCAGATTGGCGATTACCGCCTTAAATGCCTTCTGACACCCGGACATACTGAGGGACATATCTGTCTTTATGAGGAAAAGAAACAGATACTGTTCTCCGGCGACCACGTTCTTTACGACATAACATCGCATATAGAGTCATGGTCATACGAAGTCAACTCACTCAAAAACTATTTGAAAAGTCTGGAAAAAGTCAGAAATTTACCCGTTAATGTTGTCCTTCCCGGACACCGCAATTTCTTAACCGACCTCAATAGAAGAATAGACGAATTGAAGAAACATCATCAAAATAGAGTTAATGAAGTACTTGAGGTTTTGGGGAAAAACACAATGAACGCTTACGATATTGCCGCCGGAATGACCTGGGATATCGATTGTGAAAGTTGGGAGCAATTCCCCATCGCCCAGAAATGGTTTGCCACCGGTGAAACCATTGCCCATCTGCGCTATCTCGAGGGCGAAGGACGAATCAAAAGAAACACCGGCGAAAAAATCGTAACCTTCTCGGCATATTAAAACTTAGGCAACTAAATATCTAAACGGCGTTACTCTCCTACCTCCCCCTTTGCTCGCGTGCCCTTTAGGGTAAAAGGGGAATTTTGAGGATTTTAATAAATCCTCCCTAACCCTCCTTTATACCCTGTAGGGCACAAGCAAAAGGAGGGTATTAAAGTATCTCTTTATTCCGACACAGCCTCCTAAAACTGACATAAAAAAAGCACTCCGGCATGATTTCTCATCCACGGAGTGCTCAATTATTTAGTTTTCAACAACAATTAGATAGGTTTGACGTTTTCTGCTTCCAGGCCTTTTTTGCCCTGGGCAACATCAAAACTTACGGCTTGGCCTTCTTTTAACGTCTTGAAACCGTCGGCCTGAATTGCACTGAAATGCACAAATACATCGCCACCGTCTTCTTGCGAGATGAAGCCGAAACCCTTGCTTTCGTTGAACCACTTTACTTTACCTTCTGACATAGCTCTAATCCTCCTTTCTTAAATTTCCAAAAGTCGAATTAACACAATGACAGAACTAAAAAAACCACCAAGACTCTAAAGAACCTGGTGGCTAACCTATGTACTTCAAAATGTCTAAATTCAACTCTTTCCTTCGCATCTTTATTTCTAAATATCCGAAGTTGGAGCGACACTACGGCAATTACAGATAATAGTCAAGCATTATTTGTATAGATAACAGTCTGTGCCAACAATAATGATAAGGCATACCCCGGCTTCCTCATATAAAGCGTGACGTTACGATGTTTATGCTTTTAAAAAATATATTCTTGTTGGTTCAAGTCTCCGACTAATTTTCTAATCCTCCAATCATTAGCTCTTCACACTTCTCTTTTCACTTACAGCACGCTTCAGCTTCCTCTGGTAAATCCAGTTTTTAATAATCGAGCTCGGTTCAATGCCGAAGTAATGCCCCATCCATAATACGGTCGACTGAAGAATGTCGGAAAGCCTAAGGGAATAGGATATCCGAAAAGGATATTGTTCACGGATTTTCCGGGCCTCCTCAAATGTTTTAACCACAACGGTTCTTCCGTTCTTGCCGGATACTACAATCCCTCCTTCGCGGAGGAGCTTTAACCGTTTCGCGGACTCCTTGATATCCGGCCCGCATACCAGCGCGCACTGCCCGCAGGTCAGCACGTTTGGGTTTTCAATGGATATCCCCAGATATTTCTTTATAAGGCCGGACTGTATCTTGCGTTGTTCGAGTTCGTCTTGCGGAAGGTCTTCATACCGCCGCACGATCTTCCATTCGTCTATCCATTCCTCGGGATGCAGTTCGCAACCGATACTGTGGATGAGTTTATACCGTACAGTCGAATCACCCACCGATCCGCCTTTCATAAGGAGTTTCTTCCTGATATTCTCTTTCTTCGGGTCCGGCTCCCTTCCCACCCAGGAGCTGATCCAGTGCTTGCCCCAACTGGAAAATTTTTTATCCGGAGACAGACTGTGGAGGCCGAAGCACGAAGCGTTACACAAATCGATACTCCTGCGTTTTCCCCGCGGATGAAGCTTGCCGTTCAAGAGAACATACTCTTCCTTTTCCATCTCGAACATTTTTGCCGGGCAGGCTTTGTCGCAGATAAGACACTTTTTGCAGTATTGATCGATGAAATATCTTGGTGGAAGCAGAGAATCGCTTTTGAGCACCGCATCGGTCACCACAGTGGAGAGATAAACGGCAGCGCCGTACTCCTTGGTCATGACATTTCCGGACATCCCCTGCCCCGCTATCCCGCTGACAATAGCCCCGAAACGATGAGAAAAATCGGGGTGCGTGGAGTACACATCCAGAGAACGCCGGTAGTTGTTATTTGTCGGGACTGCGCGGGCACGGTAGCCCCGATCGTTGAGATAATCCGCAAGCCGTTTGGCAATGTGATGAATTTTCTGGTTGCCGATCAGTTGGTCGGTGTTATGCGTGACAGGCGTTTTTTTAGATAAAAAATCATATATGGCGTTCACATTCATGGGCAGGGCAAAAGATACTATGGATTTTGCCCCGCTCATCGTATAGGTAGGATCAAGAGAAGGAGGGCCATCCAGTCTTTCAGGACCGGCCATGCCAATTACCTGCACTCCCTGATTTCTTAAAAAACTTCGGATATCTTCCTCAATACCACTCATCGCAATTTCCCGTTCTTATAACCTTCAATTGAGCAATATAGTGCGAACATCTTGTGACATTTAGGTTATTAGGTTCTTTTACGGGTCTGACCACCTGAAGGTGGCGCGAGGTCACACGAGACCCGAACTATGACTGCATATTAATATACCATTTACCATTTCGATTTCAAAGGAAGCGAATTGGTATAAACTAGTGTTTCATATTCTTCATATCATCCGCTGGTTTTTTCGGACTTAGTTTATTCGTCATTCCTTTTTCCGGTTTATTCATCATCATCTTTCCGTGTTTCTTTTCACCCATCTTCATCATGCACATCTTATGCATTTTCTTAAACTGTTCTTCCGTCAAAATAACCCGAATTTCTTTCATTGCTTTTAACATTTCCAGATGCTGGGCGGTTTTTATATCTTCAATTTTCTTAACCGCGGCGGTGGCCTTATCCAGATCAAAATCTTTCACTTCCATAATTTCCATAAGTTCGATTTCCGCAATCTTCAGGTCAGCTTTGGATCGGATATGTTTTTTCTTCAGTTCCCTGTGTATAGGCTTCATTTTCATCATCTGATCATCGGTAAGCCCAATATGGTGCATGTGTTCCATGCACATCACATCGCCGCCCATCATGTCCATATGATCCATTCCCATCATCTGTCCATGCCCTTCCCCATGACCCTTCATGGGCATATCCATTTGTGAAAAAGCGGGCACAGCAAAAACAACCGTCATCAACAATGAAAGTAATATTTTTTTCATAATTTCCTCCTGTTTGATTGGTTTAAATTATTTTCTCCAAAGACCACATACCTTTCGGAATTCTGTTTATAATGTACCACGCAACTGCTGTTATTGGCAAGTAAAATGAAGCCCGGGTCGCCGCCCGTGCCCAAAAGGACAAGCCCTGAGAGTTCATTGGCGTAATGCATAGAATTGAGTTTATGGCTGCCTCCTATATTTTTGTTGTCAATGGCCGTATTCTTTTCCATTCACTGCCGACAGGACAAGCCTTCATGCATTCGATGCAAAAATCCACGTCGGTTATCATAGTTTGGCCGTATTCAATTAAAATGTCACGGTTCTTCGAGTGCCGAATGAGCATTTTTATATAGCCGGGTATTTCTCTAATTTTTCGGGGAGGGAGCCGGTCAAAACCATATGTCCAGTAATTGAAACAGGGATCAACGTCATATCTGCCATCTTTGAGCGCACCTACCGGGCAGGATGTCTCACATTTATTACAGTTACGACATAGTTTGAGATCATGAAAGGAATCAGGATCGAGTTCCGCCTCGGTTATTATACCGCCCAGCCGCTGGTGTGGCCCGAAGCGCTCCGTGAGAAGCAAATTAGACCTGCCGATCTGTCCCATGCCCGCGCTAACTGCCGCGTGCTTGAAAGACAAGTGACCGATCACTTTCGTATGGGGAAACTTTTTCCCGGTATCGGGATTGATCTTGTGAATTTCCACCGGCTTGTCCGCCGAAACCGGAAGCGTAAGATATCCGTTCCTTTCTAAAAGCCGCGATAACTTTTCACTCACACTATCCAGCAGGCGCGAGGTCTGCATCTTGTTTCTTGTCCAGAGCTTGATGTGAGGCGAGCACACCGCGCCCATGCTATGGGCCACAGCCATGACAATAACGCTTCGCGCGGTAGGCATCAGCGCGGTGGCGGGACGCGGCGGTTGCGCGCATATCATCTTTGCCGCATCAGCAATCCCGACCATGTCGATACCTTCATCATGGAGCATTTTTTTAATGCTGTAGGAATTGATTTCCAATTTGGCAACCTCCCTTCCCATTTGTCACTGCTCGGCTTTGAGACTTTATCGCAATCCTCATTTGTCATTGCGAACGCACGACAATGCGTGTGGCAATCTCTATGCTTTTCATTAGATACGAGATTGCTTCGCTCATTACTTTCCCTCGCAATGACATTGTGACACAGTCTCATACCTGATAAAATTCTCAGCCTCTTTTGCGGCGTTTGGGTTTATCCGGCGCAAAGAGGCTGGTGTATTTCTGGTACAATTCAAATAAAAACGCCACGCGCTGGGCTTCGGTCTGGAAATTGGTTTTGCCGTAGGCGACATCCACCGCACGGTCGAGCTGCTGATGAGCTTTGAGCAGGATGGGCGGCATGGTCAGCGGATCGTAGAGATCGGCAAGCGTTGATTCGGGGAATTGCGCCCGAGTATCCAGCACACCCTGCGCGGCAGCTTCGACGGCTTGCTTTTGCTTCTCGGTCGGATTTTCCGGCCAGGGGAAATTGTTATAAACAATGCCTGCTGAATAGCGGTAATCACTTTTCAATCGGCCACACACTGTGCGTAGCCAAGCGTTGTGCATGAGTGATGAAATGACTCCAAAGTGATAAAGTTTTGCACCAACAAGAATAAGCGCAGAATCGCTTGTCAATGTTTTTGCGCCAATGTAACCGACAGGAAGATAAAGTCTACGTTCCGAAGAGACACGAGAAATCAAAACGTATTCATCACTAGGCATATTCTCTACATGAAATCGCGTAGGCGTATCAGCAATTTTTCTTGTCGGCACGCTTTTGCTGGCTGCACGAAATTCTTTTACTGCCTCAATTCTCTTCATCACCTCCGGCATTCTTTTCAATTCCGCAGGTGAACATTCACCAAGCCAAATACAATAACGGTGGTAGCCGTTCAAAAATTCATCTGCTCCCAGCCAGCAGCGAAAATATGGCGCTGCTTTGGGTTCTTTCTCAAGAAACGCATTTTTTTCTTCATCTGTAAACAAATAATTACCATCGTCAATCGGTTTATTGCCAATGCCGATTTCCGGCGCAGAACAAATAGGTATATTTCGGTTGTTTAAAACTATATCTGGCGCATCAACCAGATAGGGATTAATGTTTTGTGCTTTTATTTTATGTGGCTCACCCTTGATGTTTTCATATTCAAACAGCCATTTGGGCGAAATATCAAAATCGGCAAAGCCGATAATCACGCAATGCACCGCCGCTTTGCCACGAGCCTCGTTGTTCCATTGAAAAGTCCGGTGGGCAAAAAATATCTTCATGCCCTCCGCGAGCATCCAATTCCACAAAACGCCGACCTGCTCGCCCTGTGTAATGGAATTGGTCGAAACAAAAGCACAGCAAATCTTTGTTCTCTTGATTATCCGCGCGGCCTTCACATACCAGGCCGCCACATAATCAAGCAGGCCTGCATTCTTCATATTGCCAAAGACAAGAGTTACATCTTTGCGCTGTTCATCGTTCATGAATTTCGCACCCACAAAAGGCGGATTGCCCATGATGTAACTTACATGACGGGCGGGCACAACTTCTTCCCAGTCAATGGAGAGCGCGTTGCCGCAGACGATCCTTGCGCTTGTCTCCAGCGGAATGCGCACGAAATATTGACCAAACTCCTCGCAGATAAGAGTATTCATCTGGTGATCCATCAGCCACAACGCCACTTGCGCAATCTGCGCGGGAAACTCTTCGATTTCGATGCCGAAAAATTGGTCAACATTAATTTTAGTCAGATAATGAATATTTATTTCTCTTTGTTTTTCGACTATACGCGAAGCCTTCATAATCTCCAGTTCCAGCAGCCTAAGTTCGCGGTAGGCGATAACCAGAAAGTTGCCGCAGCCGCAGGCAGGATCGAGAAAATTAAGCCGCCGCAGTTTTTGATGAAACTCGAGCAGTCTGTTTTTATTGAGTTTGATTTTTTCAAATTCTTCCCAAAGCCCATCCAGAAAAAGCGGCTTGATCAGTTTGAGAATGTTTTCTTCGCTGGTGTAATGAGCGCCCAGGTTGCGCCGCGCGGCCTTGTCCATGATGGACTGGAAAAGCGAACCGAAAATAGCAGGCGAAATTCTGCTCCAGTCCAGCGCGCAGCAATTGAGCAGTTCCTGCCGCATGGCGGAGTCAAAACCTGCTGTGGGCAGAATTTCTTCAAAGAGTTTACCGTTAATATAAGCAAACGCGGCAAGCTGCTCATCGAGATTTTTCAGGCGCTTTTCGCGCGGCGTATTCAATACCTGAAACAGGGTGCTTAAATGATGGCCGAGGTCGGAGCCGTCAACGCTGGTGCGCTCTTCAATATATTCCCGAAACTGCTGGCGCTCGAAAATTCCGGTGTCTTCGGCAAAAAGGCAGAACAACAGCCGCACCATGTAGAGTTCCAGAGGATGCCCGCTGTAACCGGAATCCTTCATCTGGTCGTGCAGTTTGCCCATCTGCTCGGCGGCTTTGATGTTGACGGGATCCTGCTCCTGAATTTTGTGAGTCTGATAACCGGCGATGAAACCGAAAAGGCGGACTTTTTTGTGCAGGTCTTTTAGATCGAATTCGTGCTGCTGATTTTCTTCCAAATCATAGAGACGAAAGCGGGCAAAATCGGAAACGATTACATACTTGGGCAGGTCGCGCTCGGCGATGCCGGAAAAATAATCCAGCGCCTGCGAGTAGGCTCTGTCAAGACTCTTGCCGCGCGATTTGTGCTCGACAACAAGCACGCCTTTCCAGAATAAATCAATATAACCGTCCTTATCGTCCAGCTCTTTAACATGCACTTCAAAACTTGCCACCCGTCGCCGGGTAATGCCGAAGACGTTGAAAAAACCATCCCAGAAGGATTTTGCTTCAGCGTCCTCGGAGGTTTCGTCCTGCCATTCCTTGGAAAAAGCGAGCGCGCGTGTTTTAATTTCGTTCCAGCTTAGCGGCATCGACTCCCTTTATTCTGTATAAAATCAACATGAGATTCATTGTAAAGCTTGCTAATGTTCGCTGATTAGATAACTCTTTTGGTATAAATTGTAAATAATAAAAATATGATATGAGCCACAGGATGAAATATTCAGAGCAGATTATAGTTAAGCGATGTATTCTTATTTTACGAGAATATAAAAAAACGAAAGAGATCACAAGGAAACATTGACCCCAAAATATAAAGCGTGGTGTCGACAGCAAATGTTATACTGCTAAGCTGCGCTTGCGGGATCAATTCCATTTGCGCTTCAAATTTCGTTTCACTCATTTTCAGCGAATGTCATTGATTCGACTTACGCTTCCTATAGTCAGCGAGTCTCATTAAAATTTGAGTCTCACTATTCTTCTAAAGATTTAATAATCAAAGATGCTGTGGCTGTATTTGTTGCTAATGGAACATTATGAACATCACATATACGCATCAGCATAAAAATATCGGGATCATGCGGGTGGTTTCCTAATGGGTCACGCAGGAATATAACTGCCTGAACTTTTCCATCAACTACATCAGCAGCAATCTGAGCATCACCACCAAGAGGGCCTGAATTTTTTTTCTCAACTTCTAATCCGGCCTTTTCAATATGACTGCCTGTAGAACCCGTAGCAATTAATCTATATTTTTTTAGTATCTCTAAATGGTCTTTTACGAAGGCAACCATTTCTGCTTTCTTTCCATCATGTGCTATTATAGCTATAGTTTTCATTATAATATTTTAACCTCTATTATTAATTATTAAGTTTAATTAGTAGAAAAATGCCACACCTTGACGATTTTTTTACTACATTTTTTATAAGAACTTCTATTTTAAATAATAATTATAATAATTTCGGTCTTGTATGTCAATCACAAATATTATACCCCAAAGCAAGCTGGGGATATAATATCCTCCACTTTGCGGGATAATTCGACCTCCCCTGGCTGGAACTGGGTGATTCCAAATCGCGGGTTTGACCGCAAAACATGGAGCGGTCGGTGTTTGCCGTCGAACGAGTATTTGGTAGTGAGGAAATACTAAATGAAATTACGTCTTATGAATTGAAGTCCTGCATTTTCGTTGATTTTGGCTGGTGGTTCTGTTGTCCGTAAAAATCACGCATGGCCTTTAAATAATTGATACACCCATGTATTTTTTTGCAGGTTGACACATCACAATTTTACAGTTAAGGTTCTAAACGGAAGTGCAAAGGTCACTGGTGGGCCTCCTGGACTTCAAATCCGGTGTGCGGTGCTAGTACCATCGTGGGTGGGTTCGATTCCCATGCACTTCCGCCATTTTATTCGTAAATTTCTATTTTTATCGAATAAAAATTTTTAACCTGTCTTTAACCTTCTTTAACTTTTCGACTTTAGCACCCAATATCGGATTTGAATTAAAGTTATTTCTTACTTCCTTTGGAGCAATTGTTTTTGTGCTTGTTGGAATAGGTGCGTATAGAATTATGCAATTGTCGAAATAATAATTTCTTTCTATTAGTAATCCTCGATTCTAACGACTGTCAAATACTGTGTATTAGTAATCAACACAATTCATACCCGACATTGGGTGGTAAATATATTCTTGACATATAAGATCGTTCGTCTTATACTCACTTTCAACAGAAACAATGTCTTATCAATACGAGATTCGTAAATTTTCCAGAATTAGGAGATTACATTGATGAGAAATCACAAAAGGACAACGCCAATCTTCCTTTCAGTTCTGTTCGTGTTGTTCATCTCTGCCTGCATTCCTGAGACATCAATAATATCTCCGAATGAAGCTGTTGTAAAAAAGAAGTAAAAGAACAAAAAAACCACTATTCCAACGCTCAAATAACCACAAAGGTAATACCGTAGGCTAATCAAACCTTCGGGTATGACATTTATATAGCAGGCCTTTAGTGCATCAATCCAATACTGGGATTACGGGGAATGAAGGTTTTACGACCAGGGAAAGAGCGTAAAAAAAGTTGCCGAATTTGTGGTGAAGAAAATAAGGAACAACGAGATGCCGCCTACGGTGACAATCTAGGATTTGAACACTATGGGTGTATTGAAATGAGGGTAAATTAAAGAACAGGTTATTAGGAGTATAAAAAGGAGGAGGGATTATGAAGAAGGGAGGAGGTATTATGAAGAAATGTATCGTAGTTATCATTGCACTTTTTTTCAGTTTTCTTAGCGTTAATATGGCCTTTGCGGTCACTAACATGAGTCTCTACGGCTCCTTTGCTGGAGGCATCTGGGAGTGGAATGGATCAACCTGGAGTCAGGTTACCCCCAACAATCCGGCTTTGATGGTGATTGGGGGGACAAACTTGTATGCCTCCTTTGCTGGAGGGGGCATCTGGCAATGGGATGGAAGTTCCTGGACTCAGGTTACCCCCAACAATCCGGCAAGCATGGTGACCTCGGGTTTAACTCTGTATGGCTCCTTTACTGGAGCGGGCATCTGGGAGTGGAATGGATCAACCTGGACTCAGGTTACCCCCAACACTCCGGCAAGCATGGTGACCTCGGGGGGAAACTTGTATGGCGCCTTCACGGGAGGGGGCATCTGGAAGTGGAATGGAAGTTCCTGGACTCAGGTTACCCCCAACACTCCTAATTTGATGGCGACCTCGGGGGCAAACTTGTATGGCGCCTTCACGGGAGGGGGCATCTGGAAGTGGAATGGAAGTTCCTGGACTCAGGTTACCCCCGACAATCCGGCAAGCATGGTGACCGGGGGGGCAAACTTGTATGGCGCCTTTGCTGCAGCGGGCATCTGGGAGTGGAATGGATCAACCTGGACTCAGGTTACCCCCAACAATCCGGCAAGCATGGTGACCTCGGGGGCAAACTTGTATTACTCCTTTGCTGGAGGGGGCATCTGGCAATGGGATGGTTCAACCTTTAGTCAGCTTACTCCTAACACTCCGGCAAGCATGGTAGTAGTGGCTATTGTCTACCCGCGTTTTGCCTATGTAGCGAATTATAATGACAACACTATTTCCATTTATACCATCAATGCCTCAACAGGGCAATTGCGTCATCACGGCTATGTAGTTGCCGGGACTAATCCCTCTTCAGTCACTGTTGACCCTTGGGAAAGATTCGCCTATGCGGCAAATTATGGTGGCAACACTATCTCTGTTTATACCATCAATCAAACCACCGGGGCTTTGACCGCCGTCGGAACGCCAGTGGCTGCCGGGACGAATCCCAAATCCGTCACGGTCGACCCCTTGGGAAGATTCGCCTATGCGGCAAATTATGGTTCCAGCACTATCTCGGTCTATACCATCAATCAAACCACCGGGGCTTTGACCGCCGTCGGAACGCCAGTGGCTTCCGGAGACTATCCTGCCTCCGTCACGGTCGATCCCTGGGGAAGATTCGCCTATGCGGCAAATTATGGTGACAACACTATCTCGGTCTATACCATCAATCAGACCACAGGGGCTTTGACCGCCGTCGGAACGCCAGTGGCTTCCGGGACGAATCCCCTATCCGTCACAGTCGACCCCTCGGGAAAATTCGCCTATGCGGCAAATTATGGTGGCAACACTATCTCGGTCTATACCATCAATCAAACCACCGGGGCTTTGACCGCTGGAACGGCAGTGGCTTCCGCGACCAATCCTTACACCGTCACGGTTCACCCCTCGGGAAAATTCGCCTATGCGGCAAATTATGGTAACAACACTATCTCGGTCTATACCATCAATCATACCACCGGGGCTTTGACTGCCGGAACTGCAGTGGCTGCCGGGTCGAATCCCTACGCCGTTGCGGTCGACCCCTCGGGACAATTCGCCTATGCGACAAATTATGGTGACAATACTAACTCGGTCTATACCATCAATCAGACCACCGGGGCTTTGACCGCAGCCGGGATTGTCTCTGGACGCTCCGAACCATCTTCCATAGCCATGGTCTTTGGCACCACGGCAGTCACACATGTACCGAATTTCGCCTATGCGGCAAATTATGGTGGCAACACTATCTCGGTCTATACCATCAATCAAACCACCGGGGCTTTGACTGCCGGAACGGCAGTGGCTGCCGGGACGAATCCCCAATCCGTCACGGTCGACCCATCGGAAAGATTCGCCTATGCGGCCAATTATGGTGGCAGCACTATCTCGGTCTATACCATCAATCAAACCACCGGGGCTTTGACCGCTGGAACGGCAGTGGCTTCCGCGACCAATCCTTACTCCGTCACGGTCGACCCTTCGGGAAGATTCGTCTATGCGGCCAATTGGAGTTCCGACAAAATCTCAGTCTATACCATCAGTCAGACCACCGGGGCATTGACCGCTGGAACGGCAGTGGCTACCGGCATCAGTCCTGCCTCCGTCACAGTCGCCCCCTCGGGAAGATTCGCCTATGCGGCAAATTATGGTGACAACACTATCTCGGTCTATACCATCAATCCGACCACCGGGGCTTTAACCGCCGTCGGAACGGTAGCGGCTACCGGGACGAATCCCCAATCCGTCACGGTCGACCCCTCGGGAAGATTCGCCTATTCGGGAAATGAGGGTGACGCCAATATCTCGGTATATACTATCGATCAGACTACCGGGGTATTGAACGCCGGAACGTTAGCGGCTGCCGGGAAGACTCCTGTCTCCGTCACGGTTGACCCGTCAGGGAAATTCGCCTATGCAGCAAATCAATTTGACGCCAATATCTCGGTCTATACCATCGATCAGACCACAGGGGCATTAACCGCCGGAACTCCAGCGGCTGCCGGGACGAAGCCTCAATCCGTAACGGTCGACCCCTCGGGAAAATTCGCCTATGCGGCAAATTATGATGACGCCAATATCTCGGTCTATACCATCGATCAGACCACCGGGGCATTAACCGCCGGAACGACGGTGGGTACCGGGAAGTGGCCGGCAAGCGTCACGACAACCGGGGCCATTCAGTAATCATCGGGGACAGCGGCTTATTATGAAGATACGAGAAACTCATCAAAAAGCCGCTGTCCTTGATACATAGTTTATGAAAGTCTAAAATTTGATTACCCTACCCTGTGGGCGGGGTAATTCACTTTGAAAAGTATATGGGTTCTTAAAATGTAAGAAAAAGTAGAGGTGCTAAAATTTCTAAAACAATGTTAAATGCTACAGTTCAAATAGTAATCACCAATTCAATTCAAAGTTGAAAACGTTTATTTGTAACAAACGGAAAAATAAATTACCATCTTTAGGTTATGCAACCATGGCACCTCCTGTGCTGACACTCTGTTTCATTCCTCCCTTACGGAATTTGACTTTTCTTATGAATTACAACGGAACTCATGCCGGTTGTAATTTCATCTGGAATAAGTATTAAAAAGAGCAGACAGATCTATTCTTCCAGCATAATAAAATTTTCATTCCGTTAGAATAAATATTGGTGGCAACTATTGCCTGTTTCCCTTATTCATAAAATCCAAACATGAGTTTGGGACCAGGTTTTTCTGCATCCTCACCATAAAGCTCTGCTTTTGCTAGTTTAAAAAATTTGTCATGGTCTTCATCAGGTTGTTGTTTTACTTTGGGGCTGTCATTTCCTCTTGGATGGCGCGAGTAAACATTTGACGTATGGAGATCATGGTCAACGAAGTTCACAATTATAAAGGTTGACTTTAACTCTGCTGATTCTTGCTTTTCCAGTTCGGTTAACCGTCTTTTTATGTTTTTATTTATCATGCAAATTTCCTTTCTTGGCCGTAACAATTTCCAGCGCAGCCAATCGCTTTTCGAAATCCATCATTTCAAGGCTTCTGGCGTGGTTTGTGACTAGTATGGAAAGACCTGAAGCTTCGCTAGGCGTTATTTCCCCTCGACCAACCGCCTAAAGTAAAGCAGCGGTTAATTTTGGCAAGTCTTCAGCGCTCATAATTGCCGGTAGTTTCATCTCTAAGGACCGCTCATGGCATAGCGGAATAAGACGGCTAATGCACAGTTTCAATGCTGTGGTGTCTCCTTTTAAGGCTAGACTGACAGCCTTAAGAGCAGGCACTGGGTCAGCTGGTGACAGCAGATAAGATGAAAAGGACAAATGATTATCTTACGAGGTAACGCAGCCAATTTTTCACATTACATTCTTTCCATCCGTAATTCTCAAATTTTATAATTGTTTACTTCTGAAACTTTGTTGTACCGCCCTGAAGGATTTTGTGAAGGCAAACACCCCATATATTAAATGCTCGGCAGTTTACGGTGTGGAAGGCTTAAAGGAAGTGATCTTTAATGGTATCCTATCCTTTACAGGCAGGAAAAACCTTGTCCTTTTTAAAACTCTCGAAGAGGCAAAGGATTTTCTCGCTAATCAGAAATAATCCGCCTGCAAGCACCGCCATTTATGCCTTTCCTGCCATAAGAAAACGTGTGGTGGAATTCGGGTAATGGCTATTGCATGTTTCCATCGGTGATCAATAAACTTTAACTGTTTTAATTCTGTTTGTTAGTAGATGAAAGAAATAATTCTGACGATACGGAAATCGGATTTTTGTTTCTTACTTCCTAATGTTGTTTTTCTTGTTTTCCCAATTCACACAACATTTCTACCAGTAATAAATAAGGCTGTGGATTTTTCTCTTTTAAAAAAAATAATTAGTGTTATTATGATATTCAATAAAAAACAATAGGAGGCTGATTATGGAATATAAAATTATTTCTAGTAACGCATGGACAGTGGACGCTGCAGTTAGAGTATTAGAAAAAAAGGTTAATGGTTTAATAAATGAAGGATGGGAACCATTAGGTGGTGTTATCATAGTTGCTTTCAATGACCATGTCTACCAATCACTTATAAAAAGAGAGACAGCCGTTAATAAGGAATAAGCGAAGTTCGGATATTAATTGTTGGGAGGAGAGATGATGAAAAAGATTAGTTCAGTTATTTCTTTATCGTTTTTAGTTCTACTTCTACTTGCAACACCTGTAATTGGTTCTTCTGATTGGGTGGAATATTATAGGAATCCTGATGGAAATATTCTTTTATATCAGAAAGTAAATATTCAAAAAGATAAGGGTAATGATATCGATAAAGTATGGGTAAAACGGGTTTTTTCTGATGTAGGTAGAAAGAAATATATTCAATTAACGAAAAAAGGAGGAGTGTGGACTGAAGAACTTGACAAAATTTCACATATCGTGGGTTTATATGAAATAGACTGTAAGAAACGGATGAATAGACAACTATCTGTTGTCATATATGATACGGATGGTAAAAGAATAGGTTCTCTATCTAATGACGAACCGAAATGGACTTCCATAGTTTCTGGTTCAGAGATGGATTCATTACTAAAAGAAGTCTGTAAATAACCAGTAATTCTAAAATCCATTTTTAGTAATATTGATTGATGAATTGAGAATAAATTATATCTCCTTCATCAAAATTCCATCCACTTCCTTATCCTCAATCCCATAACCAATTGAGAAGCAAATCCATGTAAACCCAATAAGCATTTCTTCCTGAAAGGTTGTTTTTTTTATTTTCCCAATTCATACAACATTTCAATCCGTAATAAATGAAACGGTGTAATTTCCTCTTTTAAAAAAAATGAATCGTGCTATGCTGACATCTAATCCATCAGAAAAAGCGAAGTTTGGATTTTAATTGTTAGGCAATACTGCAGGGAGATAAGATTATGAAAAAATGTCCTTTTTGTCAACAAGAGAGTCCGGATAGAATTACTAAATGTCCTTACTGTGGTGAATGGCTTGACACAGTATCGCCGCCTAAGCAAGGGACTGTTGTCAAACCTCCTAAAAAGGGACAAAGCGGCACAGATTCTATTGATTGGCAAAAAAATCTAGAGGAAATATTGAACAAGTATAGGACACATGTAATATCAATTATTATCATAGCTGGCCTTCTGTTCACAATTTCACAAATGGTAAACTTCAACAAAAGAGCGGGAAAAGTAACAGCCATTGAACCCCCGAAGGTTGAGGCTCCTGCTGCCCAAACGCCGGAACCCGCCCAAACGCTGGAACCTGCCCCAACGTCGGTACCTCCCCCGGTACCAATCTCGGTTATTAACTTGTATAATAATGCATTTGCTCTGTGTTCCAGCGGAAAATGTACCGACCCCCAAAAGGCTATTGAATATCTTAACGAAGCAATTAAACTGAAACCGGATTATGCCGAGGCATACAATAACAGGGGGAATGCTTATGGTGACCTTGGCCGGTATCAGCAAGCCATCACAGACTATAATGAGGCCATCAGCCTGAAACCGGATTATACTCATGCCTACAACAACAGAGGAGCTAATTACAATAGCCTTGGACAGTATCAGCGTGCCATTGAGGACTTTAATGAAGCCATCCGCCTAAAACCGGATTATGCCATAGCCTACAGCAACAGGGGAAATGCTTATCTAAATCAGGGCGACAAAATCTCCGGATGCAACGACTTGAGCAAGGCCTGCAACCTAGGGGAATGTAGGTTATACGAAGCAAAAAAACAAAAAGGTGATTGCATGTAAAAATTTAGAGTGTTTTATGGTGCATCATTGAGCCATTTGTTAGTGGTCTTATTTACGTAGGATAATACCACTGCAAGATTGGATTTGAATATTTGTAATTTTTGCCAAAACACATTATTTTAATCCCCATAACCCCATTGAGGCATAGTTCATACTGGATGAGATAAAAAATAAATATTTGTAGTATGTAAACTCAACAAGCGCTTTTTCCTGCAACCCATGATGATGTCTATTTTCCTCTTTTAAAAAAAAGAAATAGTGATATCATAATATTCAACTCATCAGGAAAAGAAAATCTTTTATATTGATTGTTGCACAAACAAAAAAAGGAGAATCATATGCTGACAATAATAGGGGTGATAATTAATTTATGCACATTAATGTATCTTGGATATCAGGCATCATTATGTATTGATCCAGTGCAAACAGGTTTCAATGCTACACAAAACCCTTGGTTTCTCTCTTTTGTGGGTGTTGTCGCTTTATTTTTTGCTTTGAAAAATTAGTGATTCTCCCGGTCGTTGACCTCGGACGTTACACCTTTCAAATAGTGATTCACACTGGATATTGGAGGACTCAATGACGCGTCCGAACTGAGAGCATTTTAACAGTACGAAAAAAACGATTCGAATCTATTTCGACGCGGAGATTCTTTATGGCTGAGCTAGATAATGTATTGAAGGAAGCGACAAACGTCAAGGCCTCGGATCTTCATCTAGTGCCCGGAGAACCGTTTGTCCTACGACAGTGCGGTCGGCTGATAAAGATTCAGAGCCCATCCCTGACCCGTGAAAGATGCGAACAGCTTATTTATGATCTTCTTGAAAACGAACAAAAAAAGACGCTTAACAAGCAACTCCAACTCGACTTTGCTTATGAAATACCTAAGGTGGCCAGATTCCGGTGCAGTGCAATGCGGCACCAGGCAGGGCTCAGCGCATCCTTTCGAATCATCCCTTTTGAGATTCCCACATTTGAAAAGCTGGGTCTCCCGGACACTGTGAAAAAAATCATGGACAATCATCAGGGACTGGTTCTGGTGACCGGCGCTACTGGTCAGGGGAAATCATCAACCCTGGCCGCCATGGTTGATTATGTCAATACAAACCGCGCCCAACACATCATTACGGTAGAAGACCCCATCGAATTCATCCATCCCCTGAAAAGGTGCGCCGTCAATCAGCGACAATTGGGTCGGGACACATTGACCTATGCCAACGCACTGCGGGGGGCACTTCGCCAAGACCCGGATGTGATTGTGGTGGGCGAGCTGCGAGACCTTGAAACAACTTCCCTGGCCATTACCGCCTCCGAAACAGGCCATCTCGTCATCGGGACCCTAGCCACATCGAGTGCCGCAAAGACCGTTGACCGCATCATAGACTCTTACCCGGCTGCGGAACAGGGTCAGATCCGGGCCATGCTGGGTGAATCCCTAAAGGCGGTGATTACTCAAAGGCTTATCCCGCGAATTGATCTCACGGCGATGGAGCTGGCGGTGGAGATATTAATCGGGACGCTTCCCATAGGCAATCTCATTCGAGACAGAAAGACCTTTCAAATCCCTTCCATGATGCAAATGGCAAAGACAGTGGGCATGCAAATCATGGATGAATCGATCATGTCGTTGTTACTGGCAGGAACCATCAGTGCAAAAGAGGCATATCTCAATGCTAACGACAAGGACCTTTTTAAGCCATTGGCGGATAGGGAAAGCCAAGCCCAAAATTTATCAGACCAGCTTATGTAAGGAGCAGGGAGACATGGCCAAAATTGACGCATATTTACGAGAAACGAAGGATCGCGGGGCGAGCGATCTACACATGATAATCGGTTTTCCGCCCATGCTGAGGCTTCAAGGGGAGTTAACGCCGACAAAGCATCCGGTTTTGACATCTGAATCAAACCGGAATCTCCTCTTTGATATGTTGACCGAAGATCAACAATCCACTTTGGAAAACCATCGTGACTTCGACATAGCTTATGAACTGGAGGGTGTTGCAAGGTTCCGTTGCAATTTTCTTTACCAACATCGGGGTATTGGGGCGGTATTTAGAATGGTCCCGACAGAAATATTGACCCTGGAGAAGTTGCAATTGCCTCCGGTATTGAAAACCATCGCCATGTTGAAGCGTGGACTGGTGCTGGTGACCGGCCCCACAGGGAGCGGGAAATCAACCACCCTGGCGGCAATGATCGATTACATTAATGAAATGCGCGATGCTCACATCATCACTATCGAAGACCCGCTGGAGTTCATCCACCAGAATAAAAAGTGCCTCTTCACCCAGCGTGAAATCGGGACCCATACGGAGAGCTTTGCCGATGCACTCAAGGTGGCGGGCCGCGAGGACCCCGATATAATCCTGGTAGGTGAGATGAGGGACACCGCCACCATATCGCTGGCGCTCACCTGCGCGGAGTTGGGCATTCTGGTCTTTGGCACCCTTCACACCAACAGTGCGGCCAAGACCATTGACCGAATCATAAATGTCTTTCCGGCTAATCAGCATGCACAGATCCGGACCATGTTGGCGGAGTCTTTAAGCGCGGTTGTGGCCCAGCAGCTGTTGAAAACCAAGGACGGCAAGGGTAGATGCGCAGCCAATGAGATCCTCATCGGATCATCCGCCTTGGCTAACATGATCCGGGAGGGTCAAATATCCCAGATCAATTCTCTTATCCAAACAAGCTCCAAAAGCGGGATGCAGAGCATGGATCAGCATCTTCTTCAGCTCATTAAGGAAGACAGGATAACGGCCCAAGCGGCCTATGAAAAGGCGATGGACAAGAAAATTTTCGAGAGCATGATGGCGAAGGAATCACGGGTATGAACCCCAAAGCAAGCGTTGGAAGCATTTTGCAGCAAGCTGCGGGGTGTTATACCCTCCGCTTTGCGGGATTGTTCAACTTTCCAATTCCGCTGCGCTTCGCTTTCGTAACTGGAGTTTCACAATCAAAATAGGGGGAGGAACATCACGTGCGAATAGAAAAAATCAAACGCAAGGCAATCCTTTGCCGAAGCGACGGCATGAAACTGGACGTCAATTTCTTTTTAAGCCCATATGCAGAGGGACACTCGGGGAAAGAACTCATTCTGGATATACTTAATTCAGATTCGACATTTCTCCCTATAGAGGATATCAACACCGGAGAGATTTTCTTTCTTAATAAGGGCAGAGTCATGTCCCTGGAGATTCCCGAAAGGGATCTTGCGGACGAGACTCTACTGAGCCCGGAAAAACGCGTGCAGGTGGAATTGACGAACAATGAAACCCTGAACATGAGCCTCTTCATGGAAATGCCCAAAGAAAGATCACGGGTCAGCGATTATTTAAATTTTTCCCCTGGGTTTATCTATCTTTGCGGAAAAGAAAGGGACATTATCCTGAACAAAGCTTTCGTGTTTTCCGTGAAAGATTTATAGCCTGCGATAAAAACTTGATTTTATAATGTAACCATATAATACATTTTTTTGTCTGATTGGCGTAGCACATTTTTGAGTCAAACATACCATTGTTTGGAGTCAGACCATGCATATCACATTTGAATCGATCCAGCTCGAACGTCAGTAAGAAGGATAACATGACTAAAGTAGGAGAAAAAAATGAAAAGACTTAATTGCACAACATCTGTTAGTCAAGCATAGGTCGGTAAATATAAAAAGTGAAATAGAAAAATTAAGCTTTTGAGATGAATAATTTTTAACCGGCGCTTCGTTTATCTTTCTTCAGATCTTCAATTAATTGACCCAGTAGCTTTAACTGTTCTTCTTGAATTGCAATCAGTTCCTTCCACTGTTCCTGCTTTAGTGAGTCAACTTTCTCATGAAGTCCGATTATTTCCAGCTCTGCCTTCAAATTTACTTCATAGTCGTGTTCCGCGCTTAGTCTATCTTTATAGGCCTGCCGATTTTGAGACATCATAATAATTGGAGCTTGAATGGCGGCAAGCATGGATAAAATAAGATTTAAAAATATGTATGGATAGGGATCAAAAGAACCGCTCCCAAGTTTA
>Ga0209777_10002889_pt1 | contig 21886 bp, 10 predicted proteins | sample FrelakmetHBP12HB_FD_187147 | JGI IMG/M metagenome (GOLD analysis project Ga0209777, IMG submission 187147) | Freshwater lake sediment microbial communities from the University of Notre Dame, USA, for methane emissions studies -HBP12 HB (SPAdes)... | ecosystem: Environmental > Aquatic >...
TCAGGGTGATCAAATTGCACATTATCGTCCTCCCAGTTACAGACAGGACAAATTTCGAAAGTGCCGTGAGTATTTTCTGATACAGTCAAGTAGCCGCAGCATGGGCAAGGGTAACATTTATTTTCATTCGTCATAATTTACTTCTCCCTGTCAAAATAAATTTTTTTCATCCGTTCCCTTAGAGAACCTTGTGCGCACTGATGTGATAAAAGCCGCAAGCCTCTCTTGCGCTTTCATAATGAAGTTTTTGGCCTCAGGAATAGTTTGAGAGCCGTTTTCAGATGCACTGTTGTTTTGCACATCAAGTTCTTTTTGCGAGCTAAATTCAGGATTGTGCAATTTGCTACTGCATTTTGGACAGCGCACCATGCCATATCGAGAAACGCTTTCCCAAGTTTCTTGACAGAGGGGACACATGAGCCAAATGCCTTTGACTGACAAAGCAATATCTTTTATTTCCGGAATGGGATCGCTAAGCTCTTCCTCCGTGGTAATGAGCATGTCGGCAATTTTGGCCAGCTCCTCGGCTGGAATTTCAAATTGCGGCTCATCCATGAAAGCTATCGATTGCACAATATCATCTAATTCTGGGTCTGCCGAAAGGGTTTGCTCCCTATCCGACCAGTCCATGTCGTCACGCCAAATCGGAAGAGCCCAACTGGCAATTCTATCGACATCGTAGCCTTTTGCTAATTCGGCTTTTAATTCTTTTCCAATACGTGCTCTATTCATCAACGGCGAATTTGCATAGAGGAATTCATCAGGGAGCGGATGGTTGACAGCTTTAGCCTGACTAAAGGAAGCCCCAAACTTTTTATAGTTTAATTTTGCTTTATTCAGGCTTATCTGATTGACACCGTCTTGAAAATTGGGATGATGAAATTGAAAATCATCATTTCCCCAATTACATACAGGGCAAATTTCAAATGTTTCATGAGTGCCTTCTGATAATGTCAAAGAGCCACAGCATGGGCATGGATATCCACCTGCATCGTGAGCCATTTTTTCCTCCATTCCCTTAGAGAACTTTGTGCGCACTGATGAAGTAAAAGCTTCAGGCTTTTCTTGCGCTTTCATAATGAAGTTTTTGTCCTCAAGAATAAGTTGTGAGCAATTTTCTGATGCAAGGGGAAACCAGTCTACGGATCATAAGTCCTCTCTTCTATGTAGCTGTGATAGCTTTTTTCACTTTTTCAACTGTGCATTTTTGAATGCCACAGCGTCGTCATAGGACTCTTTCATGACAAGTCGCAAGCTTTGAGTTTTCGGATCAGCTTCATAATAATGAAAGGCATTATCAATGAAGAGAATCTGGGCAATATTTGGAGGAAGAGGCCTGTCTACATTTTCATCCCAAAAAGCAATCTTCAGGCGGGTTTGAAAGAGCTCGACTTTATCAGTAAGGGGAGGATGTGATGCTGCATCCTTGTAGTATTCCTTCTGATCCTGTTGATACCTTTCAATTTCAGGAGCTGTTCTTAAAATTTTGAAGAGCTTTTCAAAAACTTGCGCTCCCAAGATACGACTCTGGTCAAGGTTCAACTTTTGTGAGCCGATAAAAGAAAATCCATAGGTATAGGTTTCCCACTCTTCGGTAAAATTGCCAAATCTGTGGAATGTGAGATGATATTTTTTGGCGATGGATTCGCAGCAGTTGTCCAAAAACCACGCCGTTTTCACCTCACATTCTGGTCCTTTGTATTTGTTTCTATCGGAAGGACCTCCTGTCATCCAATAAAGAAGTGAAAAAAATCTAGAGGCAGTACTGCTAAATCCACGCCGCCAAAAGGATTTTTTTTGAGGGACAAATTGTATCGGAGGTTGATGGAGGAGCTTTTCTTTTGCCTGGTCGTAAGATTCGGAACAAAGAGTTTTCCATAGCTCCGATTCAGATATTTCCGTCTTATACCTTAATTTCCCTTCTGAGATACCACAAGCTATAATGCAGCCGGGTTGTTTTTCTCGGTCCTTCTCATCATAAACAATGAGGTTAATTTCAATCCCTGATAACGGAAAAGGATATTCAATGAGATAAGGTCTTATTTCCTTGCATGAATTGATATTCTTTAGAAGAGTTTCAGCACTTTTTACTAATAAAAAGCGGGCTTCTTCAAGGGTCACAAAATGGTAAACGTCAAATGAAAGCGAGAATAATCTCACCACTTCCATAGCCCCTCCCCCAGCACCCCCTAACTCAAGGCCATACTTTTCTTGGAGCTCGTCAGCCGTTTTCACGCTAACTTGATCCATCAATATGTCATAATTTGCCATTTCTTTACCTTGTAAAGGGATTTCACAAAATAGTAAGAAGGCCAATGCAAAAAAAATACAGCGTCTCATAATCCTCCATACTTTTGCAAATAATCATCGATTTCATTTTTAAGATCTCTCTTATAAGTCGGGCTCAAAATTGTATGATCAAGCCAAGGAGCATCTTTGTGAGGCCATCGCCATCTCGCTGTTCCTTGCAAAACTGCCATTCCAAGCCCTATAGGATCAAGAAGGGGAACAAAATCTCTCGCGCTTAAATAATGTGTCGCTCGAAAACAATCGTCTCTAGAAATAAACGCCCCTGGAGCTATGCCCACAACGATAAACTTTTTCCTTTGTGCCGGGTCCAATCCCAACAAAACATCCCTCACAGTGATTGCTCCCTGACTATTGCAAATAACCAAATATTTTACCGAAGGGTCAGGGTTATTGGCTAATTGATTCATAGCCTCTCGCATCTCTATTCCTGGCTCGGTCATGATACCTAAACGATTGAGAATACATTCCCCAACATCGCTTATCCTGCCTCCAGAAGCATTGTGCATTCCCTGAATCTCTACACCTCCACCAAGCCCACTTAAATATTTTGCAATAGCTTGTGCGCTCATAAAGTTTGTACCAATTCCGTTTGTATACAGAATTCCCCCCTTTCGAAGTTTTTTCCCTGGAATTTTGTAAGGACGTGATTTTTCTGAATAAAATCGCTCATACCCCGGCAAATCAACAGTTTTATTCGTAGCGACACTTTCAGAGAAGAAAGGAGCGTTTGAGAGATCTTGTAGAGTGTGAGTAAAATGCTGCTGATTACCACCGTTTGCAAGGATCTTTTCCTCGTCATCTTCACAAACAAGACGGCCTTGTTCTGGGCCGCAAAAGGGGGGATAATTACACGGCCAACAACAGTACCCAGGCCAGACTATTTTGCAAAGCCCTGTGGGGTCCTCAAAATTGATCGGGTCATTATCTGCATATGCATAGCGATTCATTCCATCCAAAAATCCTGCTGGGTCACAGGTAAGAAACCGATGGGTTTGTGGATCATAGTCTCTTGCCCCCATCCAAATCAGATTGGTTAAAGGATCCTGTCGAAGCCCCTTCCAGCCCCAAGGGCTCAAATAACTCGAATTCCCACGAAAAATCCCTTTCTCATCATAAACATAGCGCTCGCCAAATGCAGAATATTTGTATGATTCGACCATTTTCGCTGTATCACTATCTACAAGAGCGTAAATATTGTTTTGAATATCTACAAGTGGTAAGAATACTTTTTTTTCTGTTTCAACAGCGATCGGTGACGCAGCAAATGTAGTATCCAAACAAAGAGGAATTCGAAGCTCCCTAATCTTGTTTTCACTATCAACTGCTCCAAGGGCTACAGAGCCGAAATAGAGAATTTTTTCGTTAGATTGTTTATGTTCCTGAAATGGCGCATTCCTTTCCTCAAACTGTTGGAGGCCATCTTCAAATCTGATACGTCGCCCGAACCCGTCAAATTCACTACATTGCCACTTCTTCTCGTGATCTTGTAAAGTCGAATATTCCATCGGCTTATTGAAGTCGTTGTACTGAACCTTTAATTTTTCCCCATCACGTAAAACGTCTGTCAACGATCCTAATGCATCATGTCGAATGGGGTCCTTTTCACGAGAAATCAATTCATTCAAGGCGTTATATGCATAATGTGAGGGCTTTGCAGAAGAGTTCTTTTCAGAAAAAACAAGGTTATTTAACGAATCATAGGTATAGCGACAGCCACTTTGCCCCGACTCAGTTTGCAAACGGCCGAGCTCATCATATGAAAAATCTTTTGATTCTTCTTGTGTGATGAACTTTATTATTTTTCCGCCACTGTCTCTTTCAGCGCTATTTTCTCCAAAGGGATTATAACTAATTTTATTTGGGAGCCCACCCTCGTAGCTGGTTTTACGTGAGCCTAAATTGCCAATGAGCTTCTCATCAACAATATGACCATTTTCATCATAACCTTGAATCAGGTGTTGATAGATAATTTTCCCAAATTTGTCTTTCCGCGAAATGGCGTTGAGCAACATACAATTATAATGATACTCAAGAGCTGATGCGTCAGGGAAAACAATTTTAATTACCCGCCCAATGCGATCATATTTAAAAGAAACCGTGCATTGCCCAAAAGATGTTTCTGATTCAATTTCGTTAAAAACAGTATAGTGCCGCTCAATAGTCGCCTTGTTATTGCTCGTACGGATTACTCTGCCAAACCGATCATACGAAAAAGTTTCAGAATCAAAATTATAAGCTTTCTTCTCTACCAAGCCTAGCGCTGTGTATTGAAAATCGATTTTCGAGAAAGGTACTGCCTCATTTTGATCATGACTTTTCCTGATAGAAGCAACTTGTCCAAATGCAGTATAGGTATACGTGGTGGCTCTTCGCTCAGGGCAATTAGCGGCCTCTTGTACCATTTCAAGCCTATTCTCGGGGCCATAAAGCCATTCTGTGCGAACAAATTCTTGTCGATTTTGAGAAATGGGGATGATGTAATCCTTTTGTGCGGCAAGGTTGCCATTGGCATCGTAAAACAGTTCACATTTTGAAAGAAGAGCGGCTGAAACTTTCGTTTTCGTGATCTCTTTGCACCGATTATGAGCATCGAACACTTCTGTTGTTACATATCCCGGTTTTGTGGTGGTACGTTTTATGAGGTACCGAGCACCAAATTTGTCTAGAGGCGTTTCATCATATTCGATAGTTGTGACAAAACCTTTGTTCGTACTTATTTGTGTGGGGCGGCCAAAACCATCATACGTTGTCTCTTCTATAATCCCGTCTTTTTCTTGGCGTATAACATTGCCTTCAGCATCATAAGCAATAACCACTCGTTGATATTTTGTCCCATCGGCTTGCTCAATCCATGTTTCAACAGTTCGGTCGAGTTCGTCATATCTCATACATTCAAAGAAAAAATCATTTTCTGCCGTCCATCTTTTCTTTTTTACCATCCTCCCTTGAGCATCATATTCATAATCAACTATCCGTGAATGAGGGTCATTGATCTCAGATTCTGCTTGCGAAGGCTGTATCTCGCTTTTCAGCCGCCCCAAATCGTCATAGGAAAAAAGTGTGTAGCCTTTGGCGGTATTACATACCTTTTCAAGGTGAAATGGCGAAAATTTTGAGGTTGTTTGATAAGATCCCGCGTCCCGTTCTTTTTGAAGAAATGTCAGTTCAAAAATTACACGCCCTTGCCAATCGTATTTATAATTAGTAAGACATTGATTTTTAGCCATTTGAAATTTCAAAGAACCATCTGAGCTATAATAAAAATGCTCTTTTGTTCCATCACTGTAAGTAATGGATTCAAGCTTGCTACCATCAACATAGGCATAGGTGTCTGTATATCCTTTTGGGTCGGTTTTAGTGATGATATTGCCCAAAATATCGTACGTTCTTTTTTCTTCTGGCTGGACGACAGCACCTTTTTCATCAATCACTTTAGGAGAGTGAATCGAAATGAGTCGCGAAAGAAAATCATACTCAAATGTTGTGCGTCTACCCAACCGATCGACTTCTATAATTTTATTTCCCTTTGCGTCATATCCATAAGTAACACGGCTGATAAGACCTTTGGAGGACACTTCTCGCGCGATGAGGCGGTCGTTGAGGTCATAGGAAAATTTTGTCACCTTACCGGTTTGAAGTTCACGGATCTCCTTTAAATTATCATTCAAATCAAAAACCTGTTCTATAACATGGCCTAGAGTATTTGTCTTGCGCCAGCAGTTGCCGTGAAAGTAGTAACGGAACCTCTCTGATTTGGCTAAACTCGAGTCGGAGCCGTACACTTCGCTTTTCACCACCTGCCCTAGCACATTCATATGACGGTGGGTACGGCGCACAAGTTTTTCTTGTTGCGATGATGCAGTCCAATACTTTTGATCGATAATTTCTTCATTCTCATCAACAGAGGAGCGAGGTTGAATTTCTCGAATAGAGCGTTCTTTAACCCCTGAAAGATCTTGGACTTCCTCCCTATCACCATCATCAATAATCTCTTTTATCAATGCTCCATCGTCGTTATAAGAGAAAAAACGGCGCTCAACTATTTTGCCTTCACGGGTGAGCGTCAGCTTCTTCGTGATAAGGTTTGTTCCTTCCAGATAAAAATATCTTGTCCGACTTCCAAATTGTTTCTGTTCTTCTAAGATATTATGAAAACGATCATCAGAAAATTTGTCTTTCTCTCGCTCTGAGACAAGATTGCCAGCAGAATCATAAGAAAAGGCTTTTTTTGCTACTTGCACATTGTTGGAATCGAATAGATCTTTCCCCAGAAGCATTCCTGTTTCATCAGCAGAATCCATATTTTTCCAGTGCAATTTTTCAATGCAATAGAGTTGGCTTGCATTCCAGGTTTCCTTTGTTCGCAGTTTACCGTTTTTGTGATTGTACACAGTTTTATTCCCATCGACGTCCATGACGAGCGTTGAAGAGGGGCCATATGAAAAAGTGTAGAAAGGTTTATGAGGAAAAGGAATTTGCAGCTGATAGACTTTGCCCTCTGTCGTATAACTCAGGGTTGCCACACGCTTTTCCGATAGTGCTTTTTTGTTCAGCCTCCAAATGCCAGCCACCTCTGTGTACTCATATTGCACACCACGGTGTGAAGAGGCGCTTACTTTTGCCAGTCGGCCGTTTTGGAAATTGTAGATGACCCATTGAGTATCATTTGCCCGAAGGGAAATTTCATCGTTTTTATACTCTACATCAACATAGGCAAGTAACCTCGTCAAAGACTTATTGACCGCTTCAATTCGCACCAGCCTGCCTTCAACATCATAATGGTAGAGAAAGCTATTTCCCCAAGGCAGAACTTCTTTAACCAAGCGAAAACAGACTTTGCCCTCTACGACAGATTGTGGGAAGGAAAGGCATAATAGTCCTACACCATGATTTGGAGATTTTTCATAGTATCGAAGAGTGCCATCACAAGTAGTGAGGGTAATTCCTCTTTCAGTTATTTCAAGAAAATTATTTTTCAGATTGTTTGTTGCCCGCATTTCGATCTCAGAACTGTTGACAAGCCCACTATTGTCCTTATCTTGAATGACCCAATTTGAATTTTGCCCTTCACTGTATACAAGAGGGGTTCCATAAGGCTCAGAGGCATATATCTTATCCAGGCCTACATAGAGGGCGCAATGAGGGAAAAACCTCCACAAGCCGCTATAAGATGAATAACTTCTATGAACGACAATTGGTGACAAAGAGGCTGTTGCTAAGTCATCTTCGCTTTCTTTATAGGCGCCAGATATGGTGTCGATGCAGTCGAAAACAATTCCGGAGCTATCTCCTTCAAACAGGCTGATTGCTTCGAATGGTTCTTGTGCATTGAGAAAAAAATTTGGATAGATGAACGAAATCATGCTGAAAAACGAAAAGACAACCCTCTTCATAAACCGCTCCTTGGAAGGATCCATGATTAGCTATTTTTAGTTGCAGCAACATGATTGTAAAAGACTTATAATCCTGTTTTGATTTTTGGACATAGGAAATTCATTTGGAATTTCTTGAAGAATTTTGCTCTCGGGAGAAAAAGCCCTTCTTGTAACGAGTGTCTAGGGCTGCTTCGTTCACATTGTGTGAACACATACTATTTTTCTGATACATGTTTGAGGGAGGTTGTTGCTCAGAGGGCTAATAGGCACTGAAGAATTTTTAGGCTGCTTTTGATATATGACTAGCAGTTTGGAGGTTATTTCGCTGGCAAAGCAGGGTTTGCAACTTTTTCTATCTTTTTTGCCGTCAAATAGTTTTCTTCTACAAATGCGGCAAACTTGGAAAAGATTGCAGAAAAGGCGTTTATGTTTTCCCCAAGAAAAATTTGCTCGGCAAAAATAACGCCATTTTCAGCCTTTTTTAAGTATTGCCATTCATTATTCTCTGCGAAGAAAAGCAGCCATTTTTTATCTGGAAGTTCCCGCAAAATTTTCTCTGCCACTTGTCGATTTTGAAGCAGCTTTCCAAAGGCCATCACAGATTCAATTTTTTGTAAAACGTCATGAAAGTATTGTAGAGAGGCGATTTTGTCGGAAAAACTTTTTGGAACATGTGTCGGCTCGAGCATTTTTCCCATAGAAGAAATGATGGAGCAAAAAGGCTTGTTGAACTGCTCAAAAAGAGAATTAATCTGCTCTTTAGGGGTGCCAAGGCAATCAATGAAAATGGTATTTCTTGCCTTTTCACATTCATCCAAAACTATTGACATGATCTGCAGAGCATAATCATTTTCTGCCGCCTCAATGGTATTATAGCGAAGCTGTTCTGACTTCAGGTACTCATTCAGTGGCAGTGGTAGAGTAATTCCTTTTATGGCATCCAGTTGCTTGTGAAGAAGGTTTATCTGCTCACGATATCCCGCCAGTGGAGTTTGGAAGATCTGTCCCTTTTCGATCAGTGAGATAATATCGAGAAAAGAGCATTCCAGGCAAACACAGCTGTTCCAGATGCTTTCGACGATGAGTAAATAGGCTGTAGAAAAGGGCGGAGTTCTGCTCAGCAACCCTAAAGGCAGGCCTGCAACATTCCTGACGAGGCTTAAGAAATCTTCGTTTTTTGAAAGGCCACTTTCTTTGACCTGCTTGCAGCAGAGTTCGAGCGCCTGTTTTCTTACTAAAAAATTAGGAATCCGTTTTTCAAGATCCTTTTCAATATGTTCAGAGGCGAGAAACTGTACATGATTTTCTTCTAAAAGGGGGATGAGATCGTCCACGTCTTCGCAGTAATAATTGAGAGTGCTCTCTGAAGTTTTCACAGAGGCAATCAACGACTTTGAACCATTCTCACAGTGCAAAAGGCCACTATTATTAGGCTGTGTTGCCAGATACTCTTTTACCTCTTTTTCCTCGACAAAGCCCACAAATAATTTTCTAACCTCCCCAAGCCTGACAGGATCTGTTTGGAGAAGGGAAGGTATGGGCGACAGTTGAGGGTATAATGGATCAATGGTTGCAGCGAATTGGGACATAGTTTTGAGTTTTTCGCGAGGACAGCTGTTTTGAAAAAAATCCCTCTCGATCAATTTTGAAAAGCCAAATCTCATTTTTTTTAAGAATGGGTTCTCTGCAATGAAGTCGTTCGAAAAAAAGGACAAAAACGTGTGCAATTCCTCAGATTTAGAGTCGTAGATTCTGCTATTTTTCGCCTTCTGGACCATCCAAGAGAGCTGTTTTTTCTGCCAGACATCAAAATTTCCAAACTGTTGTATCAAATTCGGAAATTGGCTCCATTTGTTCTGATTTTGCGCCATCTTCTTTTCGAAGATGATTTTACTTCTGACGAGGCTACATATGGCGAGCCTTTCGTCGTTTGCTGTCGGGCCCTCCATTTGTGTAAGAAGAGTGTCGATGCATTTTTTAAATAGGTTCGTAATGTCGCTGTTGAGTTGATCGCCTCCTCGAGCGTCGAAAGCGGAGACGGCTTTTTCAAGTTCTTCAAACGGAGCCAGATTGATGGCATTATTAAAATTGGTATCTATTTGCATATTTTTGGCTTGGTTTGAATTTTTCCAAGATAATTATTTTCCCGCCCATTGTAAAACAAACCCCAAATTCACTCCTTAAAAACTTTATATCTCTTGTTGTTGATCTATATTATTTTTAATTTTCAATATTGATTTTATTGCTTCTTTTTAGATTGGTTTTATTCTTAGCAATAGGGCAAAATTTAAGACCAATTCTAATTTAACACAAAAGCAGGAGCAGTTTTATGCAAGATACCTCAAATATAAGTCCTTTTACCGCCCTAAATATGAGTGTGGAGCAACCATCAAGTCAATCTCAAGCCTCTCAACAATCATCTGCCACCTTGACAACGCAAGCTGTTGCAGACTCAGTGCTTGCACAGCAATCGGCTGTAAATTTGGTTACAAAACAATTTGACGAGATTCATATTTCAACTATTACTGCGCCAACCAAAGATGAGAAAAAAGTTTGTGAAATTACTCATGATGAAAAGACTATTATGGCAGACGTTTCAAGCGCTACAACTTTGGCGACACAACCCACTCAACCTGTGCCATCTCTAAAAACAGTCGTAGCACCTCCGTTGCCATCAATCCTTACCGATAAGACGAATCCACTTCAAGTAGCTCCAATCGCACTAAGACCGACCTCAAAATCAGTTACAGAACTGCCAAAGAGTTTGCCTCCTACCAGAAAGACAACTTTTGATGAAACGAAGCGAACACCCTCAGAGGTGAAACCTGCAGTAAAAGAAGGAAAAAAAGAAGTTGCTTTAGCTGTAAAACCTCCTGAAGTTCCGAAGGAGGCGCCAAAAAAAGAAGTTGCCTTAGCTGTAAAACCTCCTGAAGTTCCGAAAGAGGTGCCAAAAAAAGAAGTTGCCTTAGCTATAAAACCTCCAGAAGTTCCGAAAGAGGCGCCAAAAAAAGAAGTTGCCTTAGCTATAAAACCTCCTGAAGTTCCGAAGGAGGCGCCAAAAAAAGAAGTTGCCTTAGCTATAAAACCTCCAGAAGTTCCGAAAGAGGCGCCAAAAAAAGTAGAGGAACTTGTTGAGAAAAAAGTAGAACATTCTCCAGAGAAGCCCGCAGAAGCAAAACCTACTGTCAGAATTCCAAAAAAACTAAAACTTGGAAATGTTTTTTTAAGCAAGCTAGAAAATTCTGCAAGCGCTATGAAAACTTTGGCGGCTTTTGGAGGGCACAGGACGGTCCGGATTAGTCAGAGTGACATTTTATCAAAACCAAAATGAGGCAATCCTTTTGTTAAAGTAGTTTGAAAAGGCAGCAAAACAACCATCCCCTTAGAAAAAGGGCCTAGTTGTATTTCAGCTTCTTCAAGTATGGGAACAGGTGTCTAGGAAATGCACGAAAAAGGGAAAATTTATTGCGCCAGCTGATTTATACAACAAGGTCACAACGAGACCAAAAAACGCTGGTTGAATTTGTGGCTTGATTTGGATGAAGAAGTTCCTTCTATAACATATTTTGGTGGTTTTTAGCGGCACTCAATCCCGAAAAGACTAAAAGCTTGTTTCGCAAATGAGTGAGCTTTTTAAAAGGATGAGTTCTCGAAGGTATCATGCACAACTAAAAAGCCTTAAAGGCGCTTCTCGAGGCAAAGGTCAGCAAAATCTACTGTATATAGTCACTGCCGGGCCTACCGAAAAATCAATCATAAAAAAATTAATCAAAAATCCTTAGCACGAACGCATTGTAATTTTTTACATGATAATTATTTTCCAGCCCATTGTAAAACAACTGCCAAAAATCCCTCTTTAAAAACTTTGTAAACAAATTATTTGAATATAATCCACCTCTGTTTTACAATACGGATTAAGGGGCGCACAAGCACCCTCCTAGAGGATGTATGAGCAATAAGATTCAGAATCAGCCGAGTCCAATCAGTCAGGGAGGCATTAACGCTCAGCCTGTTGCGGAAAAAGGCGCCGCCGCAAAAGCCCCAAACATCCTCAATGGTAATCCGCCAATAACACTTAATCCTCCGGGTAACGCGGCAGAAGTTGATGCTGTTTTTGATAAAACAATCCTCCATCCACAAGACCAGGGAGGGGTGAAGGCGGGACAAATTGTTCGAGAATCTTTATTTCACGATGTTCAATTTGATAATGAAAAACCTGCGAATGAGGTTATCATTCATGATGAGAGCAAAAAAGAAAATGATGGAAGTTTGGCCAAAGCGGCGCAGCTTCTTGCTAAAGAGTCTCTCGGCAACGAAGTAGAGTTTGTTGAGGATAATCAATCTAGCGAGGCTATCATTCGTAATGACCGAGAAAATGAAAAGGATGAAAGTATTGCCAAATCGGCACAACTTCTTGCTAAAGAGTCTCTCGGCAACGAAGTAGAGTTTATTGATGCAACTCAGTTAAATAAGGCTCCCGTCATTGATAAAAAAGGCGGCTATCTTCCTGGAGCATCGGCTGAAAACATTCCGGCTAACGCCGAAGAAATTGGTGCTGTGGCGAGAAATGTGTTGCCACAGGCCCCACAGCAGAGTAAAGGTGGGGGTGAAGTAGGTGGAGAGGGCGTGCTGAGCCAGAATGAAGTGTCATTAGACGACCAATCCTTCTTTAGTTTAATTCAAAACAGAGAAAGCTCAATTGATAACCCCTTCTCTGGCCTTTCGGAAAGCCAGTTCACTCTAGCAAACAAGAATGATCTGGCAGAAGTCGATAAAAGTTTTGAAGTTGCTTCCAATGTGTCGATTAAAAATCCCCAATCACTTAAATTTTATAACGTTTCTGAGAAAGGATCAGAGGAACTTTCTGAAGAAAACAGAGGTAAGGCTAACTTCATCGGTAACTCTGCAGACAAAAGCTGTTTCATTGACGAATCTGTCATGAAAATTCCTGGTGCAAAAGATCATATTCAAAATCTTGTGAAACAATATTCTTTTCGTCGAGGATTTTTATTATCGAGTCATCGCTTCGCCTCTTTTCGTGGACAGATGATCGTTGCGCAAGATAAAGCGAAATCTCGTTCTGATCGAAAGCAAGCTGTAGACTCTGCCAATCAGAAAATCGACAATACGAAAGGCCAAGGAACTCGAAAAAAGAAAATTGATAATAAAAAAATAGGCAAGAAGCCAGTCTTCGGAGGGAAAGATCAACTCAACAAGCTTAAGAAGCTAGAAAATGAAGCAGCAAACAAAAAAACAGAATCAGAGAGAAGGAAAAAACGAGAAGAATTTGAAGGAGACCAAAAAGAAAGAACTATAAAATCTAAAGAAGACGCCAAAATAATAAGAAAAGAAGAACAAACAAAAATAGAGCAAAAATTACAACAAAAAGTTAAGCAAGAAAACACAAGCCAATAAAGCCACATCCTCACTTCAAAAAAGAAAATTGGCTTAAATTTTCACTTTTTTAGCGTCTTTGAAAATAGAACCCTCAATGTGAAAGCTTGCAAAATGGAAGAGATCTTCTTTTCTTCCTTAACTGGATCTTTATCATTTGTAATAAGATGAAGCCATCCATGAATGACATTGTATTTATCTATGTTTGGTATCTCTTTACAAATTTGATTAAATGCTTTCTTTTCAGGTTCGTTCAATTTTTCAACATTTGCATTCAAATCTTCAAGAACAAGAGTTTTTCTTAAATAATCAGGGCACATCCAAAAAATCTTTTTTTGATTTTCGCCATACTCCATTACAAATTTTTCTGCTCCTGCAACTTTCTGCCCATTACGTAAAACTGCCTCAGTCAAAGAAATGTGTTTTATAAAAAAACCCCAAAGATCATTACAAATCGTTTGCGCTGCTATTTGTGCTCCACTTTGTTTTACAACAAAGTTGTTATTAAGTTGCTGCTTAACGGGGACGTCCTGAGGACCTCCTATCGTTGTAACTTGTGAAGGTAATACTGCTGCCATAGTGACCTCCTTTTAGGTCATGTTTGTTTTTAACTGCAAAATTCTGAGAATCTAGTCTCAGCAAATGCGTCAGCCTGCAAAGGCCTTACAAACTTCTGCAAAGATTTTACTATAAAACCCTATTATTTTTCAATCTAAATCGTCATGTTTCTTCAATGCAAAAGCGTCCATTTCAAATAAGTATGAGATGTTTTCCGATTCCAATAACTCAGCATTATTAAATTTTTTTCTGTAATTTTTTAGAAAACAGCTGCTTAAACGCGCATGACTGTAAAATCTGTGATGTTCTTGCGTCAACAATTATTTCATGATTTCGACCTTCGGCAATACTAATGTCATGATGCAAATCATCATCTTTCTCTATGCTGAGTCTTAGTTCCTTTAAAACGTTTGTGTAGGCTACAGTTTCAATCTTATCTAGTAGTTGAATATGTTTTTCTAAATTTTTAAGAACGATTTTATCCCTTAGGTTTTTTAATACAGGCTCGATGTTTTCGTTACCTTTATTATTTCCCAATTTCTGAACATTATTTAAATAATTAGCCTGACTTTCTTCTGCTTTTGCGGCCGAGTCTTGAATATTTTTTTCGAAAATTTCCTTTAATTGCTTATGAATTTTTTGTGCGAGCGCTTGATATTCATCTGGTTCATCAACGTTGTCATTCAGGATCGCAACCTTATGTTCATCATTCTTTGTGCCCGGAGCAAAGTTATTATCAGAGTTGTGCATAACTGGAGGGGCGACAGGAATTCGAGGATTAACCGGCTCGTAGATTTCTTCAATGCCCTGGCCGTCAGGATATTTGAGGGCTGGTAATGGGTTTGCCATAGTAACCTCCTTAGGTATAAAGGGCATTGAAAACTTCTGCAAAGATTATATTATAAATCGGTTTGTTTTTCAAGAGAAATTTATAATGAAGGCTGATTGTAAATCATTATTATTCAGATGGATATATAGGTTTTTCCGCAATTTAAGGCCCATAAATTCGCTTTAGGTTTTTAATAAAAAAACCAAATTGACCTCACATGGTATTTTCGGGGCAATTTCTAGCCCCAATCTACCTCGGGGATATGCTTAAGAACCGTTTTTAATTTTGATAGTAAAAAATCTTGTGCGGGCTTAATTTCATTTCCTTGTAAAAATTATTAGGGAGGGCTGGCAATGCAACGGCTTTTCTTCTTTGTTGTGTTCTTCTGCGGCTCCTGCCTCTTGGCTGGAGAAAAGAATAGTAGTTTCGAACACCTCGAAACCAACCTCACAGCCCGGTCCATGCCATCATCCATGGTCAATAACAGCGTCAACGCTATATCTGGAGCCCTTTTTCTCCATGGCTTTGATATACAAGTCCCCGGACCAGAATCTTTGTCATTCAAACACTTCTACAATAGCACGACAGATGCTTACAGTAATCTTGGTATTGCCTCCATGGCTGGCAACTTTGGAGGAGGGGTAGGAGGCATTCACAAGCCAGATGAAGCCAAATATCTTTCAATTCTTGTTTTCGACAACACGGACTCCATCATCTCGCTGAAAGGTAAATGGGACTTTAATTACCCAGGGAAAAAATGCGACTTCTTTTTAGATCCTGAAGTCATTCATAAAGGGTTTACCAACTGTTCAGGAGGCGAAATTAGCGGAAAAACAAACCTGAAGAATGTTACTTATAGAATTAAAGAGGGATCAGCTTATTCAACATGGACAGGACATTGGGGCGATGGCACTGTCTGCCACTATAAAACAGATGATTTTTACTGCGCTTTCAGCCTTTTATCCGAAGATAAACCAAGTGGGAATTCTCTTACTTTCGATTATCACAATAGCAGCCAACTCAAAAAAGTCGAGCTTTGGAACCATCGTCAAGACACGCGGCTGGGCTGGCTCTATTTTGATGACGATAGTGACCACAATAGAGTTGTAGTCACTTCAAGCAACGGTAAAAAGGCACAATATAGCTATTTTAACAAGCGCCCATGGACCTTCTCCTCTGCTCAAAAGTATCATGTCGATATCATCCATTATATTGATGAAATCGACTCTCCAGATACCCCCAAAACTCGCTACCATTACGACACATACAACAAAAAGCTTCTTGTCGACAAAATCTCCTGGCCAGACGAGAGGTACTTAGAAGTCGAATATGACTCAGAAGGCCGTGTCAAAGCCCAAAAAGCACCTACTGGCATGGATGGAGAGAAAAGGACCTTATTCAGCTTTGACTACCATCCGCATGACAAATACACCACCGTTCATGATGCAAATGACCACAAAACCATCTATCAATACTCTGCAAGAAAGCGACTCTTAAAAATTGAACAATACCTTTCTCATAGTACTCCTTTTCGAACAGAAAAGTTTTTTTGGGGTGAACATGAGAGCCAGCCTATAGGCAAGAAAAACGAGAGCGACGAAGGCAACCTCATCGGAAAAGCCCTCATCGGAGACGATGATAGGGCTCATGTGGCAACCCATTACTCTTATGATGAAAATGGAAACATCATCAAAGAGGTTCTGTGGGGCAATCTCACCGGTAATGGAGCCAGCTCATTTTCTCTTGATTCTGATGGCAATCCAAACAACCTCTCACTTGAGCATTATAAAAAGCTGAATACCTACTCTTCAGATGGGTTCAATCTTCTGTTGGCAGAAGTTGAAGATGATGGTCCAAAAATAGTCTACAAGTACAAAACCGGAACCAACCTGCCTCTCGCTAAGTTTACCTGTGACGGAAGCGATGTCAAAATTCGAGAGTTTTTTGAATATGATGACGACACTGTTTTAGTTAAAAAAATCATCGATGATGGCTCCTCAAAGGATTCTGATAATTTACATGGAGTGACGGAAAGAAAAATTGTCCGCATTACTCCTGTCAGGGGCAAAGAAGATCACGGTATAGGCCAACCAGAAACGGTTAAAGAATACTTCCTCAACCTCAAAACCGGAAAAGAAGTTCGCCTTCTCCAGACCGATTTTTCCTACACAAAAGAAGGCCAAGTGAGAAGCCAAGAAGTTCGGAATGGTGAAGGACATTTACTCTTCACCTCGAAATTCACTTATAATGAAAATGGCCTTGTTACCTCTAAAACAGATCCAGAAGGCAGAATTTTTAAATATGACTATAACAAGAATTTCAACAAGACTCGCGAAGAGCTTGTTGGATCAGGTTTTTATACCACCTATGAATATGACAAGATGGGCCGCATCACGCGATCGATCGAACACCACGATGATGGCCATGAATTTTCTTCCTCTTTTGAATATGACCTCATGGGAAACAAGATTGCCTCCACAGACCGCTTTGGCAATAGAACTACTTATGAATATGATGCCCTTAATAGGCTTACTTGTGTCCTCTATCCGAAAGTTGTTACTGCTGATGGAGGCGCCCATCACCCAAAAGAAGAAGTTGAATATGACCTGTTTGACAACCCCATTAAAAAAACAGACAAAAATGGGAATGTCACAAAGTACAAATACAACGCCCGAAAACAACCCATTCGAATCGACTACCCTGACGAATCGCAAGAGAGTTTTGAGTATAACCTCAATGGTAGCCTGGCCTATAAATGGGAGAAAAACGGCTCAAAGACCTCCTACCACTATGATTGGCTGAGACGCCCTGTCAAAATGAATACTTTTGATCAGGCTGGCCACTGTCTGAAAACCACAAAAAATCACTATAACGCTTTTCATTTAGTTTCCACAGAAGACCCGATGGGCTTCACCACATCCTTTTTCTATGACGGTGCAGGTAGAAAAATCGAAGAAGTAAAAAAATGCGCCGAAAACTATCAGAGGACAACGTTTCAGTATGACTGCCTCGGGAGAACCATCAGCACCAAGGTGTGGAATGGGATTAACAAAAATGAATTTTTAGAGACTGTTCAAGAATATGATTTTTTAAATCGAGTCACCCTGAAGCTGCAGAAAAATGGCGACGGGGCGCTTTTGAACAAAATGCGCACAAGCTATGACATTTTAGGCAATATTACAAAAATTAAAAGCTACCAGACAGAAGACTCTCCATCCATTGTAGAAACTATTTATAACTCGATGAAGCTGCCAGTTACAATCATCGACGAGCTTGGCAACAAAACTGAAATTTCCTACCACTTTGCACATAAGAACGAACTCGATCAAAGGGTTCTTTCAAAAACTATCAAAGATCCGCTTGGGAAGACCACAGAGGAGATTTTTGACGTCAGAGGACTCGTTGTCAGCCTGGAAGAATATGATCCCTCAGAGAAGCTTTTAAGCCGGAAAAAGACGGCGTATGACCTTGCGGGAAACGTGGGGCAAGAAACAACCACAGATATCGTCAACCACACCCCAGACCATGACTATGTTGTGACCCATGTCTATGATAAAATGAATCGCGTCGTTGAAACTATCGAACAGCCTAAAGGCGACGCTGAAAAGAAAACGCTGCTTTCCTATGACAAACAAGGGTTACTGAAAACCCTGACCAAGCCAGACTCGGTTAAAATCAACCATAGTTATGATGCCCTCAACAGGCTTGCTGAGCTATGCTCTTCTGATGGGACTGTGCACTATATCTATGTCTACGACCGCCTTGATAATCCTATCGAAGTTCGAGACCTCATCCACCAGATCACACAAAGAAGAAATTATGATGGTTGGAATCGTGTTACAGCCGAGTCTTTTTTTGATGATTTGACCACGCAGTATCGCTATGACCCGTTGGGCCGCATGCTGTCGTTCCAGCTTCCTGACAAGTCTCAAGTATCCTATGAATACTCTGGAGGCCATCTTTCTGATGTCATTCGAAAAGACAGGACTGGAAACGAGCTTTATAGGCATACCTACACCCATGTCGACTTGCAAGAGCATGTTCTTGAAAGCAGGTTAATTGGGACGGCTGGGATTGTTCACTATAGTTGGGATAAAAAGGGCCGGACGAGCCAAATAGAGTCCCCTTCGTGGAACGAAGTAATCCCTAAAGATGGCTACGATGCGGTTGGAAATTTATGCAAATTGTCGATTACAGATGCCCTTGGCACTCTCAACGAGTTGTTCGAATATGACTCACTTGATCAACTGACACAAGAAACGGACCATTTTTCACATTCCTATAGCAATGACTCTCTTGCAAATAGGGTGCAGCAAGACTCAAAACCTCTTTCGATAGACTCGCTCAACAGAATCTCAAAGACCGATTCTGTTGATTTTAGCTATGACAAAAATGGCAATTTAATAGAAAAGATCGAGCAAGGCAAAAAGAGCACTTTCCGCTACGATGCACTCGACAGGCTAATTGAGGCCAATATTGATGGCACCACTCTTGCCGAGTATAACTATAGTGCCTCAAATGCGCGCCAGTCGAAAAAAATCTCAACTTGGAATACCGCTACAGCAAGTTGGCAAGAAGAGTCTTACACGCGCTTTGTTTACCAGGGCGATCGTGAGGTTGCAGCCTTTGACATCGCAAACAACTGTGTTGCCTTTCGAGCTATTGGGCGAGGCAAAGGGGCAGATATTGGCGCTGCCATTGCCATTGAGATCAAAGGCACTACCTACTGCCCGATCTATGATCATAGGGGAGATATCTGCCAGCTGCTTTCATTGACAGGTGTTCCACTTGAGACTATTCGCTATTCTGCTTTTGGCCTTTTTGAGGTGTTTGACTCACAGCAAAAAACCACCCCTCAATCCATCTCTCCCTGGCTTTTTGCCAGTAAGCGCTATGACCCAGAAACTGAGTTTTTCTACTTTAGCAAGCGCTACTACTCTGCTCCAATAGGGCGCTTTATCACAGCCGATCCACTTGGTTTTGCCGACGGCCCCAATCTCTATGCCTATGTGCACAATAACCCCCTTTGGTTACTTGATCCTTATGGGATGGCCGCACAGGAGGACGATAATCCCGACAGCTCTTCCCAAGGCTCGTTTTCTGATGGGCAATCGGCGGCATTGCAAACAAGTTATTTCGGCACAGTAGGGGATGGTATCAAAAGCGCATTAGGAGGAATGGGGCATGGCGTGATGGATTTTGTGATGGATTTTTGTCAGGATGCGGCCGCCATCGGGACTCCCTCCGCTGCTGAACAAAACGAGTTAAGTATTCAAGAAACAATCGATCTGATGGCTTATGTAGAATCACCGTCGGAATTGAGGAGAGATGTAGACAAATATTACATTGAAAAGCTGTCGATCGATAAATCAAGCTCTGCCTATAAATTTTTCCGCACAGCAACCAATATAGCGATGAATTTGATACCTTTCGATATGGCTGAAAACATTGCTGCTAAGGCTGGACGGCTTGCCGTTAGTCAGGCAGAAAAAGTATCTGTAAAGGTATCTAAAAAATTCTCTCAACGTGCTTTTCTTGATATGAAATATTTAAAGGGAGAGTTGCTATCAGAACATAAAAGACAACTACGCAAGTACACAAAAGATTGCAAGGACGTCACAAAAATGTGTCGGCAACTTCCAGATTCTAGGATAAGATATTATGGAGATTGGCGACCAGCAGATGTAATTGGGGAAATGGCTGGGCAGCAAAGAGTAAGAGAATGGGATTTTCGAACTGGCATGAAAAGAACTTGGCTTGAAACATTAGATCATGATGGGAATGTCAGAGTTGTCCGCCCACAAATAGATGATAATCAAAAAATTCACTATGCGTTCGATAGAGAGGGAATTTTAACAGAGGTTAGAAAATGAAAGTGACCTTGAACGAAATATGTGACGCTTTTGATGATCTCATCCATGAGAGAAAATCACGAAAGCAACTTTCAAATTGGGCTTTTCGTAGAGAAATGGCAGAAGATGCTCACAATCTTGAGTACATTCCCCTAGAATACGAGGATAAAATATGGGATGCAATTAAATATTTGACCCGTGTTGATTCGCTAAATATTGATGGTAGCTATTTCTTTTCAATTGAAAACATTATCGATGAACGGAATAAACTTGGGCTGGAAAAAATTCAAACAATGAAAAATGATTCATCACAAAGTCAAAAGGCTAAAAATGCTATTAGAGGTAGGTCTGAAATCCCAATGCAAATGAATAAAGAAAGTGTAGGAAAAGAGTTGAAAGCAGAACTCGCAAAAGGTTTCGAGATTGTCAGAATTGCTCGTTGGGCTTTAGATGCCATTCATCGTTTCGTGGGAACCACAGAATGTGATGATGAGGAATTGGTTGAAACACTACAACGCATAGCCCGAATGAAATACAGTCGAAAATATAAAGAGGATGGATTAACCCCCGAGGAAGTTCTTCAACTTGCTGACCAATTAATAGCCTCAGGCGAAAAAGAAGAGCTTTGCGATCCAATCCCTGAAATAAAAGAAAGCGCTATACCAGCCAAGGACAGCTGGCTCATGTGTCCTCTCTGTAAAAAAGCGTGGGAGAGTGCTTCCAAGTATGCCATGGTGCGCTGTCCAAAGTGCAACGGCAAATTGCACAATCCTGAATATGGGGCGCTCACTGATAAGTCATAGTTGAGAGGGCCTGCCAAGTGGATTGTCGAGGAGTAAGATGATGAAAGTTTCTGTGAACGAAATCAGAGAGGCTTTTTGCGATCTTATACATGGGAAAAAACCCCGTGAGCAAATTGCCAATTGGGCTGCTCGCAGACTAATGGCAGAAGATGCTAACAACCTTGAATACGATCCGCCAGAGTGCGAGGATAAAATATGGAACGCTATACTCTATTTAGTTGGGGTGGATTTGTTGGATGGAAAAGGAGGATACCTTTTTTCGCTTGAATGCTTCCATGACGAATGGAATGAACTTGGACTTCAAAAGCTACCTATGACAAAAAATAATTCAACGACAAGCGTCGAGACTCAAAATGCTTTTAAAAGACTGTCAGGAGCTCTAACCTATTTAAACAAAGAAAGTCTCGGGAAAGAATTAAAAACTGAAATCGCAAAAGGTTTCGACATGAATAGGCTTTCTAGCTGGGCCGCTAGAGCCTTTCATCGTTTTCTAGAAACCACGGCATATGATGATGAGGAATTGGCGGAGACACTCATACGAATTGCTCAGATGAGGCCAGGCCGAAAACATAAAAAATATCAATTAACCCCCGAGGGAGTTGCCCAACTTGCCGACCAATTAATAGCCTCAGGCGAAAAAGAAGAGCTGAGTGAGCCGATCCCGGAAATAAAAGAAAGCGCTATACCAGCCAAGGACAGCTGGCTCATGTGTCCTCTCTGTAAAAAAGCGTGGGAGAGTGCTTCCAAGTATGCCATGGTGCGCTG